>JACCDO010761092.1_pt1 | contig 52722 bp, 37 predicted proteins | sample 7446101 | NCBI WGS metagenome assembly JACCDO01 (sample SAMN15323440, study PRJNA562643) | freshwater metagenome | isolation source: river surface water | place: USA:Blue River Watershed | collected 2017-08-16 | reverse complement strand
TCTCGTTCAGTACTTCTACCTTCTTAGACAACTTAACGTCTACAAATGGACCTTTTTTAATGGATCTTGCCATGATTTCGCTTATCTATTACTTGTTACGTTTTGATTTTCTTCTCTCGATGATCATATTGCTGCTGCCCTTCTTCGGTGCACGCGTCTTCTGACCTTGAGAATAAATGAGATTTCTTGAACGAGGCTGTCCACCTTTGTTTCGGCCTTCACCACCACCCATCGGGTGATCCACAGGGTTCATTGCAGAAGGACGTACGCGAGGACGAACACCCATCCAACGACTGCGACCGGCTTTACCCTTACGCTCCTGACTGTGCTCCTGGTTTCCTACGCTTCCGATAGTAGCCAAACAAGCAGCCAATATCAAACGACTTTCACCTGATGGCAACTTGATCGCGGCATACTTGCCTTCACGAGCCATCAATTGAGCATAAGATCCAGCACTGCGACAGATTTTTGCACCCTGTCCTGGATTCATTTCGATGTTGTGAACCAAAGTACCCAATGGAATTTCGGCCAATGGCAAAGCGTTACCCACTTCTGGAGCAACTCCTGTACCCTGTTCGATCTTCTGACCTACCTTCAAACCAGCAGGTGCAATGATGTATCTTTTTTCTTCACCGAATTGAACCAAAGCAATGAATGCACTGCGATTTGGATCGTATTCTACTGTCATTACCTCTCCAACGATTCCAAAATTGTTTCTTTTGAAATCGATGATACGATAACGACGTTTGTGTCCACCACCGATATAACGTGATGTAATTTTACCTTGATTGTTTCGACCACCAGATTTGCTCAAGGAAACCAACAAACTCTTTTCAGGTTTGCTAGCTGTGATTTCTGCAAACGCATTGGCAACTCTAAAGCGTTGACCAGGCGTGGTGGGATTTAAACGACGTACTGCCATGATTAGATGTTTTCGTAAAAGTCTATGTTAAACCCTTCTTTTAATGTCACAATGGCCTTCTTATACTTAGCAGTATAACCGGAGATTTGGCCTGTGCGTCTGTTACGACGCGATTTCCCCCGCTGGATCATGGTGTTTACCGATGCCACTTCCACTGCATAGAATTCTTCGATCGCAGCTTTGATTTCATCTTTGGTTGACTTAGGGTCAACGATGAATCCATACTGTCCACGCTTATCCATGATAGCGGTCATCTTCTCGGTAATCAACGGCTTCTTGAGTATCATTTTGTATTTGCCTCCTGAATCTTGGCGATTGAATTTTCTGTTATAATCAGTTGAGCAGCTTTCATCACTTCGTAAGTGTTCAAATCTGTAGCACGCATTACTGTGTTGCCTTCGATGTTACGACCACTCAAAACGATGTTTCTCTGCACCTCTGGGGTAACGAACAATGTACGTCCGGTAACTTTCAAGGCTTTCAACATATTTGCAAACTCTGAAGTCTTTGGCGCTGACATATCGAAATCTTCGATCACAACAATGCTGTTGGTCTTTGCTTTGTAAGACAAGGCAGACAAACGAGCCAATTGCTTCAACTTCTTGTTCAATTTGAAAGAATAATCACGTGGGCGTGGACCGTGAATACGAGCTCCACCTACATAAATACCAGCTTTCAATGAACCGTGACGTGCTCCACCTGTTCCCTTCTGACGGAAAATTTTCTTGGTAGAACGGTGAATTTCTTTTCTCTCTTTGGTTTTGTGTGTACCCTGACGTTGATTCGCCAAGAATTGCTTCACATCCAAATATATTGCATGGTCGTTAGGACTGATACCGAACACTGACTCAGAAAGAGTTACCGTTCTACCAGTTTCAGAACCTTGCTTGTTTAATACTTTAATTTCCATGATTAACGCTCAATTATTACTGTTGAACCATTGTAACCTGGGATCGCACCTTTAATCACGATCAGGTTCCTATCTGCATCAATTTTTAACACTTCCAAGTTCTGGATTTTCACACGGTTACCACCAGTTCTACCCGCCATGCGCATGCCTTTGAATACACGACCTGGGAATGAACAAGCTCCAATTGAACCTGGTGCTCTCAAACGGTTGTGCTGACCGTGAGTGGCTTCACCCACACCCGCAAAACCATGGCGCTTAACAACACCCTGAAAACCTTTACCTTTTGATTTACCTACAACACTTACAAATTCGCCGGTTTCGAACAAACTAACATCCACAACTGAACCCAATTCAGGCATAGTTGCAACATCTGTAAATTCCATAACTACACGCTTTGGCGTTGTCTTTGACTTGGCGAAGTGCCCTTTCATGGCTGAAGAAGTATGCTTATCTTTCTTCTCTCCCCATGCCAATTGCACTGCTTGATATCCGTCTGTATCTTGAGTTTTAACCTGGGTTACAACACATGGTCCAGCTTCAACTACTGTACAAGCCAAACGCTTGCCATCTTGATTGAAGATGCTGGTCATACCCAACTTCTTTCCTATGATTCCGTTCATGACTGCTACCCTCCTTACAATTTGATTTCAACTTCAACACCACTAGGCAACTCGATCTTCATCAACGCATCAACTGTCTTTGTAGAACCGTTGAAAATGTCGATCAAGCGTTGGTATGTGCAGTATTGGAACTGCTCCCTAGCTTTTTTGTTTACGTGAGGTGAACGCAACACTGTAAAAATCCTTTTACGTGTTGGTAGCGGCACTGGCCCACTCACCACAACCCCAGTGGTCTTAACGGCCTTCACAATCTTCTCGGCAGATTTGTCGATAAGGTTGTGGTCGAAAGACTTGAGCTTAATTCTGATTTTTTGACTTACCATTTTGTAATTTATTAACTCGTAGCGTTAGCTTTTTTCAATACTTCGTCTGCAATGTTCTTAGGAGTTTCAGCGAAATGACTGAATTCCATGGTAGAAGTTGCACGTCCAGAAGTGATAGTTCTCAATGTTGTAACATATCCAAACATTTCACTCAATGGCACTTTTGCCTTAACAATTTGGGCACCCGCACGCTCATCGATACCTTCTAATTGGCCACGACGACGGTTCAAATCACCCATTACATCACCACTGTTTTCGTGTGGGGTTACCACTTCCAACTTCATGATGGGCTCCAACAATACAGGGTTACAACGACGGGCTGCTTCACGGAAACCGCTACGCGCAGCAACTTCAAACGACAATGAATCTGAATCCACCGCGTGGAAGCTACCATCAAACAAACGCACTTTCATGCGATCAATTGCATAGCCGGCCAACACACCATTCGACATAGCCGCTCTGAAGCCTTTTTCAACTGAAGGAATGAATTCACGAGGGATAGAACCACCCACTACATCATTCACCCACTGAAGACCATCACCTACGAAAGTATCGTCGGCTGGACCGATAGTGAATTGGATATCAGCAAATTTACCACGACCACCCGTTTGTTTCTTGTACGTTTCACGGTGAGTATATTCTGCAGTAATTGCTTCTTTGTATGTTACCTGAGGAGCACCTTGGTTACAATCTACTTTAAATTCACGCTTCAAACGATCCAAGATGATTTCCAAGTGCAATTCACCCATACCACTGATGATGGTTTGTCCAGATTCTTGATCTGAATGCACGCGGAAGGTAGGATCCTCTTCTGCCAATTTGGCCAAAGCATTTCCCAACTTATCTGAATCTGCTTGAGTTTTAGGCTCGATAGCCAAACCGATTACAGGCTCTGGGAAAACCATAGACTCCAATACGATTGGATGTCCTTCAGCCACCAAAGTATCACCAGTTTTGATATCTTTAAATCCAACAGCAGCTCCAATGTCACCAGCACCCAAATAATCAATTGGGTTCTGTTTGTTGGCGTGCATTTGGAAGATACGTGAAATACGCTCTTTGTTACCGGTACGCATGTTCAATACATAAGAACCAGCATCCAGTTTACCTGAGTAAGCACGCAAGAAGCACAAACGACCAACATAAGGATCTGTTGCAATCTTAAATGCCAATGCCGCAAAAGGCTCTTTATAATCGGGCTTACGAATCAACTCAGCACCTGTGTCTGGGTTAGTTCCGATCGCACCACCTTTGTCGATAGGAGACGGCATCAATTCCATCACCATATCCAACATGGTTTGTACACCCTTGTTCTTAAATGCAGATCCACACATCATCGGAACAATTTTCATGTCGATAACTGCAGGACGCAAAGCATTCAAAATTTCTCTTTCAGTGATTGAAGTTGGATCTTCGAAGAATTTCTCCATCAAAGTATCATCATATTCTGATACTGCTTCCAACAACTTCTCTCTCCACATGGTAGCTTCCTCAATCATATCCGCAGGGATATCGATGGTTTCGTAAGTCATACCTTGATCTTTATCATTCCAAATCATTCCTCGGAAGTTGATCAAATCAACAACTCCTTTGAAATTATCTTCGGCACCGATGGGCAACTGCAATGGAATTGCATTGCTACCCAACATGGTTTTTACTTGAGTTACAACATTCAAAAAGTCTGCACCCGCACGATCCATTTTGTTAACGAATCCAATACGTGCAACGTTGTAGTTGTTTGCCAAACGCCAGTTGGTTTCAGATTGTGGCTCAACACCATCCACTGAACTAAACAAGAACACCAAACCATCCAATACACGCAATGAACGATTCACCTCAACGGTAAAATCTACGTGACCTGGTGTATCAATGATATTGATGTGGTAGTTATTGCCCAAATATTTCCAAAAAACGGTTGTAGCAGCAGAGGTAATGGTGATACCGCGCTCTTGCTCCTGTGCCATCCAGTCCATGGTAGCCGCACCATCGTGTACCTCACCAATTTTGTGATTCACACCCGCATAGTAAAGGATACGCTCAGTTGTGGTTGTTTTACCCGCATCAATGTGGGCAGCAATACCTATGTTTCTTGTTAACGATAAATCGCGTGACATACTCTTTTATAAATCTTATTAAACCCTAAAGTGTGCGAAAGCCTTGTTGGCTTCAGCCATTTTGTGTGTATCCTCTTTTTTCTTTACAGCAGAACCTTCGTTGCGCGCAGCAGCCAAAATCTCACCCGCCAATTTCTCGGCCATAGATTTTTCGTTGCGTTTGCGGGCATACCCAATCATCCACTTCATACCAACTGCCATACGGCGACGTGGCTGAACTTCAGTTGGGATTTGGAAAGTTGATCCACCTACACGACGGGCCTTAACCTCAACCGTTGGCATTACGTTGTTCAACGCTTTGCGGAAGGTTTCAATTCCAGCTTCCTCGGTAACCTTGGCTTCAACGATATCCAACGCACTGTAGAATATGTTAAAGGCCAATGATTTCTTACCATCATACATCATCCCGTTCACGAAACGTGTTACCACTGTGTCGTTAAACTTGGGATCGGGCAATAATATGCGTTTTTTAGCGCGCGATTTTCTCATGACTTTTTAATCTTATTATTTCTTGGCCTTTGGTTTCTTCGTACCGTACTTACTTCTGCGCTGGTTACGTCCTTCTACTCCCGCAGTGTCTAATGCACCACGTACAATGTGATAACGTACACCCGGCAAATCCTTCACCCTGCCGCCACGTACCAATACGATACTGTGTTCTTGCAAGTTGTGGCCTTCACCTGGAATGTAGGCGTTCACTTCTTTTCCGTTCGACAAACGCACACGCGCTACCTTACGAAGAGCCGAGTTTGGCTTCTTTGGTGTAGTTGTGTATACGCGGGTACAAACACCTCTGCGCTGTGGACAAGAATCAAGCGCAGGCGACTTGCTCTTCCAAACAGTTTCCTGCCGTCCCTTTCTAATTAGCTGTTGAATTGTTGGCATATTTTTCCCAAAAAGGACGGCAAAATTACGCCTATTTTTTGTCAAAATCAATACCATATGAAAAAAATATGGCAGTGTTTTCAAAAGAAACCCAAATATCTGCCCATTTCCCGCCAAAATCAAGCCCGCAACGCCAACAAACGCTAGAACTCCCCCTTTTCTAGGCAACTTTGATATTTTTTTCTGCGTCTACCATTTTGGTACTATTTTTGACATCTTTCAACCCAATCAACAACTTATATGCAACTACGTTTTCTTCTCAGTTTTGTCATGGCATCATTCATTTCAACAAATGTCAATGCACAAAATGCCACCCTCAAACCCAATGGTCCTGAAATCGTTTTTGACCACACCATTCACAATTTTGGAAAGATCGCAGAATCCATAAAATTCGCATCGCACCGATACCCCTTCACCAATACTGGCAACAAAACACTCTTCATACAACAAGTTCACACATCTTGCGGCTGCACCACCCCTGATTGGACCCGCGACTCAATCCCTCCAGGTGGAAAAGGTTTCATCGAAGCCAGATACGAAACAACCAATCGCATTGGAGATTTTAAAAAATCTATCAGTGTGTATTCCAATGCAGTTACAGCGCCACTCGTGCATCTCGATATTGAAGGAGAGGTACTCAAAGAAGAAATCGACCCAAACGCCACCCCCATCCCAGACATGGGACAAATGGCATTCAGTGCACCCTCGATCACTTTCAATCCTTTGTTCGACAACCAAATCGATTCGCAGACCATCCGCATCACCAACCAAACACCCTACACCGCAAATTTCAATCCCATCGACGCGGTAAACATTCCCAGCTATATCAAAATAACCGCCTATCCAACTACTTTAGAACCCAATGAAACCGGCAAATTCACCGTGGTCATAGATGGATCAAAAATCAATCATTATGGATTCTCAACCATTGAATTGCCATTTACCACAGACAATCCCGCAGCCTTGTACAATGCGATGTACGTGAATTATAGTCGGAAACAATTCTTCCCCAAATACTCACCCAAACAGTTGGCCAAACAAGCCAAGTTAAGCACAGACAAAACCATTGTGAACTTTGGTAAACAAGTGGCCGGTGATATATTAACGAGCGAATTCACACTCACCAACACTGGGAAATCAGACCTTATTATTCACGAGCTTTCAGGCGATTGCGGATGTATTTCTCTCAAGTTCAATCGCAAAAAATCCAGCATCGCGCCCAATGCCAAAATGATCATCGCTCCTGGACAATCAGAAACGGTGAAGATCTTTTTTGAAACTGTATTAAAAAAGGGGAATGCCAACTACGGCATCTGGATCGTGAGCAACGATCCTACAAACCCAGAAATTAGCATCCCATTAAAGGCTGTTTTCGATGCCAAAGTGATTGAATGTCAAACCTGTCCCAAATAACCTCCATTATCTGTAACAAAAAGAGGGCGGAAATTCCGCCCTCTTTTTGTTTATAACCAATCCGAGAATCCATTACGATCCCCGCATTTCTATTAAAATCTCATTAACGCAAATTGTGATATACGTTTTGTACGTCATCATCGCCCTCTAAGCGATCCACCAAATCCAACACTTCTTTCGCTTGCTCTTCGGTTAAATCCACATAGGTATTGGGCACATATTGCAATTCCGCCGTGTGAACTTCTAGGCCAAGATCCTCCAATGCTTTTTGCATTTGTCCGAAAGCGGTAAAATCGCAATATACATAGACCATTTCATCATCAAAAGCCACTTCATCCAAGCCAAAATCGATCAACTCAAATTCAAACTCATCCAAATCACGGTTGCCCATTTTCTCTTTTTGGATTTTCAACACACCTTTTCTTGTGAATATAAAATCCAATGATCCCGTTTTCCCCATGGCTCCCCCGCCCTTGTTAAAATGCATTCTCACGTTCGCTACAGTGCGCGTATTGTTATCAGTGGCAGTTTCCACCAAAACACCTACACCATGTGGTGCATAGCCTTCGAAACGAACTTCTTCATAGTCTGCAGAATCCCCTTTTGAACTTGCCCTTTTGATCGCAGCGTCTACACGATCTTTGGGCATATTCACAGCCTTCGCATTCTGCATGACTGTTCTTAATTTGGGGTTGTTTTCTGGATTTGGCCCACTTTGCTTTACGGCGATGGCAATTTCCTTACCGATACGTGTAAACTGCTTGGCCATTCTATCGAACCGAGCAAACATGGTGTGCTTGCGTTTTTCAAAAATCCTTCCCATAAGTTTTGCAAAGATACAAAACCTCTTCAGACGTCGTCAAGAAAAAAAGGGAGGGCGGCCAATGGCCACCCTCCCCCACATTTCATCGCCCCTAAAATTAGGTACACGCTGAAAAGGCATTGCCAAATAATAACCTAGATTAGAACTGATAGGATATACTCATATTTACACTCCGCCCCCCGGCGCTCATCCCACTGGCAAAATATCGGTAATGCAAATCCAACAAATTCTCAATGGCCAGATTCGCCGATAACCCCGACTTATGTTTATACCCCCCGCGCACATTCCAGCACTGCCAAGCTGGATTATAACCATCTGCCTGGCCATCTCCGTTGATGTCGCCCATACCAATTGGCTGTTTATCTTGATTGTCTTCCCCACTGTTGGAATAATCTTCTGCCCGCTTCATCCCATTGAACAAGCACTGTCCCTCAACAAACCAACCATTCCCATTCCAACGCAACGATGCTTGTCCATACACTGGCGGAATGTGATCCAAAGGCTGATCATCTGCGCCTTCATTCAATCGATAAATGCCCTTTGTTTGTGTCACTGAACCCGACATCCACAATTCCCTAAACAACCTGACCTTAGCATTCAAATACATCCCCGAGATCTCCCCAACCGCCACATTCTTCAACTGATAAACGGGGGTTAATCGACCATCATACATCAAAGAATCCTCACCATTCAAAGTCCCTGGCTGATCCAACAGCAAACTTTTCACGGCACTTTGAAACACCCCGGCCTCCAAAGCAAACGCTCGGTCTTTGCGCCACAAAACACCCAAGTCAAGGGTCCTGCTTTGCTCAGCTTTCAAGTCAGCACTTGGCACCAACAACTTCACCCCCGGCTTGCTATCAAACACCTTCGTCATATCGTCTACATTGGGATTGCGATACGCCTGGTTCACACTTGCCTTCAACAACAAGCCCTTGCTCAATTGCTGCGTTAAACCCAAATCGTAACTGGGTGTGGTTGATGCAAAGGAAATTTCACTGAAGGGCAGTTTCCATGGATTTGCGCTCGAGAACAAGGCACTCAAGGCATATTGGGATATCCGAATGCCGCCCTGAATCACCGTACCAGTTTTCTCTTTGCGATAGATTCCCTGGGCAAACACTGAATGCATTCGGGTATGCGCGCCAGAATCACTATACCGGGCTTTTGTGGCAGTTTCTGCCAACGTAGAAATATTTTTATTAATTCCTACAGAACTCACCTCATTCCAAACCAATTCCACGCCCGAATTCAAAGTAAAAGACTTACCAAACTGATCGTGGCGATCCAAATTGGCCGTTCTCATCCTCACAGCATCGCGCTGGGTTCTCTCCATCACGGCTCCAAAGTTGCGTGTTATCCGCCCTACTTCGGTATTCTGTTGCGCCAAGGTCAACCGCGTATGATGTTCAGGCCCACCCATTTTTGCTGTGTACGACACAAAGCCACGGTTTTGCGGAGCGTAATCCCATCTGCCAAAGACGGGTTTCCCGTTGCGGAACTCCGACATCCGATCGTATCGAGGAATCAAATCCGACATCGACTTTTGAAAATTCAATGTATGTTCGATGCTACCCGTTTTGGCAAAAACCTTTGCAAACAAATCTGTTTGAGAATAACCCGTGCCCCGCTGCAGTTGCGGATCGTTATTCACCAATACCGTGTCGCGACCGTTTAACTGACCCACATATCTGGGTAAGAAACCAAACGTATCCCAATCGGAATAGTTTTTACTACCGCTTCGGAGATCGCCAAATTGACTGCGCGTAGCAGATAACAACAATCCCACTCTCTCACTTTGAATCTTCATCCCCACATTCCCAATCACCGATTTGCTCGCCGAAAAATATCGCACTGTGGCATTGGGCTTCACCTCGAATTTCCCAAGGGTTGCCTCCTTGGTTTTGAAATAGATCACACCGCCCAAGGCGTCCGAACCGTACAAAGTTGAGCCAGCCCCAAAGTTCACTTCCATCCGATCCAAAATAAATGGATCAATGGTTATGATATCTTGTAAGTGTCCTGCGCGATACGTGGCATTGTTCATCCGAACGCCGTCGATCACCATCAGCACCCGAGATGCTTCAAATCCCCTGAGCACGGGAGAACTTCCACCCATCTGACTTTTCTGCACAAATACCTGACCCGTATTGGTCAATGCATCGCCCAAAGTGGCTGGCTGTAACTCAAACAAACGCTTGGCACTCACCACCTCTATCTGTCTGGGTGTTTCTTTTCTTTTTTGCTGAAATCGCTGTGAAGACACAAGGACCTCATCAAACGATTCAACGTCTGTAGTATCTGCTGATTTTGTCGCATCAACCTGCGCGTGCACCATACCCAGCAGGCACAGTAACACTGTATTTAAAATGATTTTTTTCATAAAAAGGATGTATTACACTGTTTAGAAAACCGGCAAACTGCAGACATCTTCCGCAGCGCCAAAAAGAGCGAATAATCATTCGCCAACAGGCAACATCATCCTTCCGGAGGGGGCACCGTCACAGATCCAACGCCATTGGCTAAATCCATCTTCCACAACCGATCAATAGACTTCGAAAAAACCGGCGGCCCAAGCAATGCATCTACTCCGTCGTTAACAGCCCATTGCAATTTATCGAACCAAATGGGTTTGGCTTTACTGCTCCCACCAGATCCTTTTTCACATTGCTGAGCGATTTGATCTTCCAGTGCTTTTTCTATTTTATCATTAAAGGCTTTAACGCGATAGCCCCCCTCTACCGCCATCACTTGCAAAACATCGTACTTGTTGCCACCAAAAACAATTTCATCCCCTTTTTTAATATATTGAAATTCAGTGGTATTTGGCAAAAATAAATCTTCAGAAAGAGCCATCCCCACGCTGCGCTCCAAAAACCGTTTCACTTCTTTTTGCTGTCGTTTATGCGCAAAAACATGCAAAACTGTTAGGCAAGGAATCACCAACAACAACACCAACGAAAGAACCCGAACGGGCCAAATGGGTTTGATTTGTGTCTTCCTCATGGGCATTAATTTAGCAAATATAAAATTTAGTCTGTGTCAATCGCCGAAAATGTTGAATTTTGCACCATGAAGCAAGCTGTTTATGTGATCGATATCGTGAGAACCCCTGTGGGCAAATTTGGTGGCACCTTGGCCAGTGTTCGTCCGGATGATTTGGCCGCGCACGTGATCCAATCGATACTGAGCCGCAACCCGAATATCAACCCCGCTGAAATCGACGAGGTGATATTGGGCGCTGCAAACCAAGCGGGGGAAGACAACCGCAACGTGGCTAGGATGGCCTCATTGTTGGCAGGATTGCCCACAACCGTTCCAGGCTACACGGTAAATAGACTTTGCGCAAGTGGCTTACAAAGCATCATGAATGGCGCGATGTCCATCGCCTCCGGTCAAGCGCATTTGGTCTTGGCGGGCGGCACCGAGAGCATGACAAGGGCCCCCTTTGTGATGGCCAAGGCTGAAACGGCCTATGCCAGAAGCAGCGAGATTTTCGACACCACCATTGGTTGGCGCTTCACCAATAAAACCCTAGCAAAAATGTATCACCCTTATTCAATGGGTGAAACCGCTGAGAACGTAGCAGAGCAGTTCAACATATCACGGGAAGACCAAGACCAATTTGCCTATGAAACCCAACTCAATTGGAAAAAGGCCCATGAATCTGGACTATTCACCCAAGAAATCGTGGCTGTGCCAATTCCTCAAAGGAAGGGCGAACCCGTTTTATTCAGCACCGATGAGCACCCGCGCTTGAGCGATGTCAATACACTCGCGGCATTGAAACCCGCTTTCAGGGATGGCGGCAGTGTAACCGCGGGAAACAGTTCAGGGATCAATGACGGCGCCGCCGTGTGTATCCTTGCATCGGAAGAAATGGTTACCCAGCTGGGACTAAAACCCATGGCACGCATCGCAGGATATGCCGCTGCCGGTGTAGACCCTAGCATCATGGGAATCGGACCCGTACCCGCCACGCAAAAAGCATTAAAAAATGCAGGCCTCACCGTGGATCAAATTGGCGTGGCTGAACTCAACGAAGCATTTGCCGCTCAAGCCATTGCCAGCATGAGGGAACTGAACATAGATCGAAGCATCGTAAACCCCAACGGCGGTAGCATCGCCATTGGCCACCCCCTCGGAGCTTCAGGAACGCGTATTTCCGCCACGCTCCTTCACCATATGCAAAGAAACAAATCGCTAAAATACGGTTTGGCCACCATGTGCATCGGCGTAGGACAAGGCTGTGCCATTATTTACGAAAATTTGTAAGATGCGATATCGAATGGAATTGGCCTATGATGGCACCCATTTCGGCGGATGGCAAACCCAACCCAACGCACCCACCGTTCAAGCTCACATCGATCAAGCGTTGAGCCAGATCTGCAACACACCCATCGAAACAATGGGATGCGGAAGAACCGATGCCGGTGTTCATGCCAAGTATTTCGTGGCGCACTTCGATGGCCCAAGCAACATCCCGGTTGATCTCGCTCATCGATTGAACAAGCTCTTACCCCCATCCATCGCCATACAAACCATTGCCGCCTGCCCGGATCAATTCCATGCGCGTTTCGATGCGATTTTGAGAGAATATCAATATTTCATCTGTACAAAAAAAGACGCTTTCCTGGCCCACAGAACCTGGTTTATGGGTCAGACACTCGATGTTGAATCCATGAATCTATGCGCCACAAAATTGATAGGCAAACATTCATTTGCGGCGTTTTGTAAAGGCGACATCCCCAACAACAACCCCGTTTGTGAAGTCTTCCAAGCACATTGGTCGATTTCCCCACAAGGATACGTCTTCACCATCCAAGCCAATCGATTTTTGCGAAACATGGTCAGAGCGATCGTAGGAACGCTCGTAGACGTAGGTCAAGGGAAAATCACGCACTCGCAATTCGAAGAAATTGTGCACCACGGCAACCGCAGCAACGCTTCGCATTCAGCCCCAGCCGATGGACTATTCCTCACCAATGTGGTTTATCCAGAAATCTCGAACAGCAGTCATTAAACCTTTTACTCTTCAAAACGTCGAAGGAACTTCTCCACCTGTCGTTCCGTAGCGGGGCGAATAAAATAATTCTCCGCTTTTACCTTATCCGCAGTATTGGTTAAAATTTGCTGTAGATTTTGATCGGTAGAATACACAATGGCGCCCGTTTTGGTGAGGTTGATATAGATGTAGTCATTGGCCCCCAAATCGAGATACACATACATATTTTGACCACTGCGCTTGTGCTCAAGCAACATCACGGCATGCATTGATTTGTTGATGGGTTTCCCTGCGATACTTGCCACAGACACCAAATCATTGCAATACATACCCCTCATCTTGCTATCCCAACGGAAAGTAGCATCGCTCAAAACCAACTTGTATTCAGCTTCGTCTTTGCCCTTCAACTCCCCATTTTTCATCAAATTCTCTACCACTTGGCGATAAGCCTTTTCGTTTTCCATCATCTCACCCAAACATTGCTTGAAGAAATCCGTGTTCACCGTAGCCGCCGCACCGCCGTTTTCATTAATCAACGCCACCAATCGCTCCGAGTAATCGGGATGCATTGGGAAGTCTAACATCATCGACAGGTTGAACACAAAACTGCTATCGCCAGGGAACAAGTCTGCCGTACCCGCATTTTTGAATTTCACGTTGGGCGTTTCCAAACCAAAATCCAATGGTCCTTCAGCGTGAATGCTGTGATTTTTCTCGTTAAATTGGATCCAACTTCCTTTCAATCCGCCTTCTCTCAATCGTGATTTACTGCCGGCATAGAAGCTCTCCGTTTTGTGGTCGTAATAGAAAATACCGGTATCGTTTGTTACATCGTCGTCCGAGTACCTGCGCTTCCAAGAATACATCAACGGGTATACAAAACTTGAATCATTGGCCACAAACAAACCCACATACTGTTTTTTGTTGTCTTTGTCGCGCGGATCTGTCATATCCAAAACCACATCCTTGGGATCAACACGGTTATCGAATCGAATCCAAGCCGACGGGTAAATGTTCTTGAAGGTGTGCAAAGGCTTCACGTAACCGGTAAATCGAATCAGCTTCTCGGTACTTTCTATTTGGGCAAATCCCTTGTAACCAATCTTTGTTTCCAGCGTAAAGTTCTGCTCTTCGGCAATTCTGCCCACTCCTTCTACGCGCTGATTGTCGTTCACAATCACACTATCCAAGAAGAATTCTTGCCTTCCGCCCCTGCTGTTCACATACTGATAGAAGCCATTACCGCGAATCTTGTTCTTGCCATACACCTTCACTTTGAGCTTATAAATCTCATGGAATTTGTTGTCTCGCCCAGCGATGAGTTTTGTGCTATCTAACTGATCCATATCGGCATTCGCACGCACGGTGGCTTTACCATCTTTCAAGAAGAGGCGTGAATCGGCGATATCGATGTAAGGAATTTCAGAGATCTTTAGGGTATAATCCACCAAACTATAATCCGCACGCTTGGCCTCAAAACTCAAGCCACCTTGGGTTGGATTGGTACTGGCGAAGATGGGCGTTTGTCCAGCCAACGAAGGCCCCACCTTGGCAGTGATGATCTTTTTGTCCATATCCCAACGGTAATCGGTGAGGTTGGTTTGATACATGTTGTAATCAAACTTGGTCATTGAACCCGCCTCATTCTTGGTGAATGTACCAATGCGCTTGCTAAAGTCCATCGTGCCATTGATGTCGCTGGTTTCAAATGCCATGCGCGATGAATCTGCAGCATAAATCTGCAAGTTGGCTTTTTTCGCGGAAGATTTTTGGGGCCCAAAAACCTGTTCCTGACTGTAAAACTTCGCTTGTTCCCATGCCAAGGTGCCATTTCCTTTAACCACACTGGGCGATTGGGTAATGGTACCGGTGAAATCATGTCCAACCTTAAACATTTTAATGGGTGTAGTGCCATTGGTTACGTTGTACTCATCTTGATAAGGATTCCATTCCATATTGGCCATCACCGCATGTATTTCAGGGTATTTGGTATTTTCAGCCAAATCATATCGATTCAAAACACCCACAGCCTTCTTCGGCAAAAGCAAGATTTTGCTAAATTCACTTTTAGAGCCCTGATACTGTATCGTGCCATCGGTTCCATAAAAACCTTCTTCACTCAAATTCATGGTCATATCGCCCAAACCCTTGCCGCGATACATCGAATATCCACCCGGAGGCGTGTGCTTGATGAACCCTAATGAATAATCTTTCTGAATGGTCACGTAATGCCTAAACTCGGGGAAAATCCCATCCGAAATAAAATTGCCATCGAATCGCAAACCCGCAATGGTAAAGTTGTCCAAACTGTCGATGGTAAAGGGATCCACCACAAATTTAAATTTATCCCCTTCGTAGGCTCCGCCGTGGATGTGCGGCTTATCATACAACACCTCACTGCCTTTATCCGATACAAATATGGGATACTCTGGATAATCCTTATTACCAGATTTATTATTGGGCTTATCGATATAAAGTGTACCACTCACATTCCTCAATACCGATTTGATGGGCACCAATCTGCGTCCCGATGAATCCGGAAAATACATTTGCAATGAGTCAACGGCCGACATGGCGATGTTGAATTGGCCGTAGTTGAAAACGTACTTCTTGCCATAGAAATCAAAACGACCGGCGCGAAGCTGACCGCCAAAACGCAAACCCCTGTTCTTGGTGAGTGTTACTTGTTGATTAGACGGGGCAACGATCACATTTTGAGAATCTGAAAAGAAGAATTTAGACACCCCTTCCAGATTCATTTCGTTGCTCAACAAATTCAAACTAAAATTGGGCCTTGCGCCGATGATGGAAGAGATACGAATTACATCATAATCCCGCATTTTTTGGTGGGCCTGCACATACCTAAATGCCTTCGGAAGCAATATCGCACTGTCTTGATCTTGCAGGTAATTGATGTAACCTTGGTCGTGCAACTCCAAAAAGGGAGCCACCAAATATTCCTTTTGTGTTTTTTGAAAGAATGCGTAATCGTCCAGAGAGAATTTCTGGCGTTGTTCGGCTTTGTAGAACTCCCGAAGTTCAGCTTTACGGGCTTGCAATTGCTTCATCTTCACCTCTGCCTTGGCTTTGTCTTCGGGTTTTGAAGACAACATCAGGTTCTTGATGTCTTTCTGCAGTTGGATCGAAATGGCATCGTCTGGTTGGCGGTTGTAAAATGCAACCAAACCTTCGAGCGGGTGCGACCTCAGTGGGCCTTGAAGTCGATTGTAAAGAATATCTCTAAAAAAATCATCCGATGAAATGCGAGCTTCCAAGTCGTTGTTCACATTGTCGAAATCCACGAACGGCTCCGTGATAACCCATCGAACTTGCTGAACATCCAAACTCACATTGTGATAATTGTCTGAAAATGGCACCCGCATCAATCCTTCTTCTCCACGATCGATGATGAGTTTATTGTCTTTGAAAATGAAATTAACCTTTACAAAAGGGTGATAAATTGTAGTAACACTATCGAGATACAATGTGTATTCCGCTTGCAGGGTACCCGCGATGCCATCCGTGATTTTGAACGACTTACTTTTCAGGGTCACTTTCTTTTTCCCTTTGTAAAACACATCAATTACAGAGGGTTTTCCGTTGGCCGTTGCCGTTGTAATGGAATGTCCTTGCATGGTGAATCCACCACGAAAAAAGCTTTCATCGCCCACAATGCCCCGAACCAACAATTCATTGTCGTAGGAGTTGAATTGCGGGAAACCCGATTTTTTTACTTTGAGAGAATCTGTCGCCGTTGAGAGTTTATCGGTAAACTTACCCGCCACACCCGTTTTGAAATATCGATTGTAGGTCAATATTGCACTGTCCACAGAGTAAATATTCTGGTCCAAATTCAAATCATACTTCCCAAATTTCACGTAGGCCGACTCCTCCGGCAAACAGCGTGAAAAATCTGCCGAACCATAGGCGCCAATCCATACATTTTTTGCAGGCTTGTACACCCCTTTGGTGCCTTTGATCACCATTTTATCCATAAACCCCTTACAGGTCAGCTCCACCTCGCCAAAATGTATCTCGATTTCTCCTTTGTAGTACATATCAAAATCCAGAGTATCAACGGTCCAAGTGGTTGTACCCGATTGATAGATGGATTTATTGGCAAAAAGATTCGATGTTGTTTGAAGAAAGTCAAGGTACTCTTTGTTGCTATTCCCTAACAAAGATTTGGTAATATTCTGCCATTGAACCAATACTTTGTCGGGCAATTTGTTTTCAAGAAATGCCGCAACGGTTGACATAAATAGCTGAAAATGGGGCTGTAACGCCATTTTCTCCGCCAACATTTGGTTACTGATATCAATGATGAATTTTTGCTGACTCGGTGAGAATTTCCCCAACTCCCAATTTTCTTTGAACACGGCAAAATTTCGCGTGAGATTTTTGTCGTTCGCCCTAGCGATAAACGATTCAAATTCCGCAATAAAAGTTGCAGGTACGGGGCTAAAACTTCCGCTTTGGGCAGACAGTTTCAAACCAAAAAACATCAATAAACAAAGTAGGAGGTTACGAAACATCAGTTGAGGATTATCAAATAACGCACCAATGTGCGATTGAATTGTATCTTTTATCGCATTGCTTTCACAATGTCGATAAAATCGCGGGCCTTCAAACTGGCTCCACCGATTAAACCGCCATCGATATCCGCTTGCAAAAAGAGGGCTGCGGCATTTTCAGGCTTCACGCTTCCACCATACAAAATGCTGGTTGTTGATGCGATATCCTCATTGTATTGATTGGCAATCAGCTTACGGATGTATGCATGGATCTCTTGGGCTTGCTCCGGCGATGCATTCAATCCGGTACCGATGGCCCAAACGGGCTCATAAGCAACCACCACCTGGGCAAATTCTTTGCGGTCTAGATGAAACAATCCTTGTACAATTTGTTCTTCAATGGCACGGAAATATTGCTTACTCTCTCTCTGCTCAAGGGTTTCACCCACACAAAAGATGGGCTTCATACCATGGCGGATCAGTGATTTCACTTTTGCGGCACAAATCTCGTTGGTTTCACCAAAAAACTGTCTGCGTTCGCTGTGGCCCACCAAACAATATTCTACCCCAATGGCCCGCAACATGTTGGCAGAAATCTCACCAGTATATGCGCCTTGGTCATCTTGATGAGCGTTTTGCGCACCCACTTGTAAACCGCTGCCTTCCAAAAGACGAATGGCTGTTGGCAATGCCAAAAATGTTGGGATTAAAACTACTTTACCTTCTCCGCGATATTCGTCTCTTACTATTCCTCTAACTTCGGTAATCAACGCTTGGCTTTCTTCCAAGGTTTTGTGCATTTTCCAGTTACCCGCAACAATTTTCTGCCTATTCATAATGACAGCAAAAATACAACAACTATCAAGAATGTTATTCTCAAGATATCAACCACCACAGGCCATTTCAGCCCAATGCATCGCCAATGCAAACTGAGAGTCTCTATCCAATTCGGAATTATCCAAAACCCGATAATCGGAGGTCATTGTTAGCGGACTATTTTCCCTCGAAGAATCCACCGCGTCGCGATGTTTTAGATTCGCCGATATCTCCTCTAGGGTCACCACATCTCCTTTGGCTACCAATTCTGCAAAACGACGCTGAGCCCTCACCTCCACCGAGGCCGTCATAAAAATCTTGAGTTCTGCATCGGGGAAAACAACTGTTCCGATATCACGACCATCCATCACAACACCTTTTTCCAATCCGATGGCTTGTTGTAATGCCACCATCTTAGATCTCACAATTTGAATTTTTGCCACTTCACTGACTTTGGAAGCCACTGCGATATTTCTAATTTCAGCTTCCACAGAAATCCCGTTCAATGTTACTTCCGACTGCCCTTCTTGATTGTTCAAAAAACCCACAACCACGTTTGCTAGAGCCGCCTCAACCGCAGACTCATCATACACATCCACGTCATTTTGCATCAAATACAACGTCACCGCGCGATACATCGCCCCGCTATCGATAAATACATAACCCAATGCCTTGGCCATCGCCTTGGCCAATGTCCCCTTACCGCAACTGCTGTAGCCATCTATGGCGATGTTGATTTTTTTCTTCATGTTTAAAACGACAATGCGAGAATACCCTTAAAAATTCGTGTTTGGAAGAGCGCGTTTTTTGGCAAATCTCGAAGGATCCACAACCAATGAAAACTGATTGGAATTTTGACCAGGGAAATAGGACGCGCTGCTGTAAGTGATATCCACTTTGGCCATTCGAAACTTCATACCAAATCCAAAACCAGAAGTACCTCTGCGCTCCGAAGTCGCCATCTCCATCCTACGCTGATGATTGTAACCCAATAAGATTCCCAGATTTTGCCCTAAAGCCAACTCTGTACCAATGGAAATATGTCTGAATAATTTACCACCAAAACCAACCTCCTGCGGAACAACGGGCTTTCCGTTTAAATCGATCTGACCGCCATTATCCACGTATTGATCGTATGTCAAATCCCAGCGCTGTAAAGAGTGAGCGGTAAAATGAAATTTCAAAGGCATGTGTTTGGGGCTTAAGGCTACGGCCATTTGGGCATTGAATGGCAACGGCTCTCTACCCGCGCTGCGATAAGCAATCACTTGAGCGCCCATGTTTTTCAAAACCAATCCAAAAGAAATAACAGAATCTTTCCCAATGTAATTACACCCCAAATTGGCATATACACCATTGGATACATATGGACCCAAAATACTGTAAACCATACCCAATTGAGACCCAATTCGCCAACGATCCGCGATGGCTACAGAAACCATTGCTCCAAGATTCGTTTCATTGGCAGAAACCGTACCTTGAGCATTCCCACCTGCGTCGAACGCATCCATAGTCCCATAATCTAGGTGTTGCGCAAATGCGCCCCACATGTATCGCTGGGTTTTACCCTCACCGTTCCAAAGTCTTCTATTTGCCTTACCCTGCCAAGCGAAATTGGCATTGGCCGTTCTCACTGTGGGCAAAACCGATCCAACACTTAAACCAAATTTCCCTGAATGAAACGCATTGAGCAAGGCCGGATTGTTCGCAGATTGCAAAACATCCGCATTTGGCTGCGTTACCAAATATCCACTCCAAGCCAAGGCACGACTGTGCAAAGGGACATCCAAAATACGAAACACCCCGGTACCACCCGTTTGGGCAAGCAACGCAAGCGCACCAAAAAACACCCCAAACAATAAAACGCGTTTTAGCATCTGCAACAAATTTACTCAACAACAAGAACTTGGCACAGTTATTTTACCGAAATTTGCACCGCAGATGAGTTCACGGCCCTACTACAACCCTTCAGAAATCCCTTCTACTCAACCTTTGGTAATTACACAGGGTACTTTCGATGGCGTGCATTTGGGACATCAAAAGGTACTGAAACACGTGGTAACATTGGCCAAATCAAAAAATGCCAAAAGCCTACTTATCACCTATCATCCTCACCCCCGATTGGTGATCGAGCCAAACAATCAAGACCTGAGAATGCTCAGCAGCATCGAAGAAAAAGCAAAAGCCGTGTACGACCTAGGTGTTGATTTTGTTTTGGTTTTACCATTCACCACCGAATTCTCTCAAATGTCGCCCAGAGATTTTGTCGCCAAAATATTGGTTGAACAACTTCATGTCAACACCATCGTAATTGGTTACGACCACCGGTTTGGACGCAACAGAGAAGGCGATTTCCATAGCCTTGTGGCCCTATCCAAAGAATTTCATTTCGATGTGGAGGAAATTCCCGCTTCAGAAATTGACGCCATTGCCATTAGCAGCACCCGGATCCGCAAAGCGCTATCAAACAAACTCTTACAAGAGGCAAACCAATTGCTTGGCAAGCCATACATACTATCCGGTATCGTGGTTCAGGGCAAACAACTGGGTAGAACCATAGGCTTTCCAACGGCCAATGTTAAAATTAACGACCCCTACAAACTCATTCCACCCCGAGGCGTGTATGCTGGATATTGCATCGTGAAAAATCAAACCCACAAAATGGTTTGCAACATCGGCGTGAGACCCACAGTGGATGGTGAACAATTGACCATCGAAGCCCACATTTTCGGATTTGAAAAAAACATCTACGACCAAGACATTTCATTGTTTTTGGTACAGTATTTGAGAAATGAGCAGAAGTTCGATTCATTGGACTCGCTCAAATCTCAGATACTTATTGATGCACAACAAGCCCAATCATTGGTCGTTTTGGATTAAATCCACCTGCCTTTTGCTGATTTTCTTATCAGTAAAGCCCGCATTTTCGCAGGAAGACGATGGAGAATTTGAGGACGAAGAATACGGCGATTTCATTGTAGAGGATTCATCATGGATGAAATCCACAGACTCTGTTCAACTGTACTACGAGGAAGGGGAATTCACCATACCCGGCATGCTACCTGAATATGATTTTTATGCATTTTGGGACACAATGCATGTGGATGCCTACCGGTTCGACCTGAGAAAACTTCAAGAAACCATTCCATTAACAATTCTAGAAATGGATTGCGACTTCGCCATGCCCATTTACGGGAGAACCAATTCACCTTTTGGGTGGCGACATGGAAGACCACATACCGGTATCGACCTCCAACTAAGAACTGGAGATTCTGTTTATGCTGCATTTGACGGGGTAGTTAGAATGAGCAAATACTATAATGGCTATGGGAATTGCGTTGTAGTTCGCCACTACAATGGCCTCGAAACATTGTACGCTCACTTGAGCAAACTCGATGTCCGTCCGGGCACACTCGTAAATGCTGGCCAATTATTGGGACTTGGCGGATCAACAGGACATAGTACCGGTCCGCATTTGCATTTTGAAATCAGATTTTTGGGAAGGCCCCTAAACCCAACCGCAGTGATTGACTTCCCCAACGAAACGGTGAAAACAGACACCCTAAACGTGGAGTCGAAGATTTTTCAGATGCCAGCAGGTAGCTATCACTACAAAAAACGCAGAGGTTCTTATCGCCGGGGCAGGTCCAAATCTAGAAAAAGAAGATATTCTTACCACATTAGAATAGAAGAAGTGTCTCAATCGTTATACAGAGTATAAAAGGTTGAGTTGATTCAACTATTTTTGTATTTTCTGTGAGCATACAAGTCAATCATTTATCGAAACGCTACGGCAGTCAAATGGCTGTGAACGACATTTCGTTCAACATTCCATCAGGCGAAATCGTGGGATTTTTGGGACCAAACGGTGCTGGAAAATCCACAACGATGAAAATATTAACCGGCTACATCCCGGCTTCTCAGGGCGATGCCGTTGTTTGTGGCCTCAACCTCAATACAGATAGCTTGGCTGTGAGAAAACTCGTGGGATATTTACCCGAACATAACCCCTTGTACCTCGACATGTATGTTACGGAGTATTTGCTATTTGCCGCGGGGATTGCGGGTGTCAAAAACCCCAAAAGTGCCCTGGAAAAATCCATTGAGCTTACACAGTTAGCCCCCGAAAGAAACAAAAAAATCTCTCAACTCTCTAAAGGGTATAGACAACGTGTGGGTTTGGCGCAAGCGTTGATCCATGATCCTCAAGTACTCATTCTAGACGAACCTACCTCGGGCCTAGACCCAAACCAAGTGGTGGAAATGAGAAATGTGATCAAGAATCTCGGCAAAGACAAAACCGTTTTACTGAGCACCCACATCATGCAAGAAGTTGAAGCCATGTGCAACCGCGTGATATTGATCAATAAAGGAAAAATTGTGGCCGATGATTCACTGCAAGGATTGAAAAATTCATCACCCTCAGAATCTCTGGAATCCATCTTTAGACAATTAACCAGCCATGTGGGAAATATTTAAAAAAGAAATTCGCAGCTTTTTGGGCTCTTTCATTGCCTATATAGTGATGGGTGTTTTTCTCATCATTACTGGCATTTTCATGTGGCTCATCCAAGGAAATAACGTGCTAGACCTTGGCGTCGCTAGCCTACAAGTGATGTTCAACATCGCCCCCTACATTCTCATCTTTTTGGTTTCAGCCATTACGATGCGAAGCCTCAGCGAAGAACGCAGATTGGGCACCATTGAAATATTGACCACCCGTCCGGTGAGTGACATTTCCATTTTGATGGGCAAATATTTGGCTGCCGTAGCACTCATCGTTTTTACTTTGCTACCCACCCTATTCTATTACTACACCATCCACTCTTTGGCCGACCCTTTACAAGGTATCGACACGGGTGGGACATGGGGTTCTTATCTCGGTTTGATTTTGCTTGCCGCCAGTTATGCAAGCATAGGTATGTTTGCCTCTTCTCTCACCGACAACCAAATTGTTTCACTGATTATTTCAATGGTACTTTGTTTCTTTTGGTACGGCGTTCTAAACCTGCTTGGCGATATAAAAGCGCTTGATGCCATTGGCAAGAGCCTTGAGTGGTTTGGCTTGGATTTCCATTACCAATCAATCAGCCGTGGTGTTCTAGATACACGAGATATCATTTACTTTTTGGGTTTCATCGCCACGTTTATCGGTGGTACTAAGTTGGTCTTTGAAAGCAGAAAATGGTGATGAAAAAGTATAACCATCGCAACCAATCCCTATTAGAATTCATCACTCTTTTGGTGGTGGTAGTTGTTGCCAATGTCCTTGGGAATTTCTACTATAAGCGCATCGACTTAACCAGCGAAAATCGCTACACGCTCTCCGAAACCAGCAAAAAACTGTCTGCTGGGCTCAAAGAAAAACTGTATTTTAGGTTGTACCTGGATGGCGAAATGTCGGCCCGATTCAAAAACCTCAGAAATGAAATTCGAGATATGGCCTATGAGTTTAGAGAACTCTCTGGCAGAAAAATCGAAATTGAAATCATCGACCCTTTTGAAGGCAAACTCACATCAGAAATTTCAGGCATTTTAGAGGACTTCCAATCCAGAGGGATACTCCATCAGCGCGATATCGACGATGAGGGCAGCAATTCAACGGTCATTAAAAACATCATCCCCGGCGCAGAGGTAAGTTATGCTGGCAAAACCGTAGCAATCAATTTTTACGAACATGATGTAGCCCTTGATGCCGACAACAACATCAAAAGAGCCATCGACAATGTAGAGTACGAAATTGCCAACGGATTGAGGCAATGCATCTTAGACAAATCCAAAAACATCGCAGTTGCAGACGGATCGGGTGAAATGATCGACAACCGTGTGGCAGACTTCGCTCAGGAATTGAGTAAATACTACAATGTTTCGGCATTGAACTTGAATGTTTCAGACCCAAAATCGGCGGAACCTTTTGTAGAAAAACTGAAAGCGCTCTCTAACCAAGACGATGCCGGCAGTGTTTTGATAGAAAGTCTGCAAAAACGCTTGAATCTGAACGACTTGTTGCTTGTAATCAAACCTGCCAAAGATTACACACCCGCAGAATTGTATTTGATCGATCAATTTGCCTTGAAAGGCGGAAAAGTCATTTGGATGATAGATCCTGTACACGCCGAGATCGACAGCTTTGAAAACAACAGCCAACTCATCGCCATGGACAATCAGTTGGAAAACATTTCCGCATCGCTGTTTCATTACGGTGTAAAACTGGAAACCACTTTGCTCATGGACGCCAATTGCAATGCGATCCCTATCCCTGTTGGTGGAAGGCCTGAGATGATAGATTTCTATTATTTCCCAGTATTCATGGCATCTACGTCACCACACATCATCAACAGAAACGTGGGTCCAATTTGGGGTCAATTCCCGGGTACGCTGACAGCCAAATCAAAAACGAACTTGAACATCACTCCGTTGTTGAGCAGTTCGCCATATACAAAAACCATCCAAGCGCCTGCCACTGTTGACTTGGAAACCGCTTATATGCAGTCTCGAGACGATCGTTATCGCTCTACTTTGAGGGGCGGTAGCAAACTGTCGGGCGTACTCATGGAAGGCAAATTCGAATCACCTTTCATTTACCAAAAACATTACGATGGCGTGCCGTTCATACCCAATGGCAATAGCAAAATGATTGTAATTGCCGATGGCGATATCATGCGAAATGGCATATCTGGTAGAGGTGGCATTTACCCAACCGGTTTTGATCGATTCACAAAAACCACTTTTGCCAACAAAAAATTCTTGCTCAATTGTATCGATTATTTGATCGACGACAATGGCTTGATTGAGATTAGGGCGAAAGAAAAAACTTTGCGTTTGTTAGACAGCGAAAAAACCCGTCTCGAACGCAGTTATTGGCAATGGTTCAACTTGCTTGCACCTTTGAGCAGCATCTTGGCCTTTGGCATTTTAAATCACATTTTACGCAAACGCAAATACCAAGTTTAAACACATGTACGATTTCATAGAAGGAAACATTGAATCTTTGAATCCCACGCATGTGGTGATTGGCAATCAAGGATTGGGTTATATCGCCGCAATCAGCCTAACCACCTATGAAAAAATCAAAGGGCATAAAACGGCGAGGTTATTTGTTGATCTGTTGTTCAAGGTGGAAAATCAAAGCCCCGTTTCGATGAACCTTTACGCGTTTGCCGACCCCGATGAACGTCACATGTTCAGAATGCTCACCAGTGTATCGGGTGTAGGCAACAATACTGCGATGTTGATGTTAAGCAGCTTGGCCCCCGACGATCTGGCATCAGCCATACTCAATGGCAACGTTGGCCTATTGAAGAGCATTAAAGGGATTGGAGAAAAAAGTGCTCAAAGGATCGTGCTAGAATTGAGAGACAAAATAGCCGTGGGGAAAAAATCCATGGGATTGGGTATGCAATCTGGCGTGAGCGATCATTTCTCTGAAGCCTTGGCCGCACTCACTACATTGGGCTACCAAAAAGCCAATGCGGAAAAAGCCCTGATGAAAATCAGCAAGGAATTGGGTGGCACCGCAACCATAGAAGAATTGATAAAAAATTCACTGAAAATACTTTAACTTGCAAAACCGACCAAAATTACGCCTATTCGCAAAACAGCTACGCAACGATTAGAAGTTTACAGCATGAAGTTTTACGCAATACCTGCACGCGACCGCCGAAAAATGATTTCATTTGGCATGTTGTTGCTTGGCTTTTTGATTGGATTTAGCCAACATATTTCCGCACAATCGGATACCAATTCGCTGCGTTACAAAATCAACCAGCAAAACAATCCAGGCAGCAAAATCGACTTGGAAAACCCCATCAAAACCGAATGGAGGTACAACGCACGCGAAAACCGATACGAAGGCTTTAGAAATCTCGGTTCTTTGAGTTATCCCACAGGCGAATCCATATCAGTCACCGAATATTTTCAAAAACAAGCCAAATTAGACCAAGAATCCTACTTCCGAAATAAATCTCAAAGTGCTTATGCGTTGGGATCCAACAAAGGAGTGAGCGACTTAATCAAAGCCGAGTTAAACAATCCCACTGTTTCCAAAATATTTGGAGAGGGCGGCGTAGACTTCCAACTCAATGGCAGTGCCATGGTGAAATTGGGCGGTAGCATCAACGTGAACCGCAACCCCAATTTCTCTAAAAGACAGCAACGATATTTTGTACCGGTTTTTGACCAACAAATGCAAATCAGCGCCAATGGCAGTGTGGGAGAATTTGTGAAGCTCGGTATTAACTACGATACCGAAGCCGCATTTGAATTTGACAACCAAACCAATTTGGGTTGGAAAGGCAAACCAGACGGAATCCTCAAAGACGTACAAGTGGGTAATGTAAACTTAAACCTACCCACACAGCTGATCAAACCAGCCAATAGCTTGTTTGGCTTTTCAAACACCATGCAGTTTGGAAAAACCACGATCAAAACGGTTTTCTCTCAAAACAAGGGACAAAGTACAGAAACGGTGCTGAAAGGCGGTGCGCAGATGAATGAGTTTAAAATCACCGCAGACAACTACGACCAAAACAAGCACTTTTTCTTATCCCAATTTTTCCGTGAAAATTACAACAAATCGTTAGAAAACTTGCCCATCGTTGCCAGCGGCGTGATCATCAACCGAGTAGAGGTTTGGGTTACGAATAGAAATGCCAACGTTGAAACACCCCGCGACATTCTCGCATTTCAAGACTTGGGTGAAGCCAACCCCTATCGCACAGCGTTGGGTAATTCCCCATTACCACAATCAAGTAATGGTGCAAACAGTTTATATGCAAAAATTACAGCCGACCCAGACGTAAGAATGACTGGTAAGGCCATTGACCGTGTGTTTGCCAACATGCCTTATTTTGAGCAAACGGTGGATTTCGACATGCTCAATTACGCACGTCAGTTAACCGACAAAGAATTCAGCTTAAATTCTCAATTGGGCTATATCTCTTTGAATCAACCGCTGAACAACGATGAAATTCTTGCCGTTGCATTTGAATACACTTACAACGGAGAGGTATTCCAAGTGGGAGAATTTTCTCGCGACGTTGCACCGGGCAATCAACAACTGTTGTTTTTGAAAATGTTGAAAGGCAACACCATCAGAACCCGACTTCCAATGTGGAAGCTGATGATGAAAAACATCTACGCATTGAACACTTACAGTTTGAGCCTGGAAGATTTTAAACTCAATTTGATCTATGCAGATGATACAACCGGTGGCGATTACAATTACTTACCCATTGGAAATGCGAATTGCCCTGCCCTAATAAATGGAAATCCATTGATCCGCGTAATGGGCTTAGACAAACTGAACAGACAGCAAGAAGCCAAGCCCGATGGTGTTTTCGATGCCATCGAAGGCCTCACCGTAAATACACAATACGCAAGAATCATATTCCCAGTAACTGAACCATTTGGAGATTTCTTGAGGGATCAGTTCAACGGCAGAAACGATTTGGGTGATTACTATTGTTATGATGCCTTGTACGACAGTACAAAATGGCTCGCTCAACAAGATGTAAAGCACAACAAGTTCTTTCTTCAAGGAAGCTACAAAAGCAGCAATGGCGCCGAATTATTCCTAGGAACTACCAATCTTCAACGAGGCTCGGTGCGGGTAACCGCCAATGGAAGACCTTTAACAGAAGGCATGGACTACGAAGTAGACTATGCATTGGGCAGGGTTAAAATCATCAATGAAGGATTGTTGAGAGGTGGTGCAGAAATCAGGGCCAGTGCAGACGGACAGAGCTTCTTCAACATTCAACAAAAGACATTACTCGGTGGTAGGGTTGAACATAAGTTCAATAAAAAATTGATTGTTGGTGGTACCGCCCTTCACATGTATGAAAGACCATTAACCACCAAAACCAATTTCAACGAAGAACCTCTGCTCAATACAATCATTGGCGCGGATGTGGCCTACAGCTCGAAATCCAGGTTTTTAACAAAAATCATCGATGCACTGCCCTTCTTGGAAACAAAGGAAACATCGAACATTACCGCTTACGGTGAATTTGCGAAAATCTTCCCCCACAACCACAAATCACAGGGCGATCAGAGAGGTGTATCCAACCTTGAAGACTTTGAAAACGCAGAACTCACCAATGACCTAAAAAACATCAGCAATTGGGTTACTGCGTCCATTCCACAAAAACAAGAAGACAAATTCCCCGATACGAAAAACTCCGACAAGTTGACTTGGATGAATCACCACGCGGCGATGAGTTTTTACACCATTGATCAATTGTTTTATCGTGACAACGATATGCCCGACAACATCAAACAGCGTGTAGACAACATTCTCAGCGACCCCTTCCAACGCCAAGTAGACCAACGTGAACTTTTCCCCCAAAGAAATTTCCCTCAAGGAACACCCACCATATTACCTACTTTGGACATGTACTTCAGACCCGCCGTTCGAGGTATGTACAACTATAACAGCGATCCTTCACAAATTAACGACAAGGGACAACTCTTGAATCCGGAGCTCAGCTGGGGTGGTATAACTAGAAAAATCGACCAAAATGATTTTGAAGCCGCCAACATCGATTACATCGAAATATGGATGTTAGACCCTATGTCTGACAACACAAACTTAAAAGGTGAATTGCTTTTGCATTTGGGAAATGTGAGTGAAGACATTTTGCCTGACCGCAGAAAATCGTTTGAAAATGGTTTGCCCACAAGCAACAGCAGCACCACAGAAACAGACACAACCAATTATGCGTTGGTTCCAAGCGGTCCGCAAATTAACTTTGCTTTCGACAACAATTCTGCCACTCTAAAAAGCCAAGATTTGGGATTAGACGGAATGAATGATGCACAGGAAGTTGCTCATTTTGACTCTTCATTGCTCAAGAAAATTGCGGCAAATTTTGGCGCAGGATCCAAATACTATCAAGACGCAACAACAGATCCTAGCAACGACAATTACACGCATTATTTAGAGTCAACCTATGACGCCTTAGACGCAGACATAGTAGGTCGTTACACACGAATCCAAGGCCTTCAAGGCAACTCGAACAACGAGAAATATACGGGCAAATACAGCGACATGCCGAAATCTTCAACCCCCATCCCCTCAGACGAGGATGTGAATAGGGACTTTACGTTGAACCAAAGTGAAGACTACTACCAATACCGCATCAAAATTAGCGCTGCGGATATGCAAATTGGTCGCAATTACATCACCGATGTGGTAGACAATCGTGTAAAACTGAGAAATGGCAAGGAGAGAAATATCAAGTGGTATCAGTTAAAAATACCCATCAAGGAATTTGAAAAAGCCGTTGGTAACATTAGCGATTTCAAAAGCATCCGCTTCATGCGCATGATCATGACGGGCTTCAACGATACAGCCATTTTGAGAATGGGCTACATCAACATGGTGAGAGCCGATTGGCGCAGGTATACCAACTCATTGAAAACGCCAGGCGTGATTGTCCCACAAGATCCCAATGACGGCACCAAATTCGTAGTGAGCACTGTTAACATAGAAGAGAACAGCAAACGTTCACCCATTGCCTATGTATCACCTCCAGGTATCGACCGCGTTCAAAACATGGCCAGTTTGGGAACTGTTCTGGAAAACGAACAATCACTGTCGTTACAAGTATGCGAACTAAAAGCAGGTGACAGCCGGGCAGCCTTCAAAACCACTACTTTCGATGCCCGCAACTACAAAAGAATGCAGTTATTCATTCACGCGGAAGAAAGTCAAGGCACTACAATCAACGATGGTGAAGTAGCCGCTTTCATTCGATTTGGTACTGATTTAACTTCGAATTACTACGAATACGAAATTCCGCTTACCATGACCCGCGGAACAGTGAACATGAATGCCAACAACGCCGATCAACTGATTTGGCCTGCGGCCAACCTCATGGACTTTGCTTTGGATTCGTTCTATGATTTAAAAATTCAACGACAAAACGCGGCTTGGCCCATGACAGCGCCATTCATTCGCTTTACGGGCAAAGGCAAAATCACGGTAATGGGATTGCCAGATGCCGGAAACCTGAGGGTTATGATGGTGGGTATCAAAAACAACTCCAACTCCCCAAAGTGTTTTGAAACTTGGTTCAACGAATTGAGGGTGAAAGAAATTGCAAACAAAGGTGGTTACGCCACCTTGGCCAACATACAAATGCAGCTGGCTGACTTTGGTCAACTCAACATGGGTGGAACCATCAGAACCATTGGGTTTGGCGACGTTGACAAAAAACTGAACGACCGAAGTTTGAGCACCAACTTAAACTACGATATCGCATCAAACCTTGAACTTGGAAAATTCTTTCCAAAGAAAGCTGGCGTAAGCATTCCAATGTATATGGGATACTCTGAAAGTTACGTTCGCCCCAAATACTACCCACTAAATCCAGACCTTGAGTTAAAAGCGTTCCTTTCAGGCATCGCCGATATATCTACTCGTAATGCTGTAAAAAAGGCAGCAGAAGAATACAACTCACTTTACAGCATCAACTTCAACAACGTAAGAGTGGCTTCTGCTATGGGCAAAATGCCAAAAATTTGGTCGCCAAGTAATTTCGTGTTGGGATACAGTTACCAAAACAATTACAGAAGAAACCAACAAATTGAGGAGTATTTCATCAAAACCAGTCAAGCCACAATTGGATATACTTACAACAAAAACACCAAGTATATAAAGCCCTTTAGGAAAATAAAATCAAAAAACTTGGCCTTGTTGAGGGATTTCAATTACAACTTGATGCCATCAAGTTTCAGTACCCAAATGCAAGCAAACAGGTTGTATAGCGAACAACAAGCCAGAAACAACAATAAATTCATCCAAGTAAATCCAAGGCTGTTTGATAAAAACTTTACCTTGTTGCGCAATTTCAACACCAACCTCCCATTGACTGAATCCATTAAAATCAATTATTCGGCCAATATTACCTCACGGATACAAGAACCTTATGGCAGGCTCGACAATGAATTCAAATTGGATTCTGTGAGAAAAGAATTTCTCAGTTTGGGTAGAATGACCAAATTCTATCAAAATGTAAATGCCACTTACACCTTACCATTTGCAAAGTCAAAATACACAAGATGGATCAACACCACTGTCACCTATGTGGGCAGTTATGAGTGGAACCAGGCTCCGCCAGCTTTTGAATCACTTGGAAATCGTTTACAGAATGGGCAAGATATCAATGTGAGCGGACAGTTCAACTTCACTCAACTGTACTCGCAAATTCCTTGGCTGAGGGATTTGGAAAAACCAAAAAAATCAAAAAAACCCGCTGCCCCATCCACACCAAAACCCAAAACCGACGAAGAAGGTCCAACCTTTGAAAGTGCATTACAAAAGGGCGCACCTGAAACAAAAAAGGCCAATCCTGCCAAAATTTTTGTTGGGAACTTTGTAAGTATGCTGAAAAATGCAGGATTCAGTTACCAATTAAAAGAGAACACTGAACTACCTGGCTTTGCTTACAAACCCGATTATTTTGGTAACAACTTCAAACACATGCAACCAGGCATGGGCTTCGTGTTTGGCCTACAAGACCCCAACCTCAGATATAAACTCTCCGAATTAGGGGCATTAAAAATGGATAGCAGGCAATCCAATTTTTTCAGAAACAACAAAACTGAAAATTTCACTGCCAACGTCACCATTGAACCAATTAAAAATTTCAGGATTCGTTTGGATTTCGCCCGGAATCATACCCAAGGTACCCAAGCGATTTTCAAATATGATGGATTTGCCTGGATGGACCAAGGTTTAACTCAAACAGGAAATTTCAACGTAACGGGGATGTTCTTCAGAACTCACTTCGTGAAAGATGATGTGATTGCCAACAATTCAGACAACCACACCAATGCCGTATTCACTCAACTCTTGGGCAACAGATACACTGTTGCACAACGATTATCCCTCAATCGATTGGGTGCCTATCAAACAGATACCTTCAGCAAATTCCCCATGGGTTACAGCAAAAACTCACAAGATGTATTGGTGGGCGCTTTCTATGGCACATATGCCGGCCAAGACGTGGGATATAGCGATATCAGCGGTTTCCCAGCCATTCCCCTACCCAACTGGAATGTGAATTACAACGGACTTACCAAAATCAAATTTTTGGGAAATAGATTCAGCAATATCAACATCAAACACGCTTATACCGGTCGCTATTCAATTGGAAATTATACCCAAAACTTGAGATACGACCCATATGAATCTGTTTTGATGGGCAAAGACCTTACCCCCAAATTCCAAATTGCAGATGCAACCATATCGGAAGGGTTCTTCCCATTAATTGGATTGAATTTAACCACTAAAAATAATTGGACCGTGGGTATGGAATACAAACGTTCACGCGTTTTGAAACTGTTTGCTGCCAGCTTTAACCTCACAGAGATGAGGAACAATGAATTCCAATTGAATGCGGGATACCGCACCACAGGATTAACATTGCCCTGGCGCAAAAATGGCCGTTGGGTATACTTACCGAATGATTTCAGATTCGACATGACCGTAAGTGTAACCGACAACGTTACAGTAATTCGCAAAGTAGACCTAAATGTAAACAAGTACAATGCGGGTATGAAAAACATTCGGATTAGCCCAAGTATCACCTACCAAGTGAATCAAAAAATCAATTTGGCATTAAAATACAATCGCGTAGTTATGGATCCAAAAGTGGCAACCCAGTTTTATACCGCACTCACCGATTTTGGAATAGAAGCCAGATACACATTCAACTAAGCGACAATGAAAAAGCCGTGGCGTATACTCCTTTTGTTTTGGTTTATGGGTTGGAATCTTGTCCAAGCTCAAATGATTCAAACCGGACAATGGAGAACCCATTTGAGCTACAAAAACGCACTCATTTGTGAAGCAAGCAATCGATACGTTTACGCCGCGTCGAAGCAAGGATTTTTCCGGGTAATGATGAATTACAGTGACATGGAAAAATTGGGCAAGGACGAAGGATTTGCCAATAACGAAGTCACTGCATTGTCTTACAACCAAGAAAAAGACATCCTTTTCATTGGGTATTCAGATGGAAACATCGACATGCTCTTGAATGATCGCACAATCGTGAACATTTCAGGATTTAAAAACAAGTTATTACAAGGCGATAAACGCATTTTGTCGTGCAATTTTCACCAATCAGAAGTCATGGTTTCAACCTATTTTGGGTTGTTGGTGATCAATTTAAATAACTTTGAAATCAACGACAGTTATTCTACCATAGGACCAGGCGGCAATGCAATCCCCGTATTCTCCTCAGCTATCGTAGGTGATTCCATTTACATTGGCACAGACAAAGGCGTGCGTTTCGCAAAATGGTCGAAATCGGTAAATCTCAATGATTTCACTCAATGGCAATGGGCTGTAGAAAATGGTAAAATCGCCACACAACTTACGGCATTTCAAGGAACATTGTTGTTTGAGAGCGATACCACCGTATATCAATGGAACAAGGGATTGAGTCAATTCTTACCCGAAAAAAGAGCCGTGGCCAGAATTTGGACGAATTCATTTGGTACCCATATCGCGCGACAGGGAGAAATACGCACCTGGACCAATGGTAACGCAACAACTGAATCCATCAATTTGGTTTCGGGAATCACCCAATTTAAAGACGGTATTTATTGGTTTTGCACCGGCATAGGTCCTGGCGTTATCAAAAAAGACCCCAACGGCGAAATCGCCTACATGCCTGATGGACCTGCAGACCCATCCATATTCCGGATGACCCAAAACGCCGCAGAAATCTTGGCAACAGGGGGTGGTGTGAGCTCAACATTTGGCAATGCCTTTAACAATGCTGGGTTTTACATATTTACACCTGGGGGTTGGAAAAACAACCTCTCCTCCCCGTTCAATACCAACATGTACGACTTTACATTCGTACAATATATTAAATCAAAAAATTGGTACATGGCTGCCACCCACTCCAATGGGATTCTAGTGATCAAAGATGGTGCGGTAATCAATCGATACGATGAAACCAACAGCCCACTGAAGCGTTTACCACCCCTCAACCTGATCAAAGTTTCAGGCATCGCCGAGGATAGCAAAGGGAATATATGGATCGCAGCATTTGGATCTGATGAGCCCTTATTTTGTTTAACCAAATCGGGCCAATGGAAAATCGTTCAAGTGCCATCCACTTGCAAAGAGGTAAAAGATTTAAGCATCGATTATTTGGATCGCAAATGGATGATATTGCAAACAGGCGGTATTCAGGTATTCGATGAAGGCAAAAGCATCGACGCCACATCGGATGACAAAAGCATTTTCATAGGCACCCAGCAAGGACTTATCACATCTGAGGTATTGTCGGTAAAAAGCGATGACTTGGGTTATACGTGGATTGGCACCAATCAAGGGTTAAATGTATACTCAGGTTCTTCTGCATTGTTCACCAACCCAAAAGTTGACAGGTACATTGTAGACCAAGATGGTAATGTAGGGTATTTGATGGGGGAAGAAACGATCAACGACATTTGCATCGATGGTGGTGGTAGAAAATGGATGGCCACAAACAACGGCTTGTTTTTGGTAGAGCCCTACGGTCAGCGCGTGATGAAGCATTTCAACACCAATAACAGTCCACTATTATCCAACAAAATCATCTGTTTGGGTCAGATAAATACCACTGGAGAATTGTTTGCGGGGACAGACAAAGGCATCGTATCGTATCGATCAGATGCGAATGAAGCCGCAGAATTGTTCGAAAAAATCAAGGTTTATCCCAACCCCGTGCCACCCGATTATGACGGTTTGATTGCGATTGAAGGTCTCACCAGCAATGCGGAGATCAAAATCACTGATGCCACAGGTAAATTGATTTATCAAACCAAGGCCAACGGAGGCAAAGCAACATGGAATGGACTTAGACTCAACGGCACCAGGCCTAATTCAGGCGTGCTTTTCGTTTTTGCTATTAACACGGATGGTTCTGAGACCGCGATGGGCAAATTCATTTATATCCACAGCAACCCATAAATCCGAATTATTCCTTAACATTGCTTGAGAAATTTCATGCAAATGGTAAAACGCATTTTCAAATATTTGGGCATCGGCATATCATTACTGTTAGCGGTGATGTTGGTGAATACGCTGTTGCAAAGCAAACCCGAGTTTGACAAAACCACTGTAAATACCCAAGACCTTCTCAAAGACGGTTTCCTGCGTTATTCAGAATCGATACGATTCAGGGTTATTGGTCATGACGATGCAGTAACGAATATTGAACAAAACAAAAGTGAACTACAGCGATTCCACGCATGGATGCGCAAATCTTATCCAATTTTGGCAAAAACAGCCCGTTGGGAAACCATCAATGGCGGCAGTTTATTGATCACAATCAAGGGCAAAAACACTGGTCCAGCCGCGATGTTTTTGGGACATTTGGATGTGGTACCTGCAGACGATAGCACTTTGTGGAAGTACCCACCATTCGAAGGGGAAATTATTGGGGATACTTTGTGGGGCCGAGGCACTTTGGACGATAAAAACGCGGTGATCGCCTTATTGGAAGCCGCCGAGCGGATGCTTGCCAAAGGCCAGCAACCCAAAAATAGCATCATTTTGGCCTTTGGTCAAGATGAGGAAACGGGCGGTGCCGAAGGCGCCGCGCACATCCAAAAACATCTACTCAATAACAAAATCCCCATTGCTTTCATCGCCGATGAAGGCTTTGGTGTAATGAAAGGCATCGTCCCAGGACTTGCCACTGACTGTGCCATCATCGGTTTGGCAGAAAAGGGCAACCTCACACTCAAACTAACTGTAGAAATACCTGGTGGACATTCAGCGTGGCCACACCCAGAAAACACCACCTCGGTATTGGCCAACGCGTTATCAAAAATTGAAAATTATCAATTCCCAGCCAAATTGGAAGGTCCTGTGAAAGGCTTGTTCGCAGAATCCGCCCCTTACATGAACTTTGGTTACAAATTTCTCTTTAGCAATCTCACCATCACTGCACCACTTGTTAAAAATGTATTAACCAACGGCGTGAAAACCGCTGCAACCATCAGAACCACCCACGTTACCACAGTGATTCAGGCCGGCAGTAAAGAAAATGTTGTTCCGCCTGCAGCTCAAGCCCTCATCAATTTCCGGACTGTCCCCAACCATAGCAGCGAGGAAATCATTGAGCAAATAAAATCATTGGTCAACGACGATCGAATCAAAATTTCAATATTCCAAGACGCCATTGAATCATCGCCCATATCGCCAAGTGAAGGCATTGGGATCAACGAAATCAAGAAAGCCATTCACGCAACATTCCCTGAAACTGTGGCTGTACCGGGCCTTGTAATAACAGGAACCGATTGTAAAAACTACACCAAACTCACACCACGCATCTATCGTTTTGTGCCTTACACATTTTCCAATCACAACCTATCGGGCATACACGGACGAAATGAATACGTAACCATACAACAATTCACGGCCGCAGTGGGATATTATCAGTATTTATTTGGTTTGCTCTAAAGTCGAAAAACCCGTCAATCCAAAATCTCCACCACGAGTCCATCGTGGGCCAAATCAATGCCATCAGGCAATTCGGAACAAACGTCGTCGTGAAGTCCAATTTGATGACTCATGTGCGTAAAATACGTTTGTTTAGCACCCAATTCTTTGGCCAAAGCCACGGCCTCAGCCATTGTGAAATGTGAAATGTGCGCTTCTCTCCTCAATGCGTTTAAAACCAAAACATCCATGCCCTTCAACTTTTCCTTTTCTTGGTCAGAAATAAAGTTGGCATCGGTTACATAGGCAAATCGATCGAAAACGAAACCCAATACGGGAAGTTTATAATGCAAAACTTCTACGGGACGAATGACATGGCCACCTATTTCAAATGGCTCATTGTCGATCAAATGCCAATCAATTTGTGGAATGCCCGGATAAGGCACAGGTTGAAAAATGTAATCAAACTGCCCTTGAAAAGCTTGATAAACCCTGGGATGCAAATAAACCGGCAGCGCTCCCTCTTGCAAATAGTTAAACGGGCGTATATCGTCCAAACCCGCAGTATGGTCTCGATGCTCATGAGTAAACAACAGCGCATCCACACGCGAAATCCCTGCACGAATCATTTGATAGCGGAAATCAGGCCCACAATCCACCACCAAGCTCAATCCATTCCACTCTATATGGATCGAAGCCCTCAAACGCTTATCGCGAGGATTCTCACTCAAACAAACATCACTCCTGCAGCCAATGGGTGGAACCCCTTGAGAGGTACCTGTGCCGAGGAAAGTGATTTTCATAAATTTACTTAATATTCTCCAAGTGCCCCTTCAACTTCATGATGATGCCCACCTGCATGTTATCTACCTTCTTATCATCCGAAGCCCAAATGCTCAACCAATCCGTAGCATGGATTACTTCAAATTGAGATTTCAAACTGGCATCTTTCACTGGATAAGTGTATATCACGTTGCCCAAATCAGACAAAACACCCTTCAAGAAATCAAATCGGGCGTTCACACGGGCGTTGTTTCCGCTGTTTAAGAAAATGAAGTTTGTATCATGCTTCTCATAATAGCTTTCTATCATGTTGTGATTGGATTCTGGTAATACCGAAACAAATCCCTCCCCTTTGGCGTTTTCTTGGATTTGCTGACAAAAACGAATCGCCACAGCTTCGTAAGCCAAATCACACACCACAACAAACTTGTTAGCGATGGTAGGTTTGAATACGTTGTACATCAACTTCGCCTGCTCAACGATGGCCGCTGGGCTCTTGAACATCTCTTCCACTTCTTTCACTGTTGATGTCATATCCTGACCCATCAACTCACCCAAAATCATCACCAATGTTCCCAAACCAAAACCCAATGTCATACGAGGCTGATAGCCCAATGCAACACTATAATACGGCAAGGCATGGGTTTCAGCCAAGGCCTTTAATTGACCCGATGCAGCCACACAAATCATCTCGCATCCACGCGATTTGGCTTGATCAAACATCGACAAAGTTTCTTCAGTGTTTCCGCTGTAGCTGCACAAAATCACCAACGTCTTTTCATTGGCGTAAGCGGGCAAACTATATTCACTGAACACTTCTACGGGTACTGGCATTTGCTGCATGAAAGCCAATCTCGCGATTCTGCCCCCGATGCCACTTCCACCCAAACCACCGATCACGATGTTTTGGTAGTTATTTACACTTTTACCGTGATTGTGGTAATTGGCGAGAACATAAGTCAACTGCTCATGAAAATTTTCAAGCGATTGTTCGTGGGTGATAACAGACATATTCGCAAAAATACAACATCAAGTGGGTGATTGCCAAGGCCGTTCAATAAAAAAAGGAGGGCCCCGGCGAATGCCGGGGCCCTCAAAATCAATATCTCAAATTACCACGGTTTAGAACCACTCAAATTTGTAACGATAATCTTGAACCTGAGCCTTTTTGGTTAATACCTCTTGTAAAGTATTCATGATGTATTGAGGACGGTTGTAGAATTCAAATGGATCTGGTGCATCACCCGCAGATTTGGGCACTTTGATATCGTCACGCTTGTCGATCCAAACCATCGCTGTATTGTTCTTACCAATTACCGGAGTAGAGAACTTCTTCAACTCAACACCAAACGCGGCACCCAAAATGCGCATTTCAGCGGCCAACTGTGGCAAGAAATTCTGACCCATTTTCAAAGATTCCAAAGGAATCAATGTTGCGCCTGCCATACTCGCCAATTCACGGGGAGATTTGGCTTTCTCAGCCATCTTGGTCAACTTCTCAGCAATTAACTTACCTTTCAATTCTTCACGAACCAAAGGCTCAATCTCAGAACGAACATCATCCACCTTCGCATAACCAACATGCTTCACTGCTTCTACATTGAAAACAACGTGTGCGCCAGCGAATTGGAACACATCAGACACATCACCTTTTGCACGCTCTTTATCGAACAACCAATACATGATAGTTTTGACGTTTTCAGGAGCATTGATACCGGGGATTCCCTGCATATCAGTTTTCAAATCTTTCATTACACGAGGTACCAAAGCCATTGACTCAACCGCTTTTTCAAAAGATCCAGCGTCGGCAGTTACTTTATTTCTAAATGCTCGGCTTTTTTCATCCACAACACTCACCGTGCCAGGACTTGCAGCCAATTCAATCAAGTTTTGCGTGTATTTGATTTTCTTGCTTTGTGGATCATCCACCATTTTAATGATATGGAATCCAAATTGCGTTTTCACCAACCCCACCTGTCCTTTGGTGGCAGATTTACAAAATGCGGCGAACGGAGGCACATAACCACTGGCAGCGGCCCATCCCAAATCACCACCTTTGGCAGCTGAACCCTGGTCTGTAGACAATTTCGGCGCCAATTCTGCCATATTCGCACCACCCATAATTTGGGCCAAAACCTCACGGGCTTTGCTTTCTGCCATTACAGAATCAACAATATTGGTTCCATCGGGCAATGCGCCAGAATTGGGTATCAAAATGTGTGAGGCGTGAACAACTGGAACTGTATCGTTCTGTTCACCCACTTTTTGCCAAATATAAAAATTTCCTTCTCTGTAGATTGGACCTACAACGGCATTTAAAGGAGCACCCCAAACCAAACTCTTCACTTCTTCTGGAGCAGATTCCGGCAAGGTTGTAATGTTGTAGTAACCCAAAGCTCCCATTGTATCAGGCTCTGTTTGGGTACGCATACCTTCTGCAGTTCTCATTGCGCTGGTATATGCCTCCATGGTATCATCTTTTGTTGGCACAACATCCCAAACCACGTATTTTACATTTCGCGCTTCAGCAGTGAATTTGAATTTCTCTTTGTTGCGCGCCAAGTAATTCTCAAGATCGGCATCTGTCAACTTCACATCCTTATCAGGAACAGTATTGTGTGCGATGTTCACAATGCTTCCAACCACACCTTGGTTTGCTACAATATACTCGTATTCCTTCTCCGCCTTGGTTTTTACGTTGGCCTTGGAAACGTAGGTAGCATAACGCTCTATTTTCTCATAGTTGGTAACACTTTCTACCAAGCTCAACAAATTGGCTTTCAACTGTGCATTGGTTTTGCCTTGTTTGAAAATCATTTCAACCTTTTTACCATCAAACTTACCGTCTGTTTGGAAATCAGGGATTTGCATCATGGATTCACTGGGGTATTTACCCACCAACAATTCATTCACGTCTGCATCTGAAAGGGTAATGCCAGATTTTTCAATCTCTTTCATCAACACCTGGTCGCGCAACAATTGATCATATGCACTCTGATACAATTCCTTCACTGTTTTCAAACGGAATTTCTCGTCCGATTGCATTTTGTTGGCCAATGATGGATCTCCCGCCAATTTCTGTTGGTACAATTTGTTCACCAAAGGCTCCAAATCATCCTTCTCCTTGAAAGATTTACCACCAATTTCAGCGAATACGCCTTCTTCCGCCGTATTGCTATTTGAGCCATAACGGCTGTTTAAAAGATCACCGATCACGAACAAAACCAGGGCGGCCACAACCACAATCACAACCATTCCTGAATTTCTTAACTTCTGTATTACTGCCATAGCTATTTTAAAGGAAGGCAAAAATATGATATCAAGTGTATTTACACAAAGGACTTGCACGATTTAGTGCATTCTTTCTGCAATTATTTTAAATTAATGGGGAAACTCACGCTTCTACCCTTCTTTCTGAGCACAATTTCATAAGGTCCAGGCACAAATCTGCTCAAAGGCAACTCAAAATCAACCTTGGAATCCAATAGATTTTCAAATACATGCGAGAATACCACCTGTGATCCCATCTTTATTTCTATCGTAAAGTTGTTTACCTCTGGCCATTCAGCCCAAATCAGTATTTTCTCATCCGCTCGCCCCTTCTCAACTGTGCTTCGGGTATGCGATTTTTCTTGCACATTCTCTGGCACCATCAAAGTCAATCCGGGCTCCAGAACCCCATTTACCCCATGTATTTTCCTCAAACCCATCAACCGAGGCTTCACACCCAACTTGGCCAATTGAATCACAGGATACAACCTCGAAGCATCAAACCCAGTGTAGGCCAAAACGATATCTTTTTGCCAATCCAAACCAATGTAATCACCCATAAAAACCACATCCCCAGGGGCTACCGATGCAGTTTTCGATAAGCGAATATTATCGCATCGCTTCAACCAAGTCAGATTCCCAGCCTTGCCTCGATACCATGGCTCAACCACCAATTCAGCGCCATACACATCAAAAAAACCACCGGTCACACTGCGCCTGCGATCTTGCCAAGCCACAAACACCCGCTTTTTATTCGCTGATGTCACCAACGCTGGTGAATATTGTTCCGTCATCTCAAAATCTGGTGTATTCACATCTAAGCGATGCGTGGCATCGTCCATACCCCTCTCTGGGCGATTCACTGTGGCAGGAACAGTAAAAGAACCCTTTGCACCAAATTTGCACACCAAATACACATCCCTGCTTTTACAGGCACCCATCGTTTGCTTATTGCAAGCTCCGCCTGAATAGACCACAAACAAATGACCTTTCGCATTTGATTCAATAAAGGGCATACCATTCACCCGCATCGTACCCTTCACATTCTCATGATTCCAACCGCCAAATTGCTCGGCCACAAATTGATCCTTCCCCCAAGTTTTTCCAAAATCAGTACTGCAATCGTACCAAATGGTATCATTCCTTGACCACACCGCGTGCAAGCTCCCGTCTGGACTCACGGTAACATTGGCTCCTTCCGCTGTGGCATCATCATCCATGGCATCTCCCCCTCTATCGCTAATTACCACCGGCGTTTGAAAACTCCTCCCTCCATCAACGGATCGAGCAAACCAAATCCGAGAAGAATCTTGGGGGTTACTGCTATGATAAGAATCAAATTCCGTCCAGGTTAAATACACATTCCCATAGCCCTTGCTCTTTTTCCATTCATCCATAGAAAACCAGGGCTTGTCTTGCATTTTACCCAAATGATAGCCAATATCGGTGGAGGTAAACGTCACACCCGCATCATCGCTACGTTCAAAAACAATTCGATCAAAAAAACTGGGCCATTTTCCTTCTTTGTTTTTGGCCAAATGGGCAAGATAAACAACTCCGTGATCAGTGAATTTGATCACCGGATCGCCATAAAAACCTTGAGGTGGACTCACAATCACAGAACTCCAATTTCTCAACGCAGGGTCCATTGTGCGCATCACAGTACTGGTATTCACTCCAACCACCGCCCTATTGGGAGATATTGGATCCAATGCGATACTGGGTTCATTCCCATTGATTGGCTCTAAACTACCTTCAGCGGCTAAAACAGAATGGGTCACTTGCCCAAACAGCGCGTTGGCACCGCTCAAACAAATGACCCACAGATATGCAATGATCGATTTCAATCGCAATTATTGTGCTGCAGAATGCTTTGAGCCCAGCCATCGCTCGGCATCCAAAGCAGCCATACAACCGCTACCGGCAGCCGTAACAGCTTGGCGATAAATTTTATCTTGTGCATCTCCAGCACAGAAAACACCCTCAACGTTGGTGTAAGAGGTTCCCGGCGTAGTGATGATGTAACCCTGTTCATCCATATTGAGATATGGTTTGAAAATATCCGTATTGGGATGGTGGCCAATGGCCACAAAAAATCCTTTGATTGGAAACTCACGGGTTTCTCCGCTCACGTTGTTTTTTACACGCACAGCCTCAACGCCAAACTCACCCAAAATTTCGTCGGTTTCGGTATTGAACAACACCTCAATGTTGGGCGTATTCATCACACGGTGCTGCATCGCTTTGGAAGCGCGAAACTCATCCTTGCGGACAAGCATATACACTTTGCTACAGATTTTTGACAAATAGGATGCCTCTTCACAAGCGGTGTCACCGGCACCAACGATGGCAACGTCTTGGCCGCGATAAAAGAATCCATCGCAAACGGCGCAAGCACTCACACCAGAACCGTTCAATCTTTGCTCCGATGGGATACCCAACCATTTCGCACTCGCACCAGTTGAAATAATTACCGCTTGAGCTTCAATTTCATGGGAGCCATCTACTATGACCTTTTGAGGTCCTCCTTGTTTAAACTCTACCGAAGTCACCATACCAAAACGCACATCGGTACCCAATCGAACGGCTTGTTCTTTGAACATAGCCATCATCTCAGGACCTTGAACGCCATGAGGAAACCCAGGGTAGTTCTCAACCTCTGTGGTGATAGTCAACTGTCCGCCTGGCTGCAAACCCTCGTACATCACGGGTTTCATATCGGCCCTAGCCGCATAAATCGCAGCGGTATAACCTGCAGGCCCGCTACCGATGATCAAACACTCTACTTTTTCCATATCGTTTTACAAAAATAAAACCCAACATTGGGAGTTTTTGTGATTTTGTTCACATTGCCACCGATTCTTTCAAATTTTCGGTTTATTTTTGGTTATTCCTCATGAGCAAACCGCACGCCCAACCATACAAACATATGTTTACGCTGCTTTTGTGGTTAACTGATCTGATTGCGGTTTAAAAACGGGTCTTCCCAAAAAGAAATTATCCGGGAATAAAAATGTCCCACGGCTTTCGCCGCGGGACATCCCATTTTTTAAAACAATTGAATATTAGCTCAAAGAAAGCAATTCGCGATATTTGGGCAATGTCCATTCGGCATCATCACAAACACGCTCGATCTCATCGCAGCATTCGCGAATCTCATCGAACATTGGCTTTACGTTATTGCAATAGGCCATCGCCTTTTTATCGGCATGATCCAAATTGTTTGCCTTTGCACGTTCAGATGTCATTTGCTCATTCAATTCATACACTCGATTGATGTGATTGCTCAAGAATTCAACAATCTCCGATTGCGCTTTATAGGCGGAGGCACCAAGTCCCATTCCTTTCAATGCATTGACATTATCAGCCAAACGTTTTTGATAATTCACAGCAGCAGGGATCACATAACTGCTCACCAATTCATTCATCACGCGACCTTCGATCTGCAAACGCAAAACATAGGTTTCATAGCGAATTTCTGTACGGGCTTCCAACTCTCTGTGCGAGAAAATACCATTTTCAACAAACAAATTCTGTGATTCTGGCGTCAAATACGCTTGCAAGGCTTCTGGTGTAGTTGTGATATTGCTCAACCCCCTGCGCTTGGCTTCTTCTTTCCATTCATCACCGTAGCCATTACCACCGAACAAAATGCGCTTGGTTTCAGTGATGTAACCCCTCAAAATGCCCTTGATGGCCTCTTCAGCGCTCACACCATTCTTTGCCATTGATTGATCCACCTCTGCCTTGAACTTTTTCAATTGATCTGCTACGATGGTATTCAAAACCACCATTGAACTAGAACAATTGTCGGAGCTACCCACAGCGCGGAATTCAAATTTATTTCCTGTAAATGCGAAGGGCGATGTGCGATTGCGATCGGTGTTATCGAACAAAATCTCCGGAATGTTTGGCACGTTGATGGTGGCCGATGCATTGGCTTTGGTACCCACTTTTGCATCCGACTCAAAATCGTTCAACACATTTTCTAGGGTATGACCAACAAACACACTCATGATTGCCGGAGGCGCTTCGTTAGCACCCAAACGGTGATCATTGGCAGCTGTTGCAATACTGGCACGCAACAAATCACGGTGATCATGAACGGCCTTGATTGTATTTACAAAGAAGGTCAAAAATTGCAAGTTGCTTTCAGGACTATTACCAGGAGCCAACAAATTCACACCGGTGTTTGTGATGATGCTCCAGTTGTTGTGCTTACCTGAACCGTTGATTCCCTTGTAAGGCTTCTCGTGCAACAACACACGCAAATTGTGATCCAAAGCCACACTCTCCATCAAATCCATCAACAATGAGTTGTGATCCACTGCCAAGTTCATGTCCTCATACTGAGGTGCACATTCAAACTGCGCAGGCGCTACTTCATTGTGGCGGGTACGCAATGGAATTCCCAACAAATGGGCACGCTCTTCAAAATCTGCCATGAACGCCAATACGCGATTGGGGATGCTACCAAAGTAATGATCCTCCAGTTGCTGGCCTTTTGCTGGACTATTACCGATCAAGGTGCGACCAGCGAACATCAAATCAGGACGTGATTTGAACTGCTGCTCATCCACTAAGAAATACTCTTGCTCAATCCCCAAAGAGATTGAACAGGTAGTTACATTTTTATCAAAATACTGGCAAACATCGGTAGCCGTCTTCTTCAAGAACGCCACTGATTTAAGCAAAGGGGCTTTATAGTCTAGCGCCTCACCAGTGTAAGACACAAACACGGTGGGAATACAAAGTGTTTTCGCACCGGCTTTGGCCATGATGAATGCAGGTGAGCTAGGATCCCAAGCGGTATAGCCACGCGCCTCGAATGTATTGCGAATACCACCAGAAGGGAATGAACTGGCATCGGGCTCCTGCTGTGCCAAAGATTTGCCTCCGAATTTCTCAATCCCTGTGTCGATACCTGTGGGCTCAAAAAAGCTATCGTGTTTTTCAGCAGTGGTACCTCTCAAAGGCTGGAACCAGTGTGTGTAATGTGTTGCACCCAAATCCAAGGCCCAAGCTTGCATACCCGCAGCTACCTCATCCGCAGTTTCTCGAGAAATGGGCTGACCATGTCCGGCCGCTTGCTCAATCGCTTTTTGTGCTGTTGTTGAAAGGTACTTGGATTGTGCCTTTGGACCGAAAACCAAATCGGCATAAAACGTACTGATACCCTCGTGATTCATTGGGTAATCGATCGCTGAACTACTTGAATTTGTTGATTTTGTTGACATGGGTTTGGAATGCTGTTTTTTCGACGGCACAAAGTTCTCACTTTTAAGTGTCATTTTAACAATTCCATCCGTTTAATTTCACACATCCATCCACAGCCCAAAACTACCCAAAAATGGCATTATCAACACTTATTCACAAAATGAACACATCCAAATATTTATTACACGAGATTTGATTTCATCATTAAATTCGCCCCCACTTCTTAACAAATGAGCCATTCTAATATTAACAAGGTCACCGGTGCTGGCCTTTTGATTACCCTAGGTATCATCTTTGGCGACATCGGAACTTCTCCCTTATATGTAATGAGTGCCATCATGGGAGACAAACCCATCAGCGAAACGCTCATTTACGGTGGATTGAGTGCCGTATTCTGGACGTTAATGCTACAAACCACCATTAAGTATGTCATTCTTACCCTGCAAGCAGACAACAACGGTGAAGGTGGAATTTTTTCACTGTATAGTTTATTGAGACGACGTTTTCCATATTTGGTAGTAGGAACAGTGGTGGGAGGTGCCATGCTCCTCGCAGACGGTATAATCACGCCCCCAATTTCAGTTTCTTCAGCCATTGAAGGATTGATGTATATCACCCCAGAACATGGTTATGCCTATGATTTGAGCCAGATCCACACAGTACCCATCGTAATTGCAATCATTTGCGTAATTTTTGTATTTCAACGCGTAGGAACCAATGTTGTGGGGAAATTTTTTGGACCAATTATGCTCGTTTGGTTTTCTATGTTGGGCGTTTTGGGCTTCAACAAAATCGTTGAACACCCTGAGATTTTAAAGGCATTCAATCCAGTTTATATCATCGATTTTTTACAATCCAGCCCCAATGCGTTTTTGTTATTGGGTGCCGTATTCCTTTGTACAACAGGAGCCGAAGCACTTTATTCCGATTTGGGTCACTGCGGCAAACAAAACATCCGTGTTTCCTGGATTTTCGTGAAAATCACATTGCTTTTGAATTACTTCGGTCAAGGCGCTTGGCTTTTGAATCACCTAGGCACCTCTTTGGAAGGTCAAAAACCCTTCTATGGAATTATGCCTGATTGGTTTTTGTTGGTGGGAATTGCCGTGGCTACCATGGCCGCCATCATCGCCTCTCAAGCCCTCATCAGTGGATCATTTACTTTGGTCTCCGAAGCGATTCGATTACACTTCTTTCCGAAATTCACTGTTAAGTTCCCTACGAACATCAAAGGACAGATTTACATCCCCGTTGTTAACAACGCTCTGTTGATTGGCTGTATTTTTATCGTTTTGATATTTGAAGAAAGTGCCAAGATGGAAGCCGCTTATGGACTAGCGATTACCGTTACGATGCTCATGACATCCATACTGTTGTTCTATTATTTAAGAAAACAACGTTGGAACATCATTTTGGTTTATCTCATTATGACCATTTTCGTGGTGGTTGAAACGGCCTTCTTGATTGCCAACTTAAGTAAATTTACAGATGGAGGTTTTGTAACATTGCTCATTGGTGCGGGAATCATCCTAGTCATGTACATCAGCTATCGCGGCGGAAAAATCAATCAAAGCATGGTTGTCACCGAAAAACTCACCAGCTACAGAGACAAACTCAGGGCCTTGAGTCAAGATACAACTTTGCCCAAATTTGCCACACACCTCATCTACTTGAGTAAGGCAAAAGCCGATGATGAAGTAGAATCACCCTTGATCTATTCAATTTTGTACAAACGACCCAAGCGAGCAGATTTTTACTGGTTCGTGAACATTGAAATCACAGACGAGCCTTACACCATGGAATACAAAGTCAACGTAGTTGAAAAGAATGATATCATTCGTGTGAGATTTAGATTGGGATTCCGTGTTCAACAAAAAATTAGCATGTATTTGAGAATGGTGATTCAAGAAATGGTCGACAAAGACGAGATCGATTTGGATCCATATTACCATGCGTTTATCGATAAAAATCACCTGGGCGACTTCCGCTTCGTGTTGGTTGATGAAGAAATGAGCCAAGAAAATGAATTGTCGATCATCGACGACTTGGTGATGCAAGCCTATGACAACATGAAGGTATTGGCTGGCAAACCAGAAAAATGGTTTGGATTGGATGGCTCGGTGGTTACTCACGAAATGGTACCAGTAATCATCAAACCCCGCAGCTCCGTGAAACTGCAACGCATTTAACCATCCTCAAAAAACGTCGCTAAAAACATGAACAAATCGCTATTCATTGCCATTATACTACTGTGGGGATTTAGCCCAGTTATCGCCATTGCACAACCAACAGAACCCATCGCTTCGAAAACCGTAGAGCAAAATCCGGGAATAACCTTGGAGCGCATTTTTCGCGACCCCTCCCTCTATCCAAAACCAGGCAACTTTGGTGAATTCTCTCCCGATGGCAAACACTTCATTGAATTCAAACTAGACGATAGCCCTCAACCATCAGACAAAACCACTTCCAACAGACCAATTCCTTGGCAATTGATCAAAAAAGACATCGAAGGCAAATCCAATACCCCCATCATCTTGTTCGATGCCAAACGATTCCAAGAAATTCCGCCGCAAGGCAGCTACGAAATTAGCAGCGATGAGAAATTCATGGTGGTGCAATACGAAAAACAGCAAGTCTATCGTCATTCATTCACTGCAAAAAGCTATGTGGTTGATTTGCAATTACATAAAATCACATACATACCCGGACGTATGCGATATCCTACCCTATCGCCCGACAACAAACGGGTGGCTTACGTGAAAGACAACAATGTATTCATCTATGATTTGATTGCCGGCACAGAAACCCAAATCACCACCGATGGCGCAGAGAACAAAATCATCAATGGTGCGGTAGACTGGGTATATGAAGAAGAATTCACCATGGACAACGGCATGCGCTGGTCGCCCAGTGGCAGTTTCCTCGCGTTTTATCACTTCGATGAAAGCAAGGTGAAGGAATTCTCAATGGACATGTTCAACAGCAAGGCATTGTATCCATCGCAAACCCAATGGAAATATCCCAAGGCAGGCGAAGACAACGCCAAAGTGGATGTGCATATCTACAGCTTGAGCGATCAGCAAACCCGCATCGCAAAGACAGGTAGTGAAAGGGATCAATATTTACCGCGAATTCAGTGGACCCAAACCGATCAATTCTTGAGCATACAGCGATTGAACCGTTGGCAGAATCACTGGGAATTGTTGTCCTGTAATTCAGCAAACGGCGATTGTGGGGTGGCATTGGAGGAGATTGATTCGGCGTATGTTGAAATCACCGACAACCTTACTTTCATTCCCAACAGCACACAATTCATTTACAGCAGTGAGAAATCTGGTTTCAATCATTTGTATTTACACGATTACCGCGATTGCGTTGAAAAGGGCCAATTCCAAAATTACTGTACACCTACACAGCGATATTCGAAAGCCATCACCACAGGCAATTTTGATGTGATTCGATTCTTAGGATATGTGAACGCTACCAAGAGTGTGGTATACAGCAGCAGCGAACAATCTGTTTTAGAGGACCACGTGTATTGCATTGGATTGAACGGAAAGGGCAAAAAGCGCCTCACCGAGCCAGGATTCAATTATACTGTCGCCCTTGGCCCAAATGCCATTTACTATACAGAATCACGCAGTAGCAATAGCAACTTACCCGTAGTAGAACATCGCATCAAGCGATTGGATGGAAAATGGAGCAAAGACGTGGAATTGAATGCAGCATGGACCGAGAAGATGGCATCCTTGAATTTGGGCGCCGTTAAGTTTGGTGAATTCAACACAGACACAACCAAAACCGGTTACTGGAAAACAGAATTTTGGAACTTGGCCACACAAAATGGATGGGACGCCAAAACAGCTGTAACCCAGTACAATGCGCATTCGGCACTTTTATCGAAGCAAATTTCATACACCATCTACCCCGCAAACTTTGACGCTAATAAAAAATACCCTGTTTTGATGTTTGTTTATGGCGGACCCGGTAGCAATCAGGTAAGAAATCAGTTTGGGAGTCGCAACTTTTTCTATCATCAATACTTGGCCTCGCAAGGGTATTTGATTACGGTGGTAGACAATCGCGGAACCGGCAGAAAAGGCGCCATTTTCAAGAAATCAACTTACCTAGAATTGGGATTGCTTGAAAGCACAGATCACGCCTTCGCAGCGAAGCAAATGGCAAGCCTTCCCTATGTAGACGCGAGCAGAATTGGGATTTGGGGATGGAGTTTTGGGGGATACATGAGCAGTACCGCCATAACAAAACACAGCGATGTATTCAAGGCCGCCTTGGCCGTGGCGCCCGTTACTCATTGGAAGTATTACGACAACATTTACACAGAGCGATATTTGCGCAGACCCATCGACAATCCGCAAGGATATGAAGACAATTCACCCTTGAACTTCACCGATGGCATCAAAGGGAACTACTTATTGGTGCATGGTACTGGCGACGATAACGTGCATTGGCAAAATTCTGCTGAGATGATCAATGCGATGATCAAATCCGGCGTTCGTTACGATGCGGAGGTATATCCAAACCGAAACCACGGCATCGGTGATCGCGCAGCGAGTTACCATTTGTATCGCAGAATGACCGAATTTGTTTTGCAAAAATTGTAACTACTGGTCTTCCATTTGCGATTATCGCAACCAGAAAGGGAAGATCTTTGCAGCATACTAAAACGCTTTACAACCTAAATTGTTATTTCATCATGAGTTTACAAATCGGATCCCCTGCCCCAGCATTTTCTGCGAACAACCAAAATGGCGAATTGAAAACATTGGCCAATTATAGTGGTAAAAAATTGGTACTGTATTTCTACCCCAAAGACGATACCCCTGGTTGCACAGCGGAAGCATGTAGCCTTCGAGATAATTATGAAGCCTTATTGGCTCAAGGTTATGCAATCCTAGGTGTGAGTCCCGACAAAGAAGCAAAACACCAAAAATTCATCGAAAAATATAACCTTCCATTTGATTTATTGGCTGATACCGACAATGCAGTGGCCTTGGCCTATGGTGTTTGGGTAGAGAAAAGCATGTATGGTCGAAAGTACATGGGAATCGCAAGAACGACTTTTGTGATTGATGAAAAAGGCAATTTGTCTGAAATCATTGATAAAGTGGACACCAAAAACCACGCAAATCAAATCATTTCTTAAATGCTTATTGGCACGCACTTGCATTGAATAGATGCATGTGTTGTATTTTTGCAGTCATCCTAACTTTAGTCGGGAAATTTATCTATGCAATCAACAAAACAAACCATCGGAATCATTGGCAGTGGCAGTTGGGCCACGGCACTCATTAAAATGATTTCAGACGCTGGCCATGTAGTGAATTGGTGGATTAGAAATCCCGAGAAAGCAGAATACATCAAAACACACCTGCACAACCCAGATTATCTCTCAAGTGTTGAAATTCATCCTGAGCGTGTGATTGTAAGCAGTGATTTACAAGATGTGCTCAATCGAAGCGAGATCACCATTTTGGCTGTACCATCGGCATTTATTCATCAGAGTTTAAATGGATGTGTTTTGCCCACAAATCACCTGTACGTATCTGCGATCAAAGGGATTGAGCCAACCACAAATTTGGTCGTGGCCAAATACCTAGAAAAGCACCACGGTATTCCGTTGGATCAAGTAGCCATCATCACCGGACCATGTCATGCCGAGGAAGTGGCCGCCGAAAAGCTCTCCTACCTCACCGTTGCGGCCAATCAATTGCCCATTGCGGAATGTATCAAAACCTATTTGGAGGGAGATTTCATTCGCGTTTGGTGTAGCAATGACCTAATTGGTGCGGAATACTCGGCTGTGATGAAAAATATCTATGCCATCGGTGCGGGAATTGCACATGGGTTAGGATATGGCGACAATTTTTTGGCACTTTATACAAGCTGTGCCATTCGGGAAATGAAGCTTTTCCTGGAAACCATTGCCCCTGCCAATCGCGATGTGAATGAAGCCGCCTATTTGGGAGATTTGTTGGTTACCTGCTACTCACAGTTTAGTAGGAACCGAACTTTCGGGAATATGCTTGGCAAGGGATACAGCGTAAAAGCAGCTCAACTTGAAATGAATATGGTGGCAGAGGGATACTATGCATCGAATTTGATTTATAACAAATGCGAAAAAAGTGATTTGGCATTACCCATTGCAGACGCGGTGTATCGCATCATTTATGAAAACGCCAGTGCCAAAAAAACTTTCAAGACCTTGAGCGATCAATATTTGCATTGATCCATAGCGATTGAATCGTTGCCGCTGAACATCTAAAGCAATCATTCCCCCATTATTCACCATTTCATTCCAAACAAAAGGCCTGTAACTTTGTATCTTTAGTTACGAAAATGGGATTTAAAATTTATACGAAAGCCGGCGATGACGGCAAAACAGGACTGATCGGCGGAGAAAGAGTTTCAAAACATCACATCAGGGTTGAAAGCTATGGAACGGTTGACGAATTAAACAGCCATATCGGGATGATTCGTTGCCACCTCAAAGGAGAGACCGAAGAAATATTGTTGGCGGAGGTTCAAAATGATTTGTTTACCATTGGATCATTCCTCGCCTCTGCAGCCGGATCAAACATATCCTTACCTGCTTTGGGAGAGGAAAAAATCGGTCGATTAGAATCAGAAAT
>JACCDO010559845.1_pt1 | contig 52805 bp, 41 predicted proteins | sample 7446101 | NCBI WGS metagenome assembly JACCDO01 (sample SAMN15323440, study PRJNA562643) | freshwater metagenome | isolation source: river surface water | place: USA:Blue River Watershed | collected 2017-08-16 | reverse complement strand
GGGAATGCCCTCCTTATCCTGAATCTTCTGCTTGACACCCTCAATGGTATCACTGGACTCCACATCCAGAGTAATGGTCTTGCCGGTAAGAGTCTTGACGAAAATCTGCATCTTTGTAGTATGCTTGTCACATTGGGCACAAAAACGCCGTCAATTTTGTGGCGCCAAGGGGGGTTAAAAGCTTCCTGCGTTTTGCGTGCGACGCAATCGTCGCATATACGCAAAGTGTTCCTTGTTTTCATTTGTAAGATATTCACGCAAATCGTGACATATGTCAACTGCCGTAAAATAAAAACGCACTTTGGAACCATCCGCGTATGTAAAATCAACCGCGTGTGTACAAGGAACTGTTCGGGATATGCATTCGTTGCTTATGATACAGGATTGTACCCAGGACATTTATCCTACATTATACACTGGAAAAAATTGAAATATCAATTTACAATTTATTAGATTGGTGTGCCCTTTCCTTCCTTCATTCCTTACATTTGCTTACGTTTGCTTACGCTTACAATGTCCGATTCCCTCTTTGATTTCCTGTACGAGCGCCAACAAAACATCCGCATCATCAAGGGTGATGGCAACTGCTTCTACCGCGCACTGGCCCTGGCGGTGTATGATGACGAGTCGTTTCACACAACGATTCGGTCCACCACAATCAATACCATTCAATCCGATGCAGAAACATACCTTCCGTACTTTTCCAAGAACGAAAAGCGCTTCCAAGCGGCACTACATGCCAATAAGCGCAGCGGTGTTTGGAACACCGAGATTGCCGACATTGTGCCCCAGGTCGTGCCAGACATTCTTGACATTAATCTTGGTATCGTAGATTACGACGACGATACCAAGATGCTTACAATTCACAAGTTTGGGGAATCTGCTGAACGCAAGACAGTCTGGGTGCTTCGCACGGATGGCACCCACTATGACCTGCTTGTGGACGGTGTCGCACCATCTTCTTGAAACAGCAATACTTTAATAAAAAAAACAAAAAACAAAAACATTTTTGTTTATACTACCGAACAATCGCACTTACTAATATGCCGATTGATAGCCCTAGTGCAAGACCATGAACAAGTCCTGTACTATAACTTTTATCAGCATATTCTTGAATAAGTTTTCCCACCGGAGACGTAGTATCCACGGATTGAATATGCGGTTCCATTGTTATTTAGTTAATGTCTAGAAATCTGCATCCGTTGCAAACGACATATCCTCCGCGGATTTTCCAACACCTGCCTTACTGTAATTGGATACACGTTTTTCAAAGAAGTTATCCTTGCCCTCCAACGCAATGCGTTCCATAAAGGGGAATGGATTCGTGGCATTCCAAATCTTGGGATATCCAAGTTGCACCAACAGGCGGTCCGCCACGTACTCAAGATACTGGCTCATCATCTTAGCATTCATACCAATCAGATTACATGGCAGTGCATCAATAATAAACTCTTTTTCGCATTTAACGGCCTCACGAATCATTTTGTGCGCCTTGGTCTTGCTGAGTTTGTTATTCAAGTAACTGTATAGCAAACAGGCAAATTCTGTATGCAAGCCTTCGTCGCGGCTAATAAATTCATTACTTGTTGTAAGACCTGGCATAAGTCCACGCTCCTTCATCCAAAAGATTGCACAAAAGGCACCGCTAAAGAAGATGCCTTCTACGGCTGCAAAGGCCATCAAGCGGCTGGCAAAGTCCGCTTCCTCGGATTCCATCCAATGAATGGCCCATTCGGCCTTCTTTTTCACACACGGGACTGTCTCAATTGCATTCAAAAGTTTTGCCTTTTCGGCCGTATCTTTAATGTATGTATCAATCAGCAATGAATACACTTCGCTGTGTACGTTTTCCATAGCAATTTGAAATCCGTAAAAGCAACGGGCCTCTGGCCATTGCACCTCCTTCATAAAGTTCATTGCTAGGTTTTCATTTACAATTCCGTCACTGGCCGCAAAGAAAGCCAACACGTGACTAATAAAGTGACGTTCATTTGCATTGAGTGCATCCCAATCCTTACGGTCTTTGGATAGGTCAAGTTCCTCGGCGGTCCAAAAGCTTCCCTCCGCTTTTTTGTACATTTCCCATACCTTTTGATTGGCAATTGGGAAAATCACAAACCGATTGGGATTGGGGGTCAGCAGCGGTTCCATCTTTTTCTTACGCGCTGCTACAATATGTTTAATAAGTGAATCATCTGCAGGACCAAAGTCAGGCTTACGGTTTAGGGTGCCGCTATCCACACTGGTCGCACGACGGCGCCCGCGCTTTTGTACTACAAGTTCATTGGTGATTGGTTCAGGAGTCACAGACACTGCAGCAGGTTCGGTGGCAACAACGGCAGATTCCATGATGTTTGAAGGTGCGAAAATAAGATGCCGGGACTATGTGCGTTTGAATTATGTTATTTCATCCGTGTATGTGAGAATCAATCAAATTTTTGGACGTGTGGACAAAAATTTGATTGATTTGGGAATGGTGTAAGGGAGGGGCATTACTGCTATGAATTCTGTTGTATCAAACTTTGAAATGGGTGTAGGCGGGTGGCTTGGAATCCTTGCTGGACTTTACACGCTGACCAAGGATTTTGGGCATTATCGTAACGCGATTGTAATTGCGTGCCCATTTGTGGGAAGTTTTCTGTACTGGGGCATAACTTCTCTTGTGAGTCAAAGCATATTCTTTGGTCTTTCTACGCTTCGTTCTCTGTTCCGATTTGATGCAATCACGTGTTTCCTTGTTGTGCTGTTTCTAAATGGTACAATTGTTCCAACAGTTCTTACAATTCGTCAGTGGGCTGCGCCACCGGCACCCCCATCGCCTCCTCCATCTGAACCGCCGTCGGAACCGTCCAGTGCGGATACGTCTATGGAAGAGTCGTCGGATTCGGATGATTCGGAAGAATCAAAAGAACCCGAAAGCGACACGTCGTCATGTAACACTTCACCAATTCAGTCACGTCGTGCCTCCAATGTCAGTGACAGAGTGCGCGTAATCAACGAAGACGGTTCAGATTCGCCACTTAGTTTTGAAAAGGTTGGGTCCGATGATGATGCCACCGCGGCCGACAAAAAGAAAAATTGAGATTGTATGTGATTTTAAAAGGTTTTTTCAGTTTCCTACTTCCAAATGATTACATTACCAGGCACCGCAATGCGGCATATTGCCGACTTTCTAGACCCCGTTGGATGTGCAAAAATGGCACAAACATCACGGGCCTGGCGTACAATTGCATATCGTCCTTCTGCGTGGGAAAAGCATCTTTGGACTCCGTATGCTACCGGACCCGATTTATGGCTAGATGCAATTCCTTCTAATGCACGACACCTTGGACAACCAACAAAACTGTGTTTCATACACTGGGTCTATCACGTGTTGGCACGACAAATTTCACTTCCTCGTCAACTAAACTACCACACAGATTCCAAAAAACATATTGCTGAATTGTATGTTTACTGGAAAACGCATGGACGACCGTGTATACATTTGAATCATCATCAATGGGCTGATGTATTTCGTGGTCGTGCGTGGCTTCCAGAACTTTCAGATGCAGACACACATCGTTTAATTCAACGCATTATTCGCACATATGATTTGCGTTCGTCGGCCAATCCGTATGCCAAATGGATACAAATGCAAATTAAAACACCGCTATCATTTCAGCATCGCGAAATTGACCTGGAACGCAATGTTCGGTCCGATGTACTTTCGTTGTTGATGCACAAAATACAGGAAAAGGAATCTGCATTACAAACAATCTTGGATGAACGTTGGGGCACAATTATTGAATCGTTGCGTGTTGCAGATACGGCCTTGGCGCGTGTAAGCAAAGCAACGTTTGAACAAAATGAACGACTGTGTAAAAAAGACGAAGTATGGGATGCCGCGGCATTTCACTGCGGATCATCAGACGATGGGCCTTCGGCCGACAAGGACCAATCCACGGGTGACGCACCGGCATCCACAAGTGCCTGATTCGCGGCACTAAAAGGTTTAGAGCCAAAGAAACCGGCGTGTGCACTTAGCGGACTTGGATGAACACCGCGAATCACAGTATGTTTTTCGTTGAGACGTAGATGTTGCACAACGGACTGGGCGTATTTGCCCCACGCAATAAAGACCACTGGCTGCGGCTGTGCGGCCACGGCATCCAACAGTCGTCGTGATAACGTTTCCCATTTGTAATCGCTATGACTTCCAGGATTGCCATGTTCCACAGTAAAGATTGTATTTAGAAGTAGAACGCCACGACGTGCCCAGGGCGTAAGTGTGCCAATGCTGGCCGGCCAATCCGTCGTTGGCAAGTCGGCCAGCAATTCCTTGCGTATGTTTTTTAGCGAAGGCGGAAGTGGCACACCAGGCTGCACAGAGAAACTCAGTCCGTGTGCTTGGCCTGGACCGTGATATGGGTCTTGTCCCAGAATCACCACCTTCACATCTTTGAGTGGGGTATGTTGTAGTGCAGCAAGCACATTTTCTGGTGGCGGAAATACCGTAACACCATCCGTGGCACGACGTTCGTCCACGCGTTTCAAGCATTGCGCTCCATCAGGACTACGTGCCCACGTTTGCACTACGGCACGCCAATCAGGGTCGGTCAGTTCAGACCCGAACGTTGATTCAGATTGCGCCGATTCTTCCGCCGAATTTGTTTCCTCTTCAGCATTCATTAGTGATTCGTAATACGCAACGACGGACGGGTGCGCCATAATTTTGGCCGGATTTAGATTGAACACATACAGACTTTCCATACTACGAACACGGCTGAGTGCAACATAGGCCTGACCATATTCAAATGTATTGGACCCAATATCAATGAGTGCACAGTCTAGTGTCGCGCCCTGGCTTTTATGAATCGTGATTGCGTATGCAACACGCAGCGGAATTTGCGTACGTACAATGGCATTGCATTCCGAGGAAATCCACGTATGTGGTTCAACTGCTACAGGGTCGCCGTGCATAAACTGCACAATAGGGATATTGTTGTCGCTAAACCCAATCACTACACCACGCGACCCATTGGCCAGACCGGCCTCTAAATCCTTATTCATTAGCAGCATAACCTGTGCACCCACACAAAGTTCCAGGCGCACAACATAACTGCTGTCCGCGTCCATCTTTTGTAGTAGCCGCTCCAATGCTTCACCACATGGAATTTCGGCCGGCGGCAATCCAGTATTTGTAAGAACCTCAGTTTTGGCTTCATAGATGCGTAGCGGTTTTTTCAGTGCTGCTATGTTTTGCTCGTTGATTGCCTCCACATCCGAATTGCGACTAAAGAGCAGCGTTGGCTTAATCATTTGTTTTTTCCAATTTAGGTTTTGGCGCGATTTCAGCAATTCAATTGTTTCTGCACTCGGTGCACCAATGCGACACTCATTCAGTACACGCTGAAATCCTGCATCCGTTTGACGTTCAATCCGATGCAAGAGAATAGGTTTCAGATTTGCCGCTTTCCAGGCAGGCGATTCAAACGCAAAGCGTCCTGGAAATGTTTCACCACTAATGCCCTTTACGACCGGTGGCAGTTGAAAGAAATCACCACATACAATCAACTGTAAGCCACCCCAGGGCAGCGGTGAAGCCCGCACACGTTTTCCAATTGCATCCAACTTTTCAAACAAATCGGGTGTCATCATACTGATTTCATCCACAATCAGTATGTCCGTCTTTTTCCACCGGCGCTTTGTTTGGGGATATTTGAGTGCTGATTTCACTAGGACATCCACCGAATCGCGACCGAGTCCAATGCCGGCCCAACTATGCAGTGTTTTAGCATTAGTGCCGAGCAGTAGTGCTGCACAACCCGTAAGTGCTGTTATGCCAATGGTCTTGCCTATGCGGGCTGCCCAGTCCACAATATGCCGGATAAGAAATGATTTGCCTGCGCCTGCAGGCCCCGTGAGAAATACATTTTGTCCAGATTGAACCGCTGCAAATGCAGCCGTCTGGTCGTCATTCAGTTCCATAATGAAAGTATGGCAATGAAAGAAAAATAAGCGCACCCTTCAATTTTCAATGCAACGCCGTGCGTAAATAACGCATCATTCCAATAAAATTCATCTGCGTGCCGACCTGAATTTCAAACACTGATGCCAGTATGTCATCTGCCGTAATTTGCCCATCTGCATCCACTAATTTGTTTGCAAACACATAGTCGCGAAAATGCCCACAAATTGTGCTAAAACTATACCGTTGTGATGTATCAATGCCGGGCAAGGCGCGCTTATACGCAAACAACTGTTTGCGAAATGGTGAAGCAGCCAAATGTGGAATATCGCCCAGTTGGTCAAGCGCTATGCCTTCTAAGGGTCGCTGCATCGTTTTCATATGCGCTTCCATAGCATTTGTTTGATTCATAAGCAATTCCATCAAGCCTGTAAGATTTGTTAACTGCCCTTGTACGTCCGAAAAGGATTCCATAGTGCTTGTTGTGCTTTCCGTATAAAGACTACCACTGTCACCAGTAGAGTCATCATCCGAGGGATAATATTCACTCATACCTATTCATTGCTATGAATAAATATTGCAAATTCATTACTCATTTTTTACCAACATATGATGCCATTAAACTAATCGGTGTATGAAATTCAGCACTCCAATACCACGCACCGTCTTTGATTTGGTTTTTTGAGACGTTTGCAGGTCGTAATGCATACCACCAGTGTTTGGGTATAACAAGTATGTTTCCAGGTCGCAGTTTGATTTCTATAAACTTTACTTCACTAATCCAAGGAATTGACGCAGTTGTTTGAATCCAGGGGTCTTTTCCTCGTAGTGGACCGGCAACATTTGCAGGCACCGCACCTTCGTGGGCTAACCATATTTCAAGTGGCGAACCATCCGTTGCCACCAAAGCCGTAAACTCGGCTCGGGCTTGTTGTGCGCCAATAGTTTCACACAATATATTGGGTTGGGGTTTTGCACTACCTGCTGGCAACCAAGACCAGCGTCTGAAATTGTCATAGGCCCATTCTTCAGTGGAGAGTTTGGCCACACGCGCAAGTTCGTCTTTGTTTTCAGGCTGGGGTTGAGGTACAGGAAGTTTCAAATAAGCATTCCACGTTGTGCGACCTTTTTGCTCATCATTGACGACCTCTACATTCCAGGTTTTTTGCTCTGTGCGTGATAGTGTCCAATGTCCAATCCAAGTACGTGGTGCTCCACGAATCACAATCGGAAGTTGCTCGTCCAGAATTTCAGACCAATTCATAGTCGGAAGATAATCTTTTTGGAGTATTTGGAACTCGTGGACCGCGCCACGATATGCCATTACACATAGCCCAATAATCAATAAGGTTATGAATAATAGTTCTAGAAACATCTTACAATAGTGCAGCGGCTTAATTGCGGCGGTGTTTACGCGTCGCCTTGGCACGGCGCTTGCAACTGCCTAATTGACAATCTGCCCACAACTTTGGCACAAAATTGCCTGCAGTAATCTGTTTGATTTCCTTGGCTTTTAGTGTTTTCTTCTTACGTTCCAACACAGCGCCTGATTTGTTTAATGATTCCTTCACTTTGAACCCTTTTCCATTTTTGATTTCTACAATGTTGCGTGTTCCGTAAACCTTTCCGTTTTTCGGGGATGATGACCAACTCATCTGGGAACTACTGTAAAAAACCGGCATCGTTTCTATGATGTCAGTGGATAAATTTCCGCATCTGCATTCATCTGTTGAATTATAACAGCATGCATATCATTAAATTGAGGAAGCATATACAGGAAAAAAGCGCCCATTGGATAATAGCACCACGGCAAACATGCAAATGATAATGCTGTATAACACAACAACGTGCGCGGGTTATAATTTCCTACATATATATCATTTCGTATCCAGTATGTTATGTACACGCGCTTTTCACGCAGCGGTAGCAAATGTTTGTATGCATAAAGAAGACCATACAGCGATGCAAATCCGCAACAAATATACCAATAGCACATATTTACGGACAGCCGTGGATACATCATCATTACACAAAAATGTATATAATAGGCGATGGCAACAATAAGAGGACTATTTGAAAAGAATTTCCACATACGCGGTGTGTGAAACGCATTGATTGACCAACGCAGCGGAAACGAAAAATTTTGTTTGCAGACTTCACAAGCCCTTATAAAATCGGGGTTTACTGTCATTGCACGCCATTTGACCAAACATTGAATATGAACATAGGCAACGGTTCCACGACACGCACACGGTGTAAATAACGGATTTGATACCGCGGCCTGCGGCTCATAACAAAAACGACAAGACGGCGCGTCTTCCATCTTATTGTATAAGGTCTAAAATGTTTTTAATGTAAAAACAACAATGCCATACGTAACTGCAAAACTAACAAGTGGACTTGGAAACCGCTTTTTCCAAGTTGCTGCAATGTTGGGATATGCAGAACAATACGGACATACACCGGTGTTTATAAAAGAATGGATTGAGCCGTGTAGCCATCCTGGCCCAAAATCCATAACTGACTTGTTTCCAGACATCCCAGTATTGAATGTTACCGGAACAGGTGCGTGGCATACAATTACAATGTCAGACGCTGATGCATTTCGGTATGTTCCTTTGGAAGGTAGCGAAAAAAACGTTAAATTATGTGGATACTTTCAATCCGAATTGTATTTTCCCAAGAAAAATATAACACCTCAATGTATTTCAAACAAAGGTGTTGTTGTTCCAATTGGGACTGCGTTTATGCATGTGCGCCGTGGCGATTACTTACATCCGTTCAATCGTCACCATTACGTAGATTTGGATTTGTACTATCGCACTGCACTTAGTTTGTTTCCAGAAGATACTATAATATTGGTAGTTTCGGATGATATACCGTGGTGTCGTGAAGAATTGCCACGGCGTTATGGTGATGTTGTGGCTGCACATCGTTGGATGCTGGCGGGTGAAACCACGTCTGATTATCATACACTTAGTTTGATGTCGCAATGTACTGCAGGTGGTGTATGTGCAAACAGTACATTTTCGTGGTGGGGCGCATATTTCATTGAAAATCCAGAAAAGATTGTAACAATGCCGTCCACGTGGGGACATCCGCCGTTGCCGCCTGCAGTGGATATTTGGCCTGCTTGGGCTGTGAAAATTTGATTCGTGCAGTTATATGTCTGAAGTCTGTAAAATGTTTGATTTCAAAGAAGTTCCCGTTGATAAAGCGTTTGCACCAGCCGGCAAGATTGATTGGCTCAAACCTGGCGTAGATCCCAATACAATGATTGGCGTATCACGTCCTGTATTTCCAACAAAACACGTCCCCATTAATGTTGGTCAAAAACCTATTGGTCGTCAGAACTATCTTCCACTGGAAACCAAAGTGGCACCGTGGTTTTATGGGGAAACCCCCGATTATAAACGTTTAATTGGAAATGCAGCAAGAGGATATGGAAGTTAAATATTTGCCCATGGTATAAAAAGGTAAATGCAGCAATGAACATCGAAAACGAGAACGAAGAGCGTGTGTGGTATGTTGGTCTTCCACCAGCACCTGGAATTGGCCACGAGGAACCGTGGTATTTTGAAGCAATACCAGGCCAACATCCAGAAGTTGGCGATGTTGTTTGCGATCTTGGAAATGGTCTTGTCTACAAATTGGATCCAAATGGCGAAGTCGACCGTGAAAATCTAGTTGGCCGTTAGGAACAGGGGTTTCCTCAAGCAGCAAACAACCAAAATGGGGGACGCCGCCGTCGCTCTCAGCGCCGTGCCTCGGCAGTGACACGCCGTCGTAAGGCTACACGTCGCGGTCGTCGTTACAAACGTCGTTAAATGAAAAATTGAACCGCGGTTTTTGTATTCAAAAATGTCACACTATGAATCCGTTTTCCAGTTATTACATTTCCAATCCAGTACTTGAACGCCGCCTAGGTGTTCTTGTGAAAGGTCGGTTTGGCTCCAAGTGGGCACGCATGAAACTTCTACACGACTGGGCAGAATCCTTTGGCGTCGGATTCTCGGAATATGTGCTCAGCATCTACACAAAGTATGAGACGGGCGCTCAAGAGGCAATCACTACATACTGCAACATTATGATTGCATCCATTTATAATGGATACAATCATCTTAAATTTAAAACATCGCCGTTTCGCGACATACGTATGAAAGACACGTTGCACGATACATTTGGCAATGCTGCTCTTGATAAGGCCTTTGAACTTTCATCTGCCGACCCACTGGAGCACAATGAATTACGATTCTTCAAACAGGTTGAGTTGATATATGATGAACTGTGTCGTGTTGCGCGCGTTGAAAATGTAAGCATGGGGTCCATGCCAGGAGGAGGATTTATTCCAAATCCACGGAACTTTCTGATGAATGAATGGTCGCTCCAAAAGTTCCGCGAACTTGCAATTCCGCGTGGGGAAGAATTAATGCGTGCAGCATACAGATTGCGGTGAAAAATTGAATATTGCATTTTAAAAAATAGTAAGGTGTGCTCTATACACCTGAAAATGTCCGGATTTGGTCGTATTATTTCCTTCACTCCTTACAGCATTCCTGTTCATAATCGCCTTGATGGATTGCTACGATTGCACGCCAATCCATCCGTGACCGTAAAAAATACAGAATTGGCGGCATCTGTTTGGGTGGTTCTGGATGCCATACAGTCTGCTACGCATAATTTATCAGGCATTCTTCATCGTATGGCAAAACTTGCAGATGCAGGTGTATCATGTATCGTAGATGTATTGCGCGAGTTTCGCGATGTGCCAGTAGACAAACGCATATTATGGCTTGCATACACGTATATAAATCCAACACAAACTAAGTAATGTAAAAATTGAAAAGTATGTTTTTTAATTTCGGGCTGGTGTCATGCCAACATTTCACCGATACAATCGTTCAGCGCGCCACACAGCGCGCGTGGCACCTGAACCGGTGCCACAACTTTCTTTACGTGAAGAAGTCGCAATTTACAAAGCAAAACTTCGTGCCATAAAAGAAGCACGTCTTGCACAAGCCCCTCCACCTCCGCCCAAACCTAAACCTGCAAACCACACGAAACCAAAGAAAAATGGAAATCGGCCCTGTTTGAAAGCAATCAAAGAGTATTTCAAAGCTCTACGTGATGATTTTACTTCGGGGTTTCGTAAACATATATATATGTGTATGGGTTTCATGTGCTGCTTGACATCCGAAGTACGTGCATTTGTAGACGACGAGTTTCCAACAACACAAGTTCCTGTTGTATAATTTCTTCTTTTTTAGTAGGACGTGTACAATGTCTGATTTCCGATCTAAACATTCTTTTGCGCAACGTCGCGAGGAAGCACAACGTATTGCCGAGCGCTACCCTGGACGTATTCCGGTGATTGTTGAAAAGGCAAATCGTGCGGCCGACATACCTTTAATTGACAAACAAAAGTTCTTGGTCCCGAATCATATGACTATCGGGCAATTTTTGTTTATAGTGCGAAAACGACTAACATTGCCTGCTGAAAAGGCACTGTTTGTATTTGTAAATGGTCACCTTCCAACAACTGCACAGACAATAGGTTCAATCTATCACGACCACGCCAATGAAGATGGGTTTCTATATATGCATTATAGCGGTGAAAGTACATTTGGTTGAATAGGTTTTACTTTATGATTGCAACTGAAAAATCGTTTCCACCAAGGACGTTTGGGCTTCACAGGTTTTCCACGCTTACACCAATCATCGTAGTGTTCAGTTCCCATTGATAAATTGCAACTACTACAAATCGCAATTAAGTTATCAAGTGTTGTTGGTCCACCACACGCTTCTGCTTGTCGGTGACCCACATGAAAATCATTGACTTTCATTGTATTTGAACACCAGGGTGTTGCACATTTCCCGTAAAAACGCTCCCCGACTGTTTGAATCCATACTTGCCACTTGAGGGCAGATGGAATAGATTTTTTACGCCGCGTCATGTGAATCATACTGCGTCCAGGCCTTAACCTATGTAATATGAAAAATGAATGGTCATTTTATAATTGTTTGAATTGTAAAATGACGATTGAATCAATTGTGCGTCAACGTTTGAAACTTCGCAGTACAAATTTCAGTGCTTGGAGAAGGCAATCATTGCTGGATTCCTTACAATATTTGCCGGATGATTTGAAACGCAAATTACTTGCGATTCTTTGTGCGCCGTGTGCGTCTTAGACGTCGTGCGCGTCGTGTACGGCGTCGTCCACCAACAGACGCACCAGCACCGCCGGCTCCATTGGATGAACCAACCTTTGAGATAGCAGGGCGCGTTCGATAATCTCCAATTTGTCTTATGGCAAAAACTATGCCAGGTTCATCATCCCCACAATGAAGCGCTCCAACAATTGAACCCCCACCTACAACAGAATGTGATGCAAGACGACCAATAGGAATATGAGGTTCAAATGGTTCTAATACATATGACATTCCCGATTTTAAAAGTTTTGCTTGTTCATTAAATACATATATTCTTTGTGTAAAATCTAATCTTCGCAGCACTTTTTTTCCATATTCCACTGCTTTTTCTGCATCCGTAGACAGTTTTTCTATAGTTTTTAGTGTTTTCTCATCTTTATTTTTATATACACTGGTTTCAAGAATCATATGTGCACTTTTAGGAATTTCAGGGCGACATCTATAAAAAAGACCGCCAATGTGAGTCTTATAATAATTTAATTCCTGGTCAATCATACAAAATGACTCGTATATACCATCAGGTTTTTTCAAGTAAAAAACTGCAAGTTTGTTATCAATATCCATTTCTCCTTGAATTGGATTAAAGCATGTTTTAGGTGATTGTTTTCGCAAATCTGTTGCGCTTATCAATGAAAGTCTGGCTTGCCCTGCTGGTGTCTCAAAAGGCGCCGGTGTACGAATGGAAGGAACATAATGCGGGTCTACATCCACACCCTTTCCCTTAAATAATTCAATTAGTCTGTCTCCATATGTTTCATCCTCAAGTTTCTTATCACACACGTAATGTATAGGAAGTTTGCCTGTTGAATCTGGCATAGTAGGGTCTGCGCCCGCATCTAACAACATTTCAATGTTGTTAAAATTGCGGTTTTTGTATATTGCGTGTATTAATACTGTTTTACCATCGGCAGATACAGCATTGGGTTTGGCTCCTTTTCCTAACAACATTCCTGTCAACTCTGTATCCGTTGTACCGGATGCAGCCAAGGCCAGTAATGAAAAATTCAATGGAGAAAAAGTGGCGTCTGGATTTGCACCCGCATTTAATAGAATTTCAACAATTTCTGCCGTTTTCGGCACAATATCCATATTAACTATAAAATTACAAATAGCAAACAATGGATTGTTTATATCGGATAGTTCGGGTGCATTTGGATTTGCGCCGGCAGAAAGCAACTCGTGAATTTTGGCAGTACTCTGTTGTTTTACGGCAGCAAGTAGTTGTTTTTCTTTGGTGGCCATTCTATGATATATGAAGTTTAATTTTCCAACAAAGGCTCAAGCCAGTCGTCACGCTCGGCATCCGGAATTTTGTATTCCGCAAAGAGTGCGCCGGCTGCGTTGCGTCGCTCCTCTATTGGAAGAGCCGAAAGCGCCGCTATCTTTGCTTGGAATTGCTCGCGTGACGGAGCAAGTTCCACGGCCACGGCATCGTCATAACCTTGCAATACATTCACAAGACGAGCCATTTTTCCGTTGCTGCACATTCCACGGCCCTCGGCCAACTCTTCAGCAAGACGGCGTGTCAACTCGGCACGCTCAGCGTGCTTTACAATAAATTCCCACACGCGATCAAGCACCTGCGCGTACTTGACTCCAAATGATTCCGTGATTTCATAGTCGCGTTGAAGTTCCTGCACAGTGGACTCATAGGATGCCAATTCACTCCAACGAATGTCTTGGGATGTAAATGCCACTGTGACTTCAAACACAGTGTCTGTGTTTTGTTCAGGAGCAGGACCTGCCATGATTTTCTCAATGCCCTTTTGTGCCATATCTTGTACACTAGAACGATGTACGCTCTGGTTATCCTGTGCAAATGCACGCAAATTGACGCTGCCGTCTGGGTCGCGGGCAAATACAACAGGTCTTCCATCATCGGCGTCATTGTCAAATATTGCCCGAATCATATCCGCAAGGGCTTGTTCACGGCGACGACGCAGTGCATGTGCAGCTATTGCCATTGCAGCCCGCGTAAACTGCTGGATTCTTTGAATTGTGGCTAGTGTGGTGCGTTCTAGTTCAGGGTTTTCCGTATCACGTAGCGGTTGCATACGTTCATGGATTTCGGCAAGTTCATGAAACATAGGCACCAATTGGTCAAAGATTGCGTCATTGCCAAACTCTGCGCGATCAAGTTGAATCAGACGTTGCAAATCATCGCGGATATTCATAATGTCTGTGCGCATTGCATTAAAGCGACGAAGCGCCGGATTGACTTGGGGACGAGGTTGACCTGCACCTGGAAGGCGCATCGCCACAACACGTGGAGCACGTGGAGCAGCTGGAGGCGCAAGTACGGCGTCCATACGCTGCAGTACGGGAGGATTTGCAGGGGGTGCTGGTGGCTCTTGAAAGCGTGCAGCATACACTGGATCATTGCGTATCTTTTGATTATGATGCGTGCCACACATACCGTCGTGGGCGGGATCGCCATTCTTGGTGCATCGCGCGCCGTCGGCTTTGATGGAAACACACACGGGCATCTTGAAATAAGGAAAGAAAGGAAGGACTTGAAAGGAATTGGAAATGCGGGACACAAACTAAAAAAAACTGAAACTATGTTTCAATTTTTCTAAGGTTTTTTCGTAGGCCTTTATAGAATGAACAACGTCAACGCTAACGTCAATTATGCCAAAATTGCCGCTAACTTCAAGCGCAATGTTATCAATGAGAATCCTAATAATACACTCAAGAAGATGTTCAACAAAAACAGCGCACAATCGTGGGGCAATATGTTGACAACCGCCAACAACTTACGCCCTCGCAATAACGCCCCTGAAGAGATTATGTGGTCTGACCCTGCTGAAAACGCAATGGACGCGGCTCTTAATGGCTATATTATCCCTGACTTGACGGACCCCATGCAAATCTTTGAACATTTCCCGGTCAAGATGGTTCGTCTGGATGACGCTGATGCCGAACGATTTGCCGTTGAATGGGATGGCGCAAAACGCAATGCTTGGCGTAACAACACGAATCGCACTCCCAATCGTAATATGCACGACCAATATGAAATTTATATGAGTCAGCGCATCATTGCTGCTTTGCAGGCGCATAGTGGCATTTATGAAATGAGCCCACCCCGCACACCTGAACAAATCGTTGTTATTCGTTTGTTGCCTTTGCCACAGGCTGATGTGACACGTGAATTGGCCCGTTCTCGTTTGCCCATTACATGGAAACGGTTGGAAGGTGTGGAACCTGAAACTGTCGTGATTGAATTGCACCGCGGTCGTTTGGCCGGTGCCAATGAATCCGCAGTACGCGCCGAAGTTATGGCGTTTTTGAATGCCGTGGAAGATTTCCACGTAGAACCAGCTGCTGGTCCTCGTGAATTGGCACGTTTGGTGCGCGGGCCACGAGCCTTGGCTGCCGCAGTTGCCGCAGCAAATGCTTCAGTTGTTCGTGCTGCTGCCGCAAATGCCTCCGTAAGACGCGCAAACAATACACGTCGCGCTGGCAATATTGGTCGGAACTTGGCCAAATCCGGCAAACCCATTACCTGGAAAGCCGTGGACGGTGCACCTGTGGAAACCTGGGCCATTCAAATCCATCGTGGTAAACTGGGCGCCGGTAACATTCGTGCCGCTGCTGCAAATGTCACATCCTACTTACAGGGCATACCTGGATACCACGTGATACCAGGTGCCGGCCCTGGTGAAATCGCCCGCTTGGTGAAAGGTCCTGCGGCCGCCGCCGCGGCTGCAGCCTCCCCCATGGGGCGTGCAAATGCTACACGCCGTGCAGTCAATGTAGGAAAAAACTTGGTCCGCTCGGGCTTGCCAATCACATGGAGCCGTGTTGAAGGCGTTGAAAGAGAAGAGTGGGCCATTAAATTCCACCGCGCCAAACTTGGCGGCCGTAACCAATCTGCTGCATCTGCTGAAATCAAGGCTTTCTTACAATCCATCCCTGGTTACCATTTGGAAGCCGCGGGTGCCGGTGAAGTTGCTCGTCTTGTGCGCGATTAATACCACCACCAACTATTTGGATTGACTTTTAAGCGCAATACTCTACAGACAATTTTCTTCCAATTTTGCAAGTACATTGATTGGTCAAATGCATATCCAAAGCCACATTCTGAACAACCTGAACAGCCTTTGTGGTCAAGTCTTTCTTCTGGTTTGAAACAATACATATTTTGTTCAGGCACAATGTGCATATTCAATTCATCTGGAATAGTACGATTCCAAGTAAAGTAATATGGTTCCTGAGAGTCTGTGCAGAAGAAATGAAATGCCAGATGTTCCATGTCCGCGTATTTTGTATATAGATACGTAAATAACTTTAACCAGCGACGAATTGCCGCATTACCCATATAATCCATGATTTTATGAGTATCACACTGTGTATCCATAAACTCATTCAAAGTGTACTGTGTTTTCTCCTGGTCGTCACACATAAACGCATTATGGCGCCATTCATTTAGTGTATTTTCATCAAAATCAGAAACATCAATGACATAATCATCTGGTGTTAACGGCGATACCGTTACAAACATCGGTTTTGACCACGTACCCATTTTGCTTTATGTGTTGTTTGTATTTGCAACATCATTTTTTTGTTCAAAAATTGATGTTACAATAATGAACACAATTTAATCGTGTTCAAAATGTTTCTTCATATTTCCGCAACACGTATTCAACGTTTCTGGCGTTCTACACGATGCTGGTGGTGTGGCATTGCCGCAATTCAACGAAAGGAATTTTGTCTGAGCTGTTATTACCACTACAAATATTCTGATGAATGTCAGGGCTGCATTGAAGGGTGGCACTAAACTTCCCACAACGCATTTTTGTTTAACAAGCCAAACAAAAAATTGACTTTGCCGTGCTTGAATGTTGAAAAGTCACAATGAGTCTACGACGTTCCCTTCGTTTGGCCGGTCAACCGGCCCCTCTACCGACCGAACTTCCGTCCTACCGCTGTGTACCCGCAGTAGCAGTAGTTGGGCCAGAAGTTTTGATTGAAGAGCGCATTGCACACTACCGCAAATACAAGCATTACGAAACTGAGTTTGGATGGCCTGAAACGCGAGCAATGCAAGAGGAATACACACGGCTTTTGGGGGTCACACAGCGTGACATTGCACACTACAAAGCACGAAATGTAGCCGCAGACAATCGTGCGTTTGCACAACTTGACGTTATTTTACAACAAATTCAATCTTCTGACTCACTTGTTGAAAAATGTAAACATATAGCCAATGTGTTGGTTCATATGCGCAATCATCCTGAACTTCTTGCAGCATACCCATCGTTTCGGAAAAATGCCAAACAACAACTGGAAGTATTTAATGCCGATTTGGAGCGTGCATTAGTGGGCGAACATGATATTGAAACGGAACACGCAATTATTCGTTTGCAAAGTATGATTCCTTCCTATGTTTCATATCTAACTACACTGCTGCCGCGTCATCCGTTGTATGTTCATTCATTTGGTTTCTGATTCGTTTTATCTTCATCCTTTTTCATTGTAAACCATCTATAATTTCAAATTTAAAATATTATTTGTTAAAAATTGTGATTCAAACTTCTTACGAAAGCGTTCCGACGTTACATAATTCATGTAATTGGCACGCGCGTCACGACACGCTGTAAATACATTCAAATTCGTCATTCTAAAAAACATTTGAATCATATTCGCCTTGGTTTCATTGTACGTTGGAATTAACTTGAATAACACCGGGGTTTCAAACAACTGAATATCATCCTTCATCTATCTATTTAGAACCGAGAAAATGCACCGTCATTACATTCATACATTCCGTTTTTTTCCGTACAGCGTGCAAAGAGTCCCACCGATTTTGTAAGTTGCACAGGACGACGTGATTTAATCAACACTTCCACAAATTTGCCAGATCCAACGCCTACAAACACAGTTGTTGCATGTTCCTTACTTCCACGTCGCAAACTTCGTGATGATGCAATCAGACCACGAATTGTGCCGCCCTGGATAAAACATCCTGGATAAAACTCTGTGCCCTTCCAGTATCCAACGGCCGCCATCATACGTTCAGGGTCGGCTTGGACGTCTGGTGACAATTTGCCAGCCCGTTTATTCAAGGCATATATGGATTTGTGCCGCTGCGAGTCCTGTGACAGAACCACACCAGCATTTTGTGCCGCGTGCATATACACCCATCGTTTATAACTGGATTGCGTATGTTTCAGGGCTGCGCGCCAAAACGCCACTGGATTATGCACTTTTTCATACGCCAGTTGCCACACAAGTTGGGCGTAACTATATGCGTGCGACTTACAGAAACTGTATGCACGTAGGTTTTGTAATTTTTCAATCAGGTCCGTGCGCTGCTTTACCGGCACCGCACGCAAACATGCCGCAAATTCTGCCTGAATTTTAGCATCACCCTTAATCAAACCGCGTCGCAGTTTGTCTGCCGTTGCTTCATCGCACCCAAGTGTCTGATGAATCATAGTGATTGCATCGTCATCAAACACATACTGTGCATTCAAATCCTCGGTCGTCACAGCAACGCGTGCACTGCGCGCAGCCGGCCGTATAATGGCCAAACATACGGCTAAATCGTGCACAGACCGTGGCTGAATTTTCATAATTGCCTTGCGCATCAATGGAGATTCAGCCAATGTGATTCCAATATTGTCACCGCGACATAACATATCTGCAGTGGCCGCATCATATGGATGATGGTCAAACTGAATTTCTTTGAAATCCCGCGCTTCATACAATTGTGCCAGTGCGCGACTACTCAAGATGTCAATCTTGAATTGTTTGGCATCGGCAATCTGCCGCTTGTCCATTACGATTTGCGGCAACGTTGTGGACCGCTTGGTTTTCAGACGCAGGTCCTTAGGCACGCCATCAGCAAAGTATACAATGCCGCCGCAATGCAGACTATATGTTTTGAACGTATTTTCCAGCGCCTTGGATTCGCGCTGAATCACGGCCTGTTTGGCTTTTGGAAGTTTCCATACATTCCACCCTGGACTCAATTTGAATCCGTGTGCGCGCGCAGTAGCACGCAGCGCAGATTTTTCGTGATAATGCACGTGATTGCTAATGCGCGCAATCTTATTAGGCCATCGCAGTTGCAGTTGCAAGAACACATCGTCACGCATATTGTATGGGAAATCAAAATCAATATCAGGTAACGTATTGCGATAGGTATTCAAGAATCGCGCAAAACTGATTCCATATTTTATGGGGTCCACGTGACTGATTCCCAGCAAGTAACACACCAGGGACGACCCACAAGAACCGCGTGTGACGTGTGGCACATCCCTGGTAATGTGCAGGATTTCTAGGGCTTGCATCAAATAATGACTAAGTTGTTTTTCATATATCAGGTCTAATTCGTGTTGAAGACGCGTCGTGTATTCTGAAACCGCTGGCACGGGGCGTTTGAAATGTGCACGTAGGTCCACGGCGGCTGTGGATAGCGGTGCAGCCGGTGCCGGTGGTTTATCCACCATACGCAATGTATGCACTTCAATCAATTTATGTGTAGCGACCGAGTCGTCGCACATATCCACGCAATCATATAGAAACGGAAATGAATCCGCACTGTTTTCATTCAAATATGCATTGATGCGGTCACAAACACGGATGCTACTTGCAGCACTTACATCCAGCACCAGGCCGTATGTTTTTCGTCCTGCTGCATCACGACGCAGCACACGACCTACACACTGTACAAATGTCTTGGCGTTTCGGTTTTCTACGCGGTCCAAGAATATGCAGGCGTCCAAATTGGCAATATCGGACCCTTCACGATGTTTGGCGGCACAAAACAGTAAGGCATTTCCAGGCGCTGCGGCAAATTGTTCATAGGTTGCAAATTCCGTGCTCGGCCCTTCACACGTATCCATTGCAATCAACCAGCGAGGGAAATGTTTGCGCCAATCGGCCGCCAACTCACGGGCTGTGCGAATCATTCCACACCACACAACCGCTTTTTTATATGGCAACGAGGTAGATAATTTTTTAAAGATGTTTGCAATTGTATGATGGTCAAAGTGCTGTGAACTTTTGAGCCACGTTATGTGTGGTGGCACAATCACTCCATCTGCAACGGCATCATAAATGCTGTAATGACTCAGCAGCGTTTTGAAGGGCGCAAGTTCAGTGCATGGTGTTGCACTAAATCCAATGCATCGCACAGACGGCCAAGTGGTCAATGCATGTTCGTAAAAGGCCTGTGTGGTTGTATTTTGTATACTATGACACTCATCGTGAATAATAAGATGAAACGGTGCCTGAAGAGATTTGTATTTGGTTCCTGTTGTCAGAAATGCACGATTGATAACAACAAGAAGTGGTTTTCGCCATACCGTGGCACTGTTAACGCGACTTGGCCAGTGGGAAGGTTTTTCGGAACTGTAATCATTGACCATAAATCGTTTGTACAGTTCAGCAAACCCCTTTTCTTTTATGACGGCGCGATTAAACTGTTCAAGAAGGATACTTTTTTGCTCACATATCCATAATATGTTTGATTGTGGATATGCGCGCTGAAATTCTAACGCAAGTTGCAATGCAATCCAGGATTTGCCCGTGCCGGTGGCGTGACAATGAATGCCAGAGGCAAAGTCATTTTGTAAGGAAATCTGGACTGCGTGTGTTTGATTTTGATGAAACATCCGTGTGCCTTTTTGATATTGACGAATGGCAAGTCATTTTTTCCAAGGAAACGTGCTACATTTCTAAACAGGGCTTGCTTGCATTGCATGAAATTTTATAAGCAAAACGCACAACAGCATTGCAATTAATATGTACGACGTATATATGATAAGTTTATAATGTTTATCACGATGCTTATGGTGCACAAACACGTAAAAATCCAATAACCATCTATCTATCTGTTCGGAATTCAGGCCCATTGTTATATGTCAAATGCAATCTTCGTTTAAATCAAACAATTCCATCATTTAAGTTAATTTTTATTGTATCTTTTGCAAAGTTATGTTTTACTAAATGTAAAAACATTTCAAACGAAGGCACAACAATTCGTGTTTCTTGATTTTGTGTTTTCACAGGAAATTCTACATTCAAATCATATGTCGAGTTGCTGCACTCCCCCACTGTCAAATGATTGCCATAATGTTTTGGAAAACCTATTAGACTATTGTAAATATGCTCAAACATTGGGTCATATTGAGTTTTCACAACAGTTGCATAATTCATTCTGGCTTGAAGACCATTCATCACTCGATCAACATTGCCAATGCCATTCTTTTCATTGTTTAAATATGCGGTTTCCACTTCTTTACACTTATCTATTAATGCAGTGCGCATAGTTGCAAGTTCTGACAATTGTTTGACACGCTTTGATTGCTCACCTGGTGGTGGGGCTTGCTGACCTTCACCTATTGGTGCTGGAGCCTCACCTTGCTGACCTTCACCTACTGGTGCTGGAGCGTCGCCTTGCTGACCTTCACCTACTGGTGCTGGAGCGTTGCCTTGCTGACCTTCACCTACTGGTGGTGCGGCTTGCTGACCTTCATCTACTGGTGCTGGAGCGTCGCCTTGCTGACCTTCACCTACTGGTGGTGGGGCTTGCTCACCTTCTACTGGCGGAACTTCTCCAAGATTTTTAATTTTTTCTTTGGCAATGTTAAGTGATAATGCTGCTTGTTTATACAATTCATTGTATTTTTCAATCGGTTTATAATCCAACGGCAAACGTTTTGAAGTTTCAACAATTGTGAGTTCATAATATCCTGAATTTATTTTATTGTTGCGCTGATATTCTTCGTAGCGCCTTAATTCTTTCATTAATATTATACAACGATTGAAATATGTATGCGTAGGTTTTGCAAATCTGCGAACAAATGGAATTTTGCCAAGCACATATTTGACAAGCGACGGGTCCTCCATTGATTTTTGTTTCCAATAGGCCTCAATATCCGAATCTTGAATCCAATGTTCATGGTCAAATTTAGGTTTCATTGCAGGCGGAGATTCTTTTTGCATTGTTTTACGCATATCTTCAATCTCAGTAGTTAATTTTGTTATTTCTTCATCATTTTTTGTTTTTTGTAAAAACAACATTTCATATTGCAAACACATTTGTTCAAATTCTTGGATTGTTTTTTTACGCAGTTCAAGTTGAATATTGTATGCATCTTCAAGTGTTTTTACTTCTCTATCTAATATGCTTAAGGTGTCGGCGTTATTATAATTTTTCTCTTTTTTAAAATCAATTAGTTTACGAATTACATTCAAGCATTTGTTAATGGCATCCATCCGTTTACGAATGAACATTTCTTGAAGTTTCAAATATTCGTCAGGGGTTACACCTAACCCGTTTGTACCTTTACATTCAAACAATACGTTATATGGTTCGCGTTCTTTCTCTTCAATGTTTAAAAACAAGCTATTTGCTGCAAGGTTATTTGGCGCGGTCCCATATGATTTTTTGCGTGTATCTATTGTCATTAATGCATCATTGTGAAACAATTTTGGTGTTTTCAATATAGATGCTTCAAATGTATGTTTTGTGGCAACGGAAGCCTGTGGTTTTTTCTCCCACAGTGAATCAAAGTAATTGGGATCATTGAACATTGCATCTGCTGCCGAGAATGCATTGGATTGTAAGTATTTTTCAAGACACTTGATTGCATCCGATTTTTGTTCATCATTCAATTCATTGTATATACTCTTGTCAAATTGACATTCCATTTGCCCCTAATGCTTCTTTTGATTTTTCAGCGATGAACATCAACTCAGTAAACTTATCAAATAATGTTGTTAAAGCACCGGGTGTTTCATTGGAAAATTCGCAGGTTATAGTTTTCAATGAATGTTTTGTTTTTTGACGAAATTCAAGGCGTTGTGCATGAGTCAATTCTTCACAATATATACGTTTCATATATAACTCCAACAACTCATATTGCGCTTCAAGAAACTTAATTTTTTCATTGTTATATTCAATTTTACAAAACACTGCTTCTTCTGGACTACGAAACTTTTTATCTTTCTCAAACAAAAAGTCGCCTGTTTTTTCAGATTCATTTACATCTTCAATGATGGGTTTTACTTCCTTGGGTTCGTTCAATGCAAACAATTGTTCAAATGAATATGATGTTTCTTGAACAATGGGTAATACTGGTGGTGTTTCTTTTGTTTCTAACACCTGTGCAAATGTTTTGCGTGTTTTGGCATTTTGGTATTTTTGCAGTGCGTCATTTATGTCTTTGTCCGGAAGAATGCAGTTGATGAATGTTCCAAGATACACTTTGTCAAAAACAAGTTTAATTGTTTGGTCGGGGATAGGCCTTTCATCATCATCCTCACTCAACTGCTTCCAGTAAAGCGTAATTAGAATATCAACAATAGCAATTTTAACTTGACTAATAACATCGGGGTGTTTTACGGATTGTCTATGTTCTTTATCATAGGAGTCAATCAAGGCGTCCACTTTGTCATTGACATAACTGAGCTTCTCTCTTGCGGCTCCAGTGTTATAATCATATGGCATAGGTCTGCCGTCGGTACGAAACTGAAGCGATACGTGACGCAAACGGTCTACTAACTCTGACACACTGGATATTGCAAACATCCTTACTAGATGGTGGTTAATTTCATACAAATAGATAACGCTATTAAGATGAAAAATGCGACTGGTTTTAATTCTTTTTCTTATCATATTTGCCTGCTTGATAATCTTCCAAAAATTTAATACGATTGCGGTTGTAGTCATTCAACATTTTACCCGTAACGGAATTGTAGGTTGTTGGATACGCCTTCATTCCTGCACCAATATAAGATGCGTCCATATAAAAACATAAAAAGTTTTCCTTTTTGATATCTTTCTTTGAATCTACAATTTCTTTCAAATTCAAACGACTATCTCCTGGTGGGTTGTCTATTAAAGTTGGAATGATTTGTAGTTGGCTAAAATACCGTGTGCGCGTGTCTAACGCAACCGCATAGTTTACAAAAAACGATGGTTTGAATTCATTGTGCCAAACAAAATCAGTGCCTGATTGTTTGACAACATCAAAATAATCTTTTGTGAAAATGGACGATACCATTAAATTCACAATATACAAATCATCCTCGGGATTTTCAATGGTGCTGAATGCGCCAATAATATCGTTGAAAATGATTTCACCAAAGAAATCTGGAACTGCTCTCCAGTAAGGTATATTTCTGCTTCCTGCCATTGCGCCCGTAACTCCGGCGACAGCAGCGCCTATTTTTAAATATGATAAAATGGATACAGTTGTTCCCCCTATAAGTCCAGCATACGCCAAACCTGCAACACCTGCAGCCACAGCAGCACCAGCTGCAGCACCGACAGCGATACCTACTCCTCCACCAATTGCAATCGGTTTAAGGGATATCGCAATCGGTTTAAGGTATTTTTGCCATATACTGGGTTCACCTTTGCCATCTTTTTTCAAAATCTCTGTCATAAACGCCTGGCTTCCAAACAAAGTTTTCATATTTATTTTTCCTTCTGTTGCAGCCTTGCCAGTTTTAGAAATATCATACCAATATATGTTAAAGATTGTATGGTCACCACCAAACTGTATATAACTTTCCGTCTCTTTGCGATGTTTGTATGTTTTGTTTAATTGACGGCGATGTTTTAATTTGCGGGTGTATTTGCCTCCAATTGCTCCAAATTCCCCAAGAACTCCTTCTTCTTCAATGGCAATTTCCTGGCCCGATTGGGCAACAAGACCTGCGGGTGCTGGTGCTGCTGCAGTTGCTTGTCTTTGTGAGGCCACATTTCTTTCTGCCAATTGTCTTTGAACTTCAGCAGCGGCTGCAACTGCGGCTGCACCAGGTCCAGGGGCTGCACTTGGTTGGCGTGCTGGTGGTCGCACTGCATGTGGAAGGGGAACTGCTCTTACTGCCGGCAATTCGTCGTGTTTAGTTCTATATGTTTTTCTATCGTCAACACCGTCGCAAACACCAACACCTGTCGCACGATTCAATAAATATCGCAATGCAGAAACTTTTGTAGATTCAATTCTTGCCATAATGGATTCAATCACTTGTTCCTTTTGCGCGGCTTCAGAATTTCTAAACAATGATGCAATAAGTTTATCATAATATGTAGATATAAAATTTCGGAATTTTTGGTAATTATTTCTGAAAAATCCACCAGATTTACAGTTAACCCATGCACCATCGTATGGTTTTATAATTGAATGAAAATAAAACACTTTATAGTGTTCCTCATTTTGTTCATCGGTTGTTTTTGTTTTTCTAAATTCATCAAAATTCAAAGAATTTTTTAGATGCATGTTTAGCAAATTCTGGTCATGAGGTGTAAATTCTTGTAAATCCACAAATCCTTTTTGGCATAAACTTGCTGCAGCAGGACTCATAAAATTTACAAGCGCATGACAATCTATTAATTTTGTCAAATCTGCTAAATCAAGATTTGTATTTGCTGTAATCTTGGCTTTAATGTTTGTTAATTTTGATATTAAAAATGTTTTCTTTGATTCAATGTCGATATTCATTGTTGAAAAATGAGCCATCATATTAGATAATGGATGTGTTTGATGAATCGCGCTATCCAAACTAAGATTCGGTATATCATCCATCTTTGGTCCTTTATCATCAAAGTATTGTGAAAACTTGGCATTAAACTCGGCTTTATCCTTTGTTATAAAATCTTTTAATAAAAATGATGACGTTGCAAGAATTTCTTTAAACTCTTGAATTTGTTCCTGAGATGCCGTCTTTTCTACAACAACTTGTAAGGCATATTCTTTTGCTTTAATATGGTAATTTAATAACACCATATCAATATTGTCAGTCACAACGGGAGTTTTGTAGTCAATCTTCATTGATTTTGAGAAAACAACTGAAATTTCGGATTTCTTCAATTTATCAAAATCGGATTTTGATTTGCTTGACTCGTGTGATTTTATTAATTTATTTAATGTCTTTATATCTTCAACGTTGTAAAACATATCCCCCAATGATGTGTCATTAAACATTAAGATAGAAGGCAAATCCTTAATAAAACGAATGTTTGTATACTTTTTCTTTTTAACAACTATGTTTGTCAACATAAGTTCAGGGTTTAACTCCTCTTCTTTGACTGTTCGCATATCATTGAAAATAGACCGTGTATATTCTTTGTCCATATATAAGTTTTGCGATATATTTAATTTGCGTGATTTTGATGCCCCTTCTGACCCATCATAATAGATTGAGTCTTTTGTGGCGTTTTCTTCCAAAGCAGCCAATTCCGTGTCAATTTGAGCGTTTGCATTTTGTTTTAATTTCGTCATTTTTGAAATACAATATTTTTGCATTCCCTTTTCTGTTTCATAATCCACAACTTTCCATACAGATGATCGCAACGATGATTCTGCAACCGCATTAAATGCCTTTAACATCACATTTGCAATATCGCTATTACTGTATTTCTTTTCAACCATTTCGGATACAAGAGCCATTGTCTCAAAACTATCATCCTTTATATACGAAATGTCAATTGCATTCAATATGGATTTCTTCTTATCATCGGCATCGTCAGATTCACAGCCAATCTTTTCTGTTTCTTGTTCAATAATCTTTTTTATTTCTTCAGATGGGTTAAAAATCTTTTTTAGTTTGTTGCCACAATAATCAAATAGGTTTCGCTTTTTCAATTTGTATCGGTCCTCTTGCTCCTTTACAAGCAAACGCTTCACATCTTCAAATCCAGGAACATTGCAGTACACCTGTTCGCTAAAACGACGAATTAACGCACCATCCAAGTTCCAAGGATAATTTGTTGCACAAACAGTTATAACGTTTTCTTTGGATTCTGTTCCGTCAATCATTTGTAAAAATGTGTTTACAGCATTGGCCACCATGCCTGTTTCATCTTTGTTACGATCGCCACCAATAGAGTCAAACTCATCAATAAACAATACACTCACAAATTGGCCGTTGGATTCGTACTGTTTTTTCAATGTAACAATATCATCCGTCGGTCTCATAGCCTTTGCTTCAGCATCCGTCAACAACCCCTTTTCTTTTAATTCATTTAAGCGTTTTTTGATTGAATCATCCGTTGATGCACACTTTTTGGGTCCAGTCAAGTTATATAAGTCAGTCATTTGACATGCGCGACGTGATGCGCATTCATAGGCACGCACAATCTTTTGTTCCGTTTCACCCACATACTTGCCTTTCAAATCGGCACCCGTCAATGGAAAAAACAGTACCTTTACGTTATCATAACGATTTGCAAATTCACGAATAGCCGCCTTTACAAGGAAAGTTTTGCCTGTGCCTGGAGGACCATACAGTAAAATGCCTTTTGCTCCCTTTGTGTACAAATTGGGATAAATCAATGGTTGCGTGATGGCGTCAAAAAACACCTGCTTTTCCTTGCCCATACCAATCACATCCTTGAATGTCAAACAGAGTGCGTTCTTGCTTTTTTCACAACCAAATGCTTCACATTGTATATCAATATCTTCCTTTTCGTCCTTTTTATCTTGAGATGCCGTTTGACTACCGCCGGCAACACACATCGTTTTTGTTTTTTCTTGCAATGTTTCAACATAACCAAGAAGTGCAGCCATTGTTTTTTGCAGTGTTGGTTTGAACTTTGGATTTGAAATTTGCAATGCATATACATAGGCGGATGCACTGCTAAATGCAGCAAGTGCTGCAATAACATTGTTGACTGTCAAGTAATACAATCCATTTTGAATAAGATTGCGAACGTGTTTCTTATGATCCACACCCAAATGCATTAATGAATTGAGATTAAAACGAACTGTGATAGCATCGCCGCTTGCGTCATTTTCTTGAGCAATGATAATGTCCCCATATCCAGAATTTGATGAAGCAGTTGATGAAGCACTTAAAGATGAGGCGGCGGATGGAGTAGGAGTTAATGGTGGAGACCCCCAATTTGAACCGTTGTTGCCTACAATAGGTGCAGGCGAATTTGGTGCTGCATCAGCCGCCGCTGCAAGTGCTGCAGCAGACCCTGACGCAGACGATGCATGTACAGGTACCTCTACTGATAAAAGAGGAAGTGCTGCAGAGCCACTTGCTACGGACAATGGGACACTTGTTGATAATGCAGCGGATGCACCTGTTGCTGCAGAAGTCCCTGATGCAGGTGCACTGGCAGCAGACCTTGGTGTAAGGTCTGCTACAGCACGTGCCGCATCAGCAAGTTGTTTCTCTTGTTCCTTTAACAGAACCTGTGTTCGGTTAACCAAAGCTTGGGCCACACCAGGTGTCAATTTAGGTTTATTTGACTGAATTTCTTGTAAATTTTTCATTGTGAACTGCTCAACATTTTCTTTAGTTACCGCGGACCAATTTCTTTTAGGCGGTTGTGATGCCATGACGGGTCTTCTATTAAGAGAAATGATTCCAGATTCTCTAGATGAACCGGACAGTTCTTCTGCCGCTGCCGCTCTTGATTCTTCGGGTGTTAAATTCAATTCATTGTTTTCAAGAGACAATTTTCCAATCTGGTTAGTTAAAGGATTCAATGCTGCAGCCTTCTTTGAAGCTTGTATGGCTTGAATTCGTTGTTTAAGTGCAGCAGCCGCTGAAACTATATGTTCTGGCAAAGATCTAGTTGCACTGTTGGCTGCTGAAACTAGTTGTTGCTGTTCTTGTTCAGCGACCGCAGAAATGTCTACATCACTGGCTGCTTTGCCTGAACTTTGTTGATGATGAGATTCTGTTGCAACTTGCAATTGTTCCACACCAGACTCTTTGGCGGATGTTGCATTCAATTCATTTTCATTTTCATTTTCATCAAGTCCCCCAAGAAGGTCCTCGCCTTTCTTCACAGGACCTCTAGGGGCTCTTGCATCAATAAGGGCAACAGCCTCCGCTGCAGCGGCTGCTGCTTCTTTTGATACAGGCCTTTCTGCAGGGGATGACACACTTGAAATTTGTTGGTGTTGTGGTGCTGCTACAGTTACTGCAACAGGTTCTGGCGCTGCTGCTGTTGCCGTTCTCACTGGTGCTGGTGCCGCTGATGCTACAGCCACAGGTTGTGGTGCTCTCCTTAGTTCTGGAAACAATCCAAGACCAGAAAGTCCAAGGGCCCTCATTTGATCCTGAGTAAAGAGCCCTCCTGGTCTTTGAGCCTGACTTTTTTTGAATTGTGATGCATCCATCTTATTTTGTTATATATATTTTTTAAACACCAACTATACTCAGTGAAATATTACGTTTACATACAATTTAAACTGCTTGTATGAATAGAATAAAGAATGTTGACGGCACAATCAGTATCCGCCGGGAGGTCATCATTAATAGATGATACACGCCAAAAATTAAGTATTGAAAAGTTGATGAATAAGATGGATAAAGCAGATGCGGATATTACAAAACTTTCCAAAAGTGAAACCAATGACCCGTTAGAAATCATTGACATCACAGACAATACTGTTATTGTTGATGAACGAACACAAGAATTCAAATCAATACAAATCGGTCATACGCCACGAAAATTGCGAATAGCCCCGGGTGAACCCGATTTGCCTCCAACAAAGTATATAATGAACGCATCAATGATGTTTTTAGAATCACAAAAAGAGCGTGAACGCCTCAAAAAGGAGATTGAATCAATCAATGTTGAATACTATGCGAAATATATGAAACGTGCGAAACTTCAAAAAGAGTATGCACGGTTTCATGCAAAAGTTAAAAATCTCATTTATTTGGGTGCAACTAAAATTGCTTATATTGGAATTATGACATATGCTGGACCATTGGCCATTTCATATTTTTTAAATTCACTGTGCGCAATGACTGCCCCTCTTGGTGCTGCACAAGCCGCTGTAAACTTGTTGCAACTTGAAATAACTAATTTGGAAGCATTAAAGTTACAACCTCCTGAAGGCCAAACATTAGAAAGCATAAATGAATCATTAGAGTTAAAAAAACAAGATCTTGCTTCAGTTGGGTTGAAGCGCGATAAGTTGAAAATGGAGATAGATACATCAGCATCGTCAATTATTATGAGATTTATTTTGGAGGCATTTGTCGGTCTTACACCCGCACAAATGCAAGAAGCGGAGCAATTATTGTTAAAAATTCAAACAACTGCTCTTGAAATTTTTAGTGACCCTGAGTCAAAAAATTTACAACCTGAAAACTTTTTACAAATGGCATTTGGCAGTTTAAATTTACTTGGATATTCACCGAATCAACAAAAGGACGCAAAAGATGTTAGTGTAAAATTGCCAGATTTTCAATTGGCAGTTTTGAATCTTCGTCAGTTTTTCATTCGTATTGCGTGTGGACCATTAACTCCTTTATTAAAGTCGCCTAAACAGCTATTGGAAGAAGCCGGGCATGTGTTGCAAATGCCAAAAGATACTACATTGATGAAAGGACTTGATATGTTCAAAGGTTATACAAGTTATGAAACTGAATTGGGTTTACTCAAAGCAGGCTTGAAAGTACAACAAGTTGTGAACCAACTAACACAGGCTAAAAACTTATTTATGAGTTACTATAGGGATTATACATATGAAATTAACAATGTAGTTGGCATTTTCACGGGCACAAATACAGAATATGACGACCCTGATTACATATCAAAACATTTCAATAAAATTGTCAAAAAACCTTTTAATAGTATGGCACTTCGCAACGGCATTGTTAGAAAAGTGGAAAATTACTTTTTTGGTGCAAATGGCGGTCAATCATTTAATATATTCAACGGGGCTGCTGCAGCCGATGATGGAAAAAAGAGCGGCGCAGCTGCAGCCGATAAAGGTGTGCCTGCAGAAGGTGTGCCTGCAGAAGGTGTGCCTGCAGAAGGTGTGCCTGCAGAAGGTGTGCAAGTCAATGGTGCCGCGGCGACCGTAGAAGGTGTGCAAACCGAAGAGAATGCACCGGTTGAACCCAATGCAGCAGAACCTCATAAAACCGCAAGTGGCACATGGGCATTTTTCGATGTAAATCATATCAGTTCGCTGTTTAATCGTGGATTTCAAGTCTCAGAGAAAATCATACAATCTCTGAAAAGCCACACCATTGCACGTTTTACACCTCGCAACTGCATTGGAACTGCTACAGGAGCATTGATTGACACAATCACACATCAGATATCTGCACAAGTTCAAACATATTTGCCAGATGAAAAGAAGCCAACACAAAACGACGATAATGAAGCATACGAAAAGGAAATGAAAGAATACGAAGAAGGTTTGCGTTCCTATCGTGTACACCTTTTGAAGCAAGGATATAGTGGCGATGCATTAGTTAATATGATGCGTGAAACGGCAGTTATTTCTGACCCTGCGTATGTATTAAATGCACAAGACCATAGTGCACTTGAGTATGCGTGGATTAAAGTACAAAAAAAAGCAAGAGAACTTCAAAAGAGCGGTGCACTGTCTGAACTATTTATGTTATGGGGTGCCAGTGGAACTGCAACACTGTTTGGATTATGTACGTCACATTTTTCTCAGCCCTCACGTCAGGCAAGTATATGGTCAATCGATGCATATGGAATCGGACCTAAGTTTTTTATTGATTCAATTGCCTCTTACAAATCTGCAAATGCTGAATTGAATACCGCAATGCTTGCACAAAAAATAAGTGATGCATATAATGAGATATATTCCGAAATGTACGATGAATACATTCGCAAGCCTGCATTGAACTCGGACATTGCCAAATGGATTCAAAAAAACATTAAACAAAAATCCAAAGACATTGTCAACAAAGTCACCGACCGATTTTATTTAAGCAAGTACATAAACCATGTGTGGAGCAAAACTATCGATATTGTGTTTGATACATTGATGAACCTACCATTGAATGTGCCCAATACAGTAATCTCAAATTTACAATATGACATCAATACTTCATTGGGCATTTATGAATTGATGAAACCACAGGGTTGGCGATTCATTATGAACAATCTCACAAAGTCAAACATTCAAAACCTATATACCGCAGTATCCATTGCTTTACAAAGTGAAATGACAAATTCAGAATCCGTTGCGAATGCAATGGCAATGCTTGCTGTGAAAAATACTTTGGAACAACGTCGTTCAATGTATGAAATTCATGAAGAAGGATTTCCTGACCTTGAAAGTGCTCTTGGAAAAGGACTCTATGATAAAGTAATGTTGTTTGTTTCCAATGCCGGTGAAGAACAAAAGAAGGCTAATGAAAAAATTAATGCGAAATTAAAAGTTTCACATAATGATGGTATAAAACAAATCGATGAACAACAATTAGAATGGGAAAGATTGCGCGATGAATCATCCGATGATGCACAAAAAACATATTATGGAACTCTGTTAGACTGGTTAAAGGGGCAGCGCATTCGCATTCTTGCTAAACAAGCAAACATGTCCGTTGAAACATATGTTACAACAGTATATGAAAAAAAGGGAAGTGAAACAAACGAAAACCTCATTGAGTTAGCAAAAATGGATGAATCTTTCTTTTTAAAATATGTTGAATCCTATCTTGTAAAGGGGTTGTATGAGTATTTAAAACCATTAATTGGAGAGCGCAGCAAATTTTCACACATATCTATACCACTAGGCAACGGTCAAAATTTCAATTTAAGAGACAAAGATGAAATTGATACTTATCGCCGTGAAACAAACAAATTGTTTTTGAAATCTATCGCGCTTGATTATGCACTTATAAATGGTGAATCCGTTGATTCAAGGACTCTGGAACATCTTGCGAAAGAAAACAACATTGTATTATCACCAGGCGATTTATCTACAATTCTAACAGATGTAAATGTGTTATATGCATCGGTTCCTGATAAAGTGAAAGCAGACGATGCACAACGTGCATCATATGCAGTAACATTATATGATAGTTGGATTAATAAATTGAACATAGATACAGTGACTAGATATAATGTTGCCATTGCACCTGAAGCAATGCCGTTTTTGTATTTTGTAATGGGCGATAAAGTATACAAATTAGTCCCACATAATGCAGCGACAAAGGGTGCAAAAATTCAAACAAACAATGAAACAATTGCAAGATTAGAAGGTGAAAACGCGGCAAAACAAACTAAGATTAACGAACTTATAAAATCCAATGCGGAATTGAATACCAGTTTATCATCCGCAGCGCTAAACTCGGATGAATTTAAAAGTATTCAGGCTCGTATAGCAGAAAATGACGCAAGAATTGCACAATTGCAATCTGAATACGAATCTGAATACGAAAAAAATAAGTTCACGATTCGTGGGTTGACTGATGAAAACACACATTTGGCTGCCGGACCACGAAGTCTATGGGAACACGCCACCCAATATTTAATTTTACAAGTATCGGATGCAGAACCTGAGAATCCAGATCTTCCTGGCCCTTCTTTGCTTCAAACATTGCATAAACTCGGATTTAGCAAAGATGACCCATTAAATCAGTTTGCCAGCATTTCACACGTTCAAAATCATATTTCACTGTATGCCTTTGGAAACCGTTTTTCCAATACTATTGGAGCGGAATCACGAATATACTTACGGCAAGAAATGACAGGATATTTTGGCAATTATTTCAAAGAAGAAACATTAGATTTTGTACGATTGAATCAACAGTTGATTGCAACAAGTGTGGTAGATAGTTTTGTGGGAAGTGATGGATTTGACCTGCTTGACCAAACATCTGTTGCAAGTCAAGCGCATAACGCGTTAATGGGACAAGTATACATCAATACTTCTTTTGCATTAAACTCGGCATCATATAGATTAGCAGATGAAGAAATCGCACGTCTTGAAAAAGAGTTTGAACAAAAACTTGAAGCATTGAAAGACACTGATGAAGATCGATATGTAAAAATCAAAACTCAAACGAGCAATCTAAAAATTAAAGCAAGCACATATCTGGACAGGGAATTTGTTCCATTGTATAATGAAATAGAACGCTTGAAAACAATTAAAAATGATGCATATGAGGCTGCATTAGCCTCATTGCCAAACTATGTATTGGAAATGTTGAAAACAAACAAAAAACAAGTAATTCAAAAACATTTGGCGACCGTTCAACGCATGCGAAAATCTTTACAAAGTTTACAGGCAAAAGTCTCATCATTGAATGAATGTCAGCCAATGACGGAAGAAGAAAAGGCATCATTTGATGCAGTTAATGATATAAAATCCAATATTGGAAGTATTGATGATATTAATATAAATACAGGCCAATACCTTTTTGACGCAAATAACAAACACCAATCTTTGTCTGCTGTGAAGGATGGGCTGCGTAATCAAAATAGTATAATGTCCGTTCTTGATAAAGGATGTATGCCAGACGATAAAATTGACTTGTTGAATTCACGCATTGCTGCTTTTGAAAATGTATTAAACGAAATTGAATACGCACTGTTTGAATCATTGCATTCAGATGGATTAAATATTGGACTCTTTTTGAGTAAAATTAATTCTATATTGCTTGAAAATGAAAGCCTACATCATATGACGGATGCATATGTTAATTACAACGATTCTTATAAAAAATACAAATCAGATATAAATATATTAATGCAATACTATACCAGCATTTATGTTGCAACTTTGCAAGCAAAGATTGATGAATTGAATGATTCAAATAAACAAACAATTGCAGATGGTCTTGAACGTTTTAAAGAAATGACAGATGAACTTGACCCGAATTTAAAAGCATTGGAAGGAACAACGAACGCCATTAGGTTACAAACACAAACATTCACGGCACTAAATTATGTGCCTGAGAATACTTACAGACGTCCAAATGAATCTCCTGCGGATCATGCGAAACGATTGGAAGGCATATATGCTTTTGCTAGAGAAAAATCTCAAGAAATAAATACCAGTTATGATAATATTGAATTGTTTTTTGCTGGATTGACGGGCGGGGTCACAGGAGCGTCCATTCTTTCAAAGGCAACTGTTAGCAGGACACATACGTTTGGAAGAATTGCATTGTATGAAGAAGAGATTCAAGATTTACGAAAACGTGGTGGCGAAGAAGAAGTAGAAAAGGAAGTTAAAAAATGGATTAAGTACCTGAAAAATCAACTAAAAAATGAATCAAATCTTGAAATGCGAGAATACCTGACTAAAATAATTGCATACCTTGAAAATGTATTGACAAAAAAACGAGAAAGTACAGAAAAGGAGATTAATGATATAAATGCCGACTTGGAATTCCCGTCGGCGTTACTGCCATTTGTTCCGGTAGATTTTGTACAAAGATACATACGCCTTCGAAATGCCATCAATCAATACAATAAAAATGTTGCTAGAATACACTTTTTACAAAAGGCCTTGGGAACTAGTATAACAGGGAAAGAAGGTTCTAGAGAATTGACGGCAGAAGAAAAGGCAATGTTTGATGAACTCTTAACACTGCTTACTCAAACACGCACCGCATTCAACGAAATTAAAGATCGATTAGAATCATATTATAAAGAAAAAGAGAAGGCTCTTAAAAAAGCAGGCAAAGATTTTTTAAAATATGCAAAGGAACAAGCAAAGAAAAAATCATCCGATCGAACAAAGTTTGGCAAAACTAAATTGGAGCAAGAAAAACAACGATTGACAAAATTATTATTAGACCTAACAATCATTCAAGACCAAGAAAACATTGCAAAAATTAAAAAGCGAATTGATGACATTGATGCAATTCTTAAAAATCGTGAACTAATTAATAGCATCGTGAATGCATTTTATTCTGCAAATATGTATGATCCAGCTATGCAATCACAATTGGATTTGCTTGATACATTAATTGATATAGACTCAGAGTTAATGTCTGCTTTTCTTACAACACACGGCGACGATGAAGGCCGTGAAAAATATGAAAAAAGCATGAATGATAAACTCCAAAAAATTTATGATACCGAGTATAGACTCGCGCTGTCTTTGCGCGATTCCGCATATAAGGCTCACGTTGAACCAATAAAACGAAAGGCAAGAGCACTCCTAGGACGATATAACTTTATTTATAAAAATAAAGATGAATCACTACGATTGCCATTGACTCCAGAAATTGAAGCAAAAATTACCTTTTTAGAAAATATTGTCAATGGTGTCACTTCATTAATGCCTTCATTAACAGGCCGTCCTGACCTTCAATCATTGTATGCTATTACAGCACAATTATATGATTTTGTCAAAAATAATACTGGAAATGCATCGGTCATTGCAGAACTTAATTCAATCGGTGAAAAAATTCGTCCATCTGAAGCATTGCATAATAAATTATTATCTATAGTTTCAAAAGATCACCGTGATGCATTATTTAGGCTTTTGAAGGAAAACAACGATGCGCTAAACAGTGCGTATCCATTTTATACAAATGCGGATTCCTTTTTGACTACATATGGTAAGGACAGTTCCGTTCCACATCTAAAAGATGAAGAAGCAAAATCCAAATTCAAACAAGAGTTACAAGATTTTGTTGAAAAACAAAGAAAAGCATATGCAAGAATTCAATCCTTAATCAGTTACGCAGTGCTAGCACCTGCAGGCACAGATTATATAAATAGAGAAATACAAACTATTTCAACATTCTTTGACTCTTTTAGGGATGAGAAGCTAATGTTAGAACATAGATTTGACAAAACCTGGAAGCCATTGCAAGAAAGACAAAATATAATTCATACAACAAATAACAGAATAATCCTCTTCAATCACGATATTCAAACCGCCGAATCCAGATTGAAAGGGCTGAAGGAACGATATAATCGTCAATTAAAAATGAACTCTAAGGTAAATATGATTAGTGCAACCACAAATCTTAAATTAATAGAATTGCAAATTTCACAATTGGAGTCTGAAATTGAAAATCGCAAGCGATTGGTTGAATCTTGGAAAGAAAATATACAGTTGTTCTTGAAACGCGAAAAAGATAAAAAAGATATGGACACATTTGATTCTGACATGCGGCAATTTGAAAAAGAGTTTGAAACTGAAACACGACTAATACCATCAAGCATTTCCTTTGCAAAAGGGGCGTGGATTAGTCCAACGACTACAAAACCAAATACACGCGGAAGTGAATTAGATAATATTGATGAATTTATTACTGGAAAACTAGATGAAAACGATACATACTTAGCGGACATAAAATCGGCATTCAGACTCAATGTTAAATATGATAATGAATTATTAAAACTTATGAATGAAATCAGAACATATCACGACTGTAAAAGCCCTGAATATAAACCTGTGTGCGATATGTATGATGAAGTATATACAGCAGAAAATGCACCTTCGCCGCATTTTGTTGGAATGAAACGCGGGGACTTTGTTGCACAGAAAAAAATATATTATGAAGAACTAGGAATTTATGAAGATACTGTTCCTGATAACATTCTTGATGTGCTTGCAACCAAATTGGATGATCCTAACACAGATGACCGTGAAAAAGGATTTATAAAAGACATACTTGCACACGTTGGAATGACCGCAGAGGCTTCACGACATTTAACAACCGAAGAAGCAAATGAAATCGCACCATCATTATTATCAATGCTAAGCAAGTTGAAAACAGAGGCCTTTAAAATACAACAGCGCTTATTAAAAGAATACAATATGAAAGATATTCCTACAACAATGAAAAAACCATCACTACGAAATGAAAAACTACACCTTCAATACACCTTGGTGACAAAATATAATGAATTGTTTCAAAGCATTACAAATCTTGAGACGTTATTGAATAAACTATCTACGAATTATACAATAAAAAACTTGTTATTATCAGAATTTGCAACTGTAACTGAACAAACTCGTTTGACCGAAGAAGATGAACTTATCTTAAAAGGTATTGTGCAACAAGTGCGCAATGAACAACTTATGACTGTAGCAAATATTGATGTATATAAACACGTTGTTGCCAATGTTCGTAGTAGCACAAATGTGTTGTTTAGGTGGAATAAAAACACAAATGTGGATGCAATTGACCAGATGGATTTATCTTGGTTGAACCATGGTCTTGTTGATTCACGAAGCGCGGTAGCACGTGTGGCAGCAACAACGGCTGTTGGTGCTGTTGCAGGAGCCGCAGCATATGCTGCTGCTCGCAGTTACATTAAACCTTTTTATGATGAAAAACTCACTGAAGTAAAAGATATTGTGCAACAACCAATTAATGCATTTGTTAAAAAGGTGCAATCTTACGTGGATCCTATCACTAAAAAAGTCATTGAACCAGGTGCAACATATATTATTAATGCAACGGGTGCAATTATTGGTTATGTAACCAAGGCTGGCACATATGTGATGGAAAAGGGTAAAAAATTAGGAGAGGAAACATACACCTATGTTAAACCTACACTTGATTCCGCAAAAAAAGTTATAGGATGGACAATTGAAAACCTGAACAATGCAAAAAACATAGTCATAAATGCAGCAGGAACAATCGTTGGAATAGTTTCTGAGTATACAGACAGATTCGTTGAATCTGTCAAAAAATACGGCACCGATGTATCAAAATATCTAGTTGATGCAACAGGAGCGGTAATTGGTTATATTGATAAAACAGGCAAACAAGTGCTAGAACTGGGGATAAATTTAGCAACTACTGCGTATTCTACAATTGAACCAGCATTGAATGCCGTCGGAGAAGTTATAGGTTATGCATTTGATGCATTAAGTCCTTACGCAAATGTCGTTATTAATAAAACGGGTGCATTTATTGGCATGGTTTCCGATGAAATTGGCGCGATTGTTGGTGTAGCAGGTGAATTGGTTGGAACACTACAAAGTTATGTATGGGATAAAACTGGAAAACTTGTAGGAAGAGCAAAAGAAATTATTGATGATGTTGGACGAAGAGTAAAGGTTGTCGTAAATGCAGCAGGTGTCGTAGCATTGGTTATTGTCGGAAATGCAATCTATGATGTATCAAAACGCGCAATACAATGGGCATCCGATAAAGCAGAAACAGCAAAAGCCGCGTACGAAGCTGTAAAAGCAAAAATTGGTGAAGCGTGGGAATCCCTTAAAACCCAGGCGTCTGAATATTGGAATGCGTTTTATGAAGATTCTGGAATCAAACATGTTCATGATTTATTAAAAACGCAATGGAATGAATTACAAAAAGCGTACAAAGATGTTATTCCTGTATCACGTCAGCATGCACAGGACGCATTCCGCATAGAATTTATAATATCAAACTTTTTGGAACAAAATTCACAGGCAATCATTGATTCACAACTTTCGGTGAAAGAACTGCAAGAATTTTTACGCGGTGTTTTACGATCAAAAGAAAACCCTTGTGTGCCAAATATGACACAAAATTGTGAAAAATATGCCCAAATTCTAAATGCGGATGCTTACAATATCCTTATTGCACAAAACAATCTTGGCACACCCGTTGATTATATTACAACCTTTTTCTTAGATGCAATCTATATGAATCAAAATGAATTGCCATTAAATTATTTAGGCAGTCAAAACATCGATATTGGTTCACGCATACAAAACTTTATAGGCTTAGAAGAAATAAAAAATCCTACTGCATTTCAATCCTATGTGTATGCGGCTGTGCATACGGCTTCAGAAGTATCAACTGAAGCATTAATATTTTTACAATTTGCTGGGGGATTGTTAGAAGATAAAATTATTTTAGGGCATGCATTGCCTACATTAGTTAAATCAGGATATGCCGTTGCACCAACAAAAATGCCCTTACTAGCACGAATGTTTTTATCATCGCCAAAACTAATGATTGGTGGAATTGCATTTTTGGGTGGTGTGGCAGGCGGTGCGTTAGGCACAGGTTTTGTACATCTTATGAAATCTTTAGACATTATTGAAGGAACACGCACACAGTATATTGCTGCTGGGGTTGTGGGAGCAGCAGGTGGCACGTTTATTGCAGGGTTTGCCGCATCAATGGCTGCTGCTGGATTTGCAAATCCGTTGACTTGGAAGCTTGCCTCATGGGGAGTCATAGAAACCGCAGCAGCGGCTGCTGTTTCTATACCAGCTATGGTTGTTTTGAAAATATTTATTATAGGTGCGGCTGCAGCCAAACTTGGCTTCATGATTGCAGATTGGTATTTGGTTAAAAAACATAAGCGTGAAGGTGAAACAGCAGAACAAACAACAAAACGTGTGTTAACTATTGCTCGCCGCAGTTTTGTTTCAATAGGTTCATATATGCATGATATTCCATTATTTACAGATGCATCTGGCTTTGTCATTTTTGAAAAAAGTGCATACAAACTAACACAATTACTCACAAAGCATAGAGAAAAATTAAAACAAAAAGGAGGTCCTTTTGCAAAATTGTTCAAAAATGACGATCCATTGCCATTCAATTGGTTTAAAAATACTTCACAATACGGTTTGACAGAATCTGATATACATGCAATGATACGGGAGGTGTTGCAAATTGATAGTGACCTTGTATATCGTATTCAGCATGGTGGAGTTAAGAATAGAGGAGCAAACAATAACAATTTTGAAAATGCGGCAAGTCATATGTCTAATATGGAAACCGCTGTATTAAACGAAGAAAACAACCGTGAAAATAGTAATGACGACCTTATAACCTCAATACAATATAATTTTGAAACATTATATTTTTACATATTTTTATCCAACTTCCACTTGTTATCATATAATATTGATGAAAAAGACCTTGCATATTTGTGTGCCAGTCAATTCACAGAATATTTAAGAAACACACTCATATATTTGCTACACGTTGTTCTTTTTGACATTGAAATTGAAGAATTTCCAACATACGTTGTTGCAGTTCCGTGGTCCGAACAAAATATTGTCATTGAATTTCCGGCTGTATTAAATCAATTTGTATTGCCTGAAGAAATTAAGAGGGCGATTTCATCTTAATCGTTCTATTTGAATTGTATAAATTATGAAAAAACAGTATATGTTTTGTTATAATTTATGTATAATCGTTTACAAGTTGCGGCGGCGTTGGGTTTGGCGTGCCCGCACACGTCTTTTTTGGGACGTTTTACGACGGCGTTTTCCTCCATTTGAAATTGGTTTACGAATTTCTGCCTTGTCAAATGTTTCAAACCCATTTTTATGTGGTTTCAATCCAATTCGTGGTGTAACCGCACAAGGTGTATTACGCCTCAAACATCCATCAAATGCATACCAACGCGTATCCATGCTGCTCACCCTACCATCTCCACGTCCTAGACAAAATGCACGTTCCCCATACAAACCATTATCCCATGGTGTTAGTATGCGCTCGTTATATGGAGTTCGGTAAATTAACCACACATTTTGTGTGCTTGGGAGAGACCATATCATATTTACAAACTCGCCCATATTTTCCAAATATATGTTGTCAAAATATCTTCCATACGGCGATGTAGTTTCCCACCAGGCATCATTGAAAATTATGATTGCACCATTTCGCGCAACAATGTCGTTCATCATTTCCTTCAATTTTAACAATGGATAATCCGCATTGGGGACGCATGACTTTCCAAAATCCAATGTGCCTGTTTCTCGCACAGCAATCCAATTCTCATACAATTTATCACTACTCATTGATGTTTCAATCTTATCTTTTATGGACACTCCGTGCAGTCCATTGCCATCATACCACCCATCAGCACGTTCTAAATGCACTTTGCCAGCTTTTGTAAGATTATTGCACCGTGTTTCATCGTTACACTCACTATAATCATAAACATCAATTACAGTATTGGGTGGTACTGCACCATCAATGGATATCATAAACAAGTCATAAAATTCAGAAACCAAACATTTATCAACATTATCATAATCGGCTTCTTTTTGTACAATCGTCAATTCATTTGTTGCACTCTCCTTTTTTGTGCACAAAATGCTTAATGCTGTTGACAATGGGTTGTTTTGCATTCCAGTGGCCGCCCCTAATGAAAAAGCCAAACATGGTATTTTTTCAGGATTTGCTGCCTTTTGTGCATTATATTTTGCAACAATGACATCAAGTCCCGTGTGAATGTCCATTTATAAGGGTGTTTATTTTTATGCACATTGCAGCATGGGCTGATTTGGATGGCAAACCTTCGGGATATTCTTCAGCCACTTCTTCAGTGTCTAAGCACCAATATGGCATACGTTTGGGTTCCCACGCGGCGGCCATAAGTTCTTCTTTGAGTGGTGTATACACGTTGCGCGCCCCGTCTTTGAGATTTGAAACCCACATCCAATAACGCCCCAAGCACGTTGTATAACGCATATCATCATCTTCTGTGTTGATATGTGCATTTCGTAGGACTTTGAAATAGGATGCAATGGTCTGACGGCGTCCTGCAATATGTTGATATTGGATATCTGATGCACGAAGGAATGAATCAAGGATTCCTGCCGGTCCTAACACGCCCTGTATGTTTCTAACAATCCAATCTAATGCAACTTGTATGTATGCATCAAATATACACATTTTGTCCACATATGAATACAGGTCTCCATATGCTTGTAGAAACGGAACTGTCTGAATTGTACGATTCTGAAATCGTTCACGCACGATTTTATAAATGTACTGGGGCCAGGCCTCCAAATTGAATTCCGTATGTTTGCACAAGAACAATATATATTGTGTATCAATATTGTGCACTGTTTCAAATATGTCATAAAATTCATCGTCATGTACACTTACATAATTGTTTTGTAATTGGAACAGCATTGCTTCTTTGTAATCGTGCATAATGATGTCAGACATATAGGCTGTGCCGCATACTGGAATATGTCGCATCCACCAATTAACATAATAATCTTTGTGATATGTGCATGTTCCCTGCTCCGTTGTTGCTTGTAAAGTGCAGCGTTTGGCAGGACCCAAACTGTAATTATAGGGCAACCAAGCACGACATTGTGTGGGCATTGCAATTGCTGGCGTGATAAAATCAGCAATCAAATTTGAAAGCGTTTAAACACATTTTATGAAGGCAACATTAATTATGATGGAAAATCAAAATACTATGATGGCGCTTATGCCAGCTCTTACATCCATTGCGTATATGAGCAAATCAGAAGGTGGTTTGAATTGGTTTCTTCTTATTGTAATGCTGCTTCCAGCGTTATGGCCAGTATTAGTCCAGTTTCAAGGAAAAATTCCGTTTCATCGCCTTCCATTGTGTGGACGGCGCAAACGTGAAGTTCTCTACGAATTTACAAGTCGCCTTGACCTGCGTTACTGGGCAGACAATCCTGACGGCATTGTCCGTGCATTTTCAGCCGTACTATGGGACTGGAACAAAAACAATAAGGTTGTAAACTGCAAATCACTTATGGAAGAAAATGTAAATCCGCATCGTTGGAATGATAATGAAGATGACCATGATGTTCGCCAACGCCCATACTTAGTGAATAATCCATACGAACGCTTCTGGAATATTGATAACCCAAACATTCATTATATGATGTGGATTGAAACCATTCCAGAGCGCGACGGGCCGGCGCGGATGATATGTCATCTACGCATTGAATTTCTTGATAAGTCATGCACACCCAAAGCAATCACAAGTCATATTTCTGAAATCCGTAAAGAAGCACGGCGTTTGAAAGAAGCAATTGTACAAAAACCCAAAGTTCTGGTGAGCGTGGAGCCCACACCTGGAAACAAGAACGGCGACGATTCTGGCATTGAATTTATGGATTACGAATTTGCAACCACATCCAGTTTTGACAACTTCTTTTGTGATGAGGCCAAAATTGTAAAATCAGATTTGGAGCATTTTATTAACCGTAAGGCCGAGTACGAACGCATTGGGCGTCCGTGGACATATACCGTGCTAAATCACGGCCCGCCAGGTGTTGGGAAAACAAAACTGGTCAAAGCAATCGCCAAAATGACCGAGCGTACGTTGATTGTCCTAAACCTTAAACATATTCCGAATGCAATGGCGCTGTATAATGTATTTCATAGTTCCGTGTTGGATGGTGAACATTTGCCACATTACAAGCGACTCTATTATGTGCCAGAGGTGGACACACAGGCATTTAGTACGCTCAAAGCACGCAAGGGCGCCGTGGCACCTATTGAAAATGAAATTGTAACTGTGGAAGCCAGCGGCGGGTCCACAACAGTTGCTAAATTGGCCGCTACACCTCCAACACCGTCCATTTCCCTTGGCGATATTCTAAATGTGTTGGATGGTGTGCCGGAACGTCACGGCCATATTATTATCTTTGATACAAACCATTTGGCGGAATTGGACCCTGCACTTACGCGCCCTGGGCGTGTAGACCGTATCCTGACCTGGGGAAAATTGGGTGCGGACTCTGCGCGTGCTTTTGTGGAAAACTATTATAATACAGATTTGCCGGCGCACGTGGAATTTGCGGACGGGTTATATACAGGTGCTGAACTACAGACACTGGTGTATAAGTACAAAACAATGGCGGAGTTTATGACGTCATTGAATGATGGGAGTGAAAAAATTGAAGCGTATGCACCCATTTAGGGCCGATGAGCGTGAAATGCTTTAAGATGCCCTACCGTCTTTCCGATTATACTTCCGTTGCCGCAGAGTACGCCACTGTTGCAGCCACACGCATGCGTACAAGCCTGCATATTGCATTTCTATACGGGCGTCGTGGTGTACTGCTTGGAATGAGTACCAACAAGATAGGCAGTCGGTCACGTGGAGCCGGATTTAGTAAGTTTACTATCCATGCGGAGCGTGCTGTCTTGAAGTCTGTGGGCGACATAAGTTTGCTGAAGGGCGCAACAATGGTTGTTGTGCGCGTCAGTAAGTATGGCGAACTGCAGCCGTCTGCCCCGTGCCACGAGTGCCAATGTCACTTGGAAAAGGCAATGCGCGTCTATGGTTTGCGACGTGTCTATCATTCCTGAATTGAATAAAAAAAAAGTTTTTTACTTGCGTCTGTTGAGTGAGCGACGAAGATTTGCTGTGCGTCTGCGCTGCGTGCGTCTGCGCTGCGTGCGTCTGCGCTGCGTGTGACGACGCTTTTTTCCACCATATTGGTTGTTATTAACGTTCATATTGTTTTGATTTGCAGGTGGATGAGGACCCATTGCAGGTTGAGGGCCTAGCGGAGGCAAAAAGTTTGGCTGTTGAACAGCAGGCATATTTTGAATTCCTATAGCTTGTTGTGCAGCAAGAGGAGGCAAATGTCCAAGTTCAGGATCAAAAAATGCAGGACCAGGTGCTACGGGCTCAGGTCCAGGAAGATCATCCCAATCTGCTGCAAGATTTACGTGTGCTTGATGTTGAGGCGGGTTTAAAATTGCATCGGCATCTGGACCAAATCCATCCATAATTTCAATAACTTGTTCACGGACATGTTCAAAATCAACGCCTTGATTTGCACCCGCTGCAGGCAATGCAGGGTAAAATAATACTTGCATTTGCGAGTATGAATAACCATTCGCAATTCTGAAAAATGTATACGATGCCGATTCTGGATTGTTTTCATCAACGATTCCTTCGATTGTGAATGATTCGGGATAATTCTCGTTTGCCAACCGATCCAATAAATCACCTCGACTTACATATTGACCATCAACGCGGATAAAATAATTGGGCATTTTCTACTCTATACTCTGTATTTTTAACGACGGCGAGTTGTGTGTCGTCGACGTACATTGGCACGACGCGTCGACTGACGGCGTGTTGCCTTGGCACGGCGACGACCGCCTTTTGAATGTACGCTTGCTGGTGCACCATTCAAGGATGGCGGTGAAAGCAAACTTTCATTGATTTCATTGTCGGGCCATCCTGCTTTCCAACGACCTATAGGTTTATCTGGATACCCAATAAATTCACCATCAGAATTTAGTTTGAAAACCAGTTTGCTGTAAAATTCACCAGCAAGTTCATTGTCGTAGCCCTGTCCTGACAGCAATGGTACAGCCGCGGGAGCATATGTGTTTTTATTCTTATATTTTATGGAATTGGGATATAATCCAACATAATACACGGGCAAGTTTGACTCATCGGGCATTCTATAATAAACATTGAAAAAGAAACTGTATTACAATTTCTTTTTCGTTGTTGTATTTTGTTTTTGAATTTAGTGTGTTTTGTATGTATATGTGTGCTTACGCCTCAACGCTAGGCTCCGCGACAGACGCCGGCTCAATCGGGATCACCGGCGTGCCCAGCTGTTGTGCAGCCTGGCGCAGCTCCCAGTTGATGACAAAGAGCTTCTGTGCAGTGTCACGGCTGTTCATATACTCCAGCGTGGCCTTCCAGTCCACGGACTTGCCGGTGGGCTTGAGTGTCGTCATATACAGATTGTGCAGGCCGTAGACCAGCGGCTTGTACTTGGGCGGGATTGCCGTCTTGTCCAGGCTGCGCGCCTTGAAGACGTCCGTGTAGATGTGGAACACATCGCCCGTGGCGCGCTTCCACTTGTCCGACACGGCCGTTGCACGGGCACGCTCCTCAGGATACACGGCAAGGTAGTCAAACAGCGTATTGTCGGCCCACTTGGAGAGCCAGAGGAAATCCAGGCGCGCCGTGTTGCCGCGCAGGGCGCGCACGCGGTTGTACTCGGCCGTGCGCAGCTTGAAGCGCTGGCCCGTGGGCGTGTGCTTGACCACCACGCCCTGTGCGCGCCACTTGAACTTGTCGTTCTCGCTGACCACCAGTGCGTGCACATCGGCCCAGGAAGACAGGCCGCTGAACGCCGTCAGGCCGTACTTCTTGGTGATAGGCGACTCGCTGTATGGGCGCATCTCAACATAGGTGCCGCCAGGACGCGCGCCACCCACGCTCACCAGATGTGCGCGCGGAATGGCCACGGGTACCACAATGCGGTTCTCAGGATGCTGCAGAACCCAGTTGTAGTTGTGCTCCTTGATTAGCGCGCCGTAATCCAGGTCAGGCGTTGCCTCTGCAAACAGCTGCGCAAAGGTCTTGGTCTGGCTGAAGTAGCGGCACGTGGCATCCAGCGTGGAGCGCGTATGGATACGCCAGCGCTGGCTGTAGACATCCCAAAACATACCGATGGCCACGCCGTCCACAAAGGGCTCCACAACATAGGAGTCCGAGAAATCATCGTCCGTAGGCAGACACTCACCGTCCACGGACTTGAATGGGAACGCGGACACCGGCGCGTTCGTGGTCACATCCCACACGACCGAGCGGAATGCGCGGACGTGGGGCAGGGTGATGTCGCTGACGCCCTTCGTGTACCGGATAAGCGCAAAGGGGCTCTCGGGCGTGGAATTATCGTCCACGCGCAGCCGACCGCCATCTGCACTGGTCAGATACGTCTTGAGCGATGCCCAGGTGGGGTAGGCATCAATCAGATTGGAAAACACGGAATGGGACACGGACATTTTGTAAGGAAAGACGGAATGGAACTTTAAACGGGAAAGGAATAACTGGAATGTGCCTGGGGGCACCGGTCCGTCCTGCAAAAAAATATATCTTCAATTTTTCTGGATTTCTGGTCGCCAAACTAAAACAATAAAGACGAAGTTTGGGAATCCGCATACGCCAAATCCAACGACGGTAATTTTTCAAAACTTGCTGCCGTGCCACCCAGTACACTTTGTAGGCGTGCAGCCTCTTCAGGTGTCCACGGTTTTGTAGGCGGTGGTGTAATCTGTATCTGTATGTAACAATTTCCGTACTGTGCTGCGCCTTTTGACCCTGCTGTGCTAGGCATACCACCACCCTTCATTTCCAACACCGCGCCGTGCACAAGCGGTCCTCCATTCCATACAAATCGCGGCTGCTGTCCATTTGGATGTCCGTCCAATGTAATCGTAAATCCAAGTACAGATTCAGCATACGATATGGTTTTTGAAATGTACAAATCGGCGTCTTTCCATACAAACGGATTTTCCTCGTCGGCGCGCCGAAGTGTAAGAATTACATCGCCTGGTTCATCATAATCAAGGGTATCACTACATTCGCCTGCAAACGTAAGTTTTTCCCCCTCTTTCATTCCTGGCGTTATCCTGATTTCCAACATCTTTTCACGTTCGTTGAATTTCTTACCGTGACATCCGCGACACACACGCATTGTACGTTTTCCTTCACCTTCACACGCATCACATGGCGCCCGTGTTTGTGCAATCATACCAGGGCCGATTTGACGCATCTGTACTTTCATACCCTGTCCGCCACATTGTCCGCACGGTTCCGTAGCCTCTGCGCCTGTGCCCTTACAATCCAAACATTTGCGTGCCTGATTAAACTTAAGTTTAATTTCAGCACCCTTGTAAAAATCCGATAGTTTCAAACCAATATCGTGATGCTTGGCAGGTCCACGGCCTCCGCGGCGCTGTGCTTTTTTAGGACCACCGCCCCCTCCAAACATACTACTAAAAATATCACCCATATCAAATGACACTCCTGGCATACCAAACGGTCCCATTCCACTCATAAAATGAAAGGGAAACCCACCAGCAGTTGTGGCCGGTCCAGACGATTCGTTACTGGTAGACCCTGTCATATCATACATTTTTCGTCGTCCATCGTCACTCAGGATTTCGTGTGCCTCCTGAATCTTTTTGAACGTTTCCGTATCACCGCCGCGGTCAGGATGATGGGTTCGTGCAGCATCTTTGTATGCACGACGAATTTCTTCCGTACTTGCATCGCGACTTACACCCAGACGTTCATACAAATCGGACATTCTAACTGATTTGTAGACGTATGGAAAACCTTAGGCCGTTACATGTGTCTAAAGGTTTCTTCACATACTTCTTATAAAGATGGAATATCTGAAACATATTATATATATAAATTTGGATAAACGCAAAGACCGATGTGCACACATAGAATCTGAATTGGCGCGTATGGATTTACTGGGCATTCGGCTTTCAGCCATTGAAACAAATCCTGGTAATCTTGGATGCTGCGAATCACATATTGCAGCACTCAAATATGCGCGTTTGAAAGGCTGGTCGCAAGTATGTATTTTTGAAGATGACTTTCAATTTATTGTTGATAAATCATCATTGTATGAAAAGTTGGCTGCGTTTTTTGGTACCCAAACGCCATTTGACGTTGTTATGCTTTCCTATAATTTGAACAGTGCCGAACCATACAATGAAACGGTTGGATATGCCCGTGATGTTCAAACCGCCTCAGGATATGTAGTGCACAGCCGATTTTACGATAAGTTGATTGAAAATTTGGAATGGGGTCTGGAAAACTTACGTGCCACAGGTGAACATTGGCATTATATGAACGACCAGTGTTGGAAAAAACTGCAGCCGCATTCAGAATGGTTTTACTATCGTGCGCGCCTTGGAAAACAGGCACCTGGCTATAGCGACTTGGCGGAAAATTATGTAGATTATGGGGTCTAGACCTGGGTCTAAACATAGATAGACACGAAATATATAAGCAGGCATGGACAGGCTTATATGCCAAGATCACATTGTAAACTATTTAAAAAACCATATACAAAATCCACCACATTTGATGTTTTTTGGGCCACCAGGATGTGGTAAAACATCTATGGCGCGTGCATTTATTCACGCCTATTTATCCAATCAGGGTGTACCTGAAGCCGAACATAAACATTATATTTTGCTTTTGAATTCCGTGGATGACCGCGGCATCGGTACGGTTCGTGGACAACTTACAGAATTTGTACGTCGTACACGGCGGTATCCGAATGCAAAGGCCTGGGTATGGATGGACGATGCCGATTCTGTGCCCGTGGTGAGTCAGCAGGCGCTGCGTCGTATTTTGGAAAATTATGAACCCCATGCACGATTTCTGTTTGTTGCCGCGGGTCCTGAACCCTTTATTGAACCGCTGCAAAGTCGTTGTGTAATGTTGCAGTTTATGCCCGTGAATTTGGTGTACAATAAGGCGTTTTTCAAGAATCCCAAACAAAAACTTACAATTAACGAAGATGCAGAGGCATGGATGATTAGTATGGCGTTAGGAAATGCGCGGCTTTACAAATTGTTTCATCAAATCCTGGAGGCATCTGGTATGGAATCCATAAATATGCTGGATGTTCAAACAATTGTAAATGCGCCTCCCGTAAAACAATTAGAAGACCTGGGGCGTGCTGCACTTTCCAACAATCGTGTTACTACTCTCAAATGTTTACTGAATTTATGGTCGGCGGGATACTGTTTTGAGGATATTATTTATTTGATGGAAATCGTGTGCCGCATTTATAACTTCTTTTCACCCGAGGAAACCCAGCGGTTGTATTTGAAATGCGGCGAAGGGCACGTGGCTATGATTTTGAACAAGACACGGCTGTTGGACGCGTTGGCAGTATTTACAGCGCCCACGGTGTTGGGGCCGTTCTAGTTGTTCAAATTCGTGAACACATAATGAAAAACAATTCATAATGTGTTCAATACTTAATAAGGAGAAATGCAAAGGCCCCAGCAGACATGATCCGTCAGTATGCGGCTTGGCTCGGTGTCAACATTACAGAACACCAAGCTTGACACTGGTGCCGTTGTCGCGGTCTCATCTGCACCGGCAAGAAATTTCAAGAGTTGTCCAACAGTTAATACAGATTCTGTCTGCAATGTGTTTGGATGTGTGTCACCGTCCGGAATTGGAAAGACAGGTGGTTCAGAAGTTACAATAAGACCTGCTTTTGTATGTAGTTCAAGATAGTGCGCTTCTAAGCGTACGCCGTGAATGCCTGGGTACGTTACAGGTTGGTCAACGTACTTTGGGTCATCTTTCATAACACGCTTTATGAATGTGACCAACTCACATATGTTGAGTTGTTTATCATTGGCGGCAATCATTGTATTGGAAGACATTTTGGAATGGAAGTTGCTGGAAAGCTGGAAGGAGGAAAGTAGCTGGAAAGCTGGAAGGAAGGAGGAAAGTAGCTGGAAGAGTGGTGCAAAAATAGACTCGGAATAAATTAAATATTCAATTTTTTCAGTTATTCCCCTTAGAAGCGAGTAACTGAAAAACATAAACTTTATGTATCTTTGTGATTTTAGTTGTATTTGTTGCTAAAGTTTCGTCGTTCTTTTTTTGTCTTTAAAGCCAGATATGCAGTTATCTCATTCGTCGTTCTAGCTCCGAAAAGAACACTGCGCGTATAGCACTGTTCATCATCATCTGACCCATTGCTAGGTAGTTTCCACATAGTTTTTATGAGCGATGCGCACAATTCATCAAACTCATCGCGATTTTTTAGAAGTGGAGCCTTTTTTGGCCAAACAACACGAAGGTCCTCAAGCCAAGTATATGATGTTTCTGTCATTTGTATTAGGAAAGGAACGTGGAAGTATACATGATGAATAAGGAAGATGAGAATAGGTAGGTGTATGTAGGGGCACAATTCAGACTCGGAGTTTCAATGACTTCAATTTTTATTTGAAACTTCAACTATTCGGGTAAATCCAGAATGAATTATTTACTTACGATTTGCACGACGGTGTTTGCGGCTCGCTTTGCGACTGTTGCGATCCCTGCGAAAGCGACCTCCCTTTGTATGACGAGTTTGTGTTTTTCGCCTACCACCTGCAGGAGTATGCCACCCATTAAAACGTTCTTTGTACTTTCGAAGTCGTTCGCGGTCGGCGTCTGTCACTGTAGGAGCCATCTTTGGGTCATCAAATGCAAGTTGAATTTCTTTGGGCCATAAGAGTCCTCCACAAGTGTCATCAAAACACTTACCTTGTTTTTCTCCTGCCGCATCCAACATATCCAACAACATCTCCTTTGATATTTGAGGATGGTCGTGGTCGGCTCCAGACGCCGATTTGTGTGTAAAAACTATGACAGGTGATTCATAATCAGCCGCATAATCATTTCCTTTGTAATTTACATCACCTGGAATAAGTACTAATGGCGCTTTGTATTTTGTAGGGTCGTTTACATTTGCCTTGGGTGCATTTACAGGCGCACTGTTTGCAGGAAACATATTGGTTGGTATGTTCCATTTACGTTCCGTCATGATTTTTGGGATTCGTAAAGACCTGTTTAAGGGCGCATTCCACGTTTCTTCGATTAATGCTTTTAATGCATCTTCTTCGTTCATAGCCCCAACAAAGTCTTGCAATTCCAACGCGAATTCACGCATCCGTCTGAATCGTGCAAACTTTTCAGGCAGCCCACCGCCTCCATTAGCATCCCTACAATCTTTGGAAAACGCATGATGGGCTGTTGCAATTACTGCGGGCTTATCATCCTTGGCCAATCCTAGTTCATAGTGGTTGTGGCCCACGCACACGCGTCCACAAATTGTACACCATCCTATTTGTCCTGCTGCGTTTTTATATTTTTCATATAATTCAGGGTGGTGAAAGCCTCCAAGGGCCGCACAATTATGATTCATATACATACACGCCTCAGAACGTTCCACATATTTCAAACAAACTGGACAGACTGCAATATTAATTGCATCGTCACAAAAAATAGTATCAAACTTAGAAATGTCAGAACGTGAAAATCCTTTCCATTTTGGTTTTGGTACTTCTGGAAAAAGAGATGTTATATATTCTATAACTTCTTGATTTTTACTCATCTTTGCAAGATCCAAACAAGATTTACCCTGGTTATTTTTGTAATGAATATCTGCGCCTGCATCAATTAATATTTTTATGATATTCAACCATCCTTTTTCGCAGACTCTTGCCAATGCTGTATTATTGTCGCGACCATTTGTTTCATTAACATTTGCCCCTTTTTCTATCAAGAGTTTTATTAATGCTTCATTTTTGGTATCAATGCTTCTGTATAATGGTGAAATACCATATTTTGATTTTAAATTTACATCGGCTCCCCAATTAATTAAAATGTTTACCATATCAATTCTATTACTAAAGATTGCATATGCTAATG
>JACCDO012373899.1_pt1 | contig 52910 bp, 48 predicted proteins | sample 7446101 | NCBI WGS metagenome assembly JACCDO01 (sample SAMN15323440, study PRJNA562643) | freshwater metagenome | isolation source: river surface water | place: USA:Blue River Watershed | collected 2017-08-16 | reverse complement strand
GCAACTTTCTTAACTACGGGCTTGGGCGCTGGCTTGGTAACTTTTTTTACTACCGCTTTACTCACTGCTTTTTTAACAACAGCCTTAACCACCTTCTTTGGTGCTGGCTTAGCAGCTTTCTTAGGAGCAGGTTTAGCAGCCACTTTCTTGGCAGCAGGCTTCGCCACTTTTTTCGGAGCTGGCTTTACTGCCTTCTTCGCTACTGGTTTTGCTGCCTTCTTTGCCACTGGCTTAGCAGCCTTTTTTACAACTTTCTTCGCCATCACTTAAGATTTTTGAATGTAAATGTTCAATGTTTGGTTTTCATCCCACTCCACTTGCACGCCCTCTTTCAAGTCGCTGACAAATGTTATTTCATCCGCTAAAACTTGATTGCGAATATATTGGGAATTTTTTTCAATTGCATCATTCCAAGTTGAATTTGCGGTTAAGCTAACGCGAATTCGATCGGTGACCTGCAATTGTGACTCTTTTCTAATGTTCTGTATCCGATTCACCACCTCACGTGCGATGCCCTCATCTCTGAGGGTTTCGGTGATGGTCACATCCAACGCTACGGTCAAATTGCCCTGATTTACCACCTTCCAACCTGGAATATCCACTGGAATAATTTCTACATCCTCCATGACCAATTCCATTTCTCCAATGGAAGTGGGAATCACCGTCGCTCCATTCTTCTCAATGTCCTCTATCATCGTCTGACCATTTTGTTCGGCAAACAACTGCACTTCCTTCATGGCCTTGCCACATTTCCTTCCCAATGTTTTGAAATTCAATTTCAAATTCTTGACAAATTTAGACTCACCTTCGTCAACAAAGACCAACTCTTTGACGTTGACCTCAGATAAAATCAAATCTTGCACATGCTTGATTTTCTCTGCCATCTCCGCATGAATGACGGGGATTTTCACCGATTGGAGTGGCTGTCGCACACGAATATTCTCCTTCTTTCGGATGGACAATACCATGGACGAGATGCGCTGTGCCAATTCCATATTCTCCTCTAAACTAACTTGAATATGGGATACCTGCGCTTCTGGCCAATGGGATAAGTGAACTGAATCTTTTTCTTTGCCCAATGTCAATTGCAAATACAACCAGTCTGCAAAGAAGGGCGCAAAGGGAGATATCATTTTGCTCACCGCTGTCATGCATTCGTGCAGGGTTAAATAGGCCGACAATTTATCACCGGACATCTCTCCATGCCAAAATCTTTTTCGGCTCAATCGGACGTACCAATTGGACAAATGCACATCGACAAACTCATCTATCGCACGGGCCGCAGGTGTGGGATCAAAGTCAGACAAATGTTTGTCTACAAATTGAATCAAAGAATTCAACCTGGAAATGATCCATCGATCCAACTCAGGGCGATCAGCCACTGGGATGGTATCGTACTTGTATTCAAATCCATCGATATTGGCATAGATGGCAAAAAACTGATACGTATTCAGAAGGGTACCAAACAATTTGCGTTGGGTTTCGACGATGCCTTCTTCATCAAATTTCAAATTGTCCCATGGCTGAGCGTTGGTCAACATGTACCAACGTGTCGCATCTGGACCATATTTCGATAGGGTAATAAATGGATCAACTGCATTGCCCAATCGCTTGGACATCTTATTGCCGTTTTTATCCAAAACCAAGCCGTTCGAAACCACGTTTTTATAGGCAACTGAATCAAAGCAGGCCGTAGCAATGGCGTGCAGGGTATAAAACCAACCGCGGGTTTGATCGACGCCTTCTGCAATAAAATCTGCTGGAAAGGCTTTGCGATCATCGACCAATGCCTTATTCTCAAATGGATAATGCAGCTGGGCATAGGGCATCGAACCACTGTCAAACCAAACATCTATCAAATCGCTCTCGCGCTTCATGGGTTGTCCGGTGGAGCTGACCAATACCCATTGATCAACATACGGCTTGTGCAAATCGAAGGTATCGTAATTCTCCTTGGTGTTGTCACCTGGCGTGTAATGGGACAAAGGATTTTCAGCCATCACGCCGGCGGTAACCGCCTTGTTCAATTCCTCTTTCAATTGGGCCACAGAAGAAATGCAGATGCTTTCTTTTCCGTCTTCTGTTCGCCAGATGGGAAGGGGAATTCCCCAGAATCGTGAACGTGACAAGTTCCAATCGTTGGCGCTTTCTAACCAATTGCCAAATCGTCCAGAACCTGTAGCTTCTGGACGCCAGTGAATGGTCTTGTTCAATTCCACCATGCGGTCGCGAATCTCAGGAACCTTGATGAACCAAGAATCCATGGGATAATACAATACCGGTTTATCTGTGCGCCAGCAATGGGGATAGTTGTGGGCGTATTTTTCTTTCTTGAATAATTTTCCTTCCGTCTGCAGCTTCAACACAATGCGCTCGTCCACACTCAAGTACTTCAATTTGCTGGTATCGGCAATCACACTGCTCAACTTCTCTTGCTGAATGCTCAATTCATCTGCCTTTTCTGTAACCGCGTAGTAGTCTTCTTTGACAAATTCTTCACCATACAAAAACACACCATCTTGCACTTCAGGGACAAATCTACCTCTGCGATCGACCAAGGTCAGTGCCACAATGCCATTCTGCTTGGCCACTCTGAAGTCATCTGCTCCAAAAGAGGGGGCAATGTGCACGATTCCCGTTCCATCTTCAGTAGTAACAAAATCGCCAACGATTACCTCAAAAGCCTTTCCTTCTGGGGTTACAAAGGGCAACAATTGGTGGTAAGATTGACCCGCCAACTCTTTTCCCTTGACTGTTTTTAATACAACATAAGGAAGCGTTTTATCACCGGGTTTAAAATCTTCGAAAGCCAATGCTGCGCCGGCCTCTGAGAAGTATTTTCCCATGAGGTTTTGGGCCAAAATAACTACCTGAGGTTGGGCATTGAATGGATTACAGGTTTTGACAACACAATAATCAATATCAGCACCAACCGCCAAGGCTGTGTTCGAGGGCAAGGTCCAAGGAGTTGTCGTCCATGCCAAAAAATACAAGGGCAATCCAGCGCGAACATCGGCCATAAAGGCTTCGTCCTTGACATGAAACTGAGCCACCGCCGAAGTATCCTTTACTTCCTTGTAACAGCCGGGTTGATTCAGCTCATGCGAGCTCAAACCGGTTCCGGCTGCAGGACTATACGGTTGGATGGTGAAACCTTTGTACAATAAATTCTTTTGATAAAATTGTCCCAAAAGCCACCAAACGGTTTCAATGTATTTGTTATCGTAAGTGATGTAAGGATCCTGCATGTCGACCCAATAACCCATTTCGCGGGTTAGGGACTCCCAGAGGTCGGTGTACTTCATCACCTCTTTGCGACACGCCTTGTTGTAATCCTCTACAGTAATCTTGGTCCCAATGTCTTCTTTCTTGATGCCGAGGGTCTTTTCCACAGCCAATTCAATGGGGAGTCCATGGGTGTCCCAACCGGCTTTGCGCTGAACTCTTTTCCCTTTTAGGGTTTGATAACGACAAAATACATCTTTGATGGCGCGGGCCATCACGTGGTGAATACCTGGAATACCATTGGCTGAAGGAGGCCCTTCAAAAAATACAAATGAATTGGATGGATCTTTCTCCTCCACACTTCTGCGGAACACGTCCTTTTCGTCCCAATGCGCAACTATTTCCTTTGCGATGGACGGCAAGTTCATTCCTTTGACTTCACGGTATAGGTTTCCCATTTTAGGCTAGATTCTGTAAACCCGCGAAGATAACAAAGGAAAGGCAACTGGCCCTTACACCTTGCTGATTTTGACCATATTGGTCATTCCCTGCTCATTGATGGGCATAGAAGCAATATTAATCAAATACTCGCCATCCTTGATATAGCCACGCTTTTTCAACTCATAGCGAATGTCGGCGATGGTTTGATCTGTGCTGACCATTTTATCATAATAAAAGGCCTTGACACCCCACACCAAATTCATTTGCGTCAATATGCGTTTGTTTCCGGTAAAAACAAAGACATTGGCCTTGGGCCTCCAGCTAGAGACTTTATATCCTGTATAACCAGAAAAAGACATGGCGACAATGGCTGCTGCCCTTGTTCGCTGTGCCAAACGACAAGCGGAGAAACAAACACTATCGGTCAAAAAACGGGACTCATCTGTTCCATCTGGCGCTTCTTCTTTGTGGTAAACATCCTCGCTCAACTCTGCTTGCTGCACAATGTTGTTCATCATTTTGATGGCCTCTATTGGATATTTTCCGACAGAAGATTCACCGCTCAACATCACCGCGTCTGCCCCATCAATAACGGCATTGGCGACATCTGTTACCTCGGCACGAGTAGGGGTCATATTGGTAATCATGCTCTCCATCATCTGGGTAGCTACAATCACAGGCTTAGCATTCTCCACACACTTGCGCACAATCATCTTTTGCACCAACGGAACATTTTGAATGGGAATCTCCACACCCAAATCGCCCCGTGCCACCATTACCGCATCCGTCTCAGCAATGATTTCATCAATTTGATCCACGGCTTCTGGTTTCTCAATCTTGGCCACTACTTTGGCGTGTTTGCCACTTTCTTGAATAATGGCTTTTAATGCAACCACATCTGCGGCATTTCTAACAAAAGACAATCCAATCCAATCCACGTCACAAGACAAAGCGAAGTGTAAATCTTCTATGTCCTTTTGAGACAATGAAGGCAAAGAGACCTTGGTATTGGGAAGGTTGAGGCCTTTTTTAGAGGACAAAACACCACCTTGAATGACACGGGCCATTACTTCCTTTTGACCATCGGTTGACTCGATCATCATCACCAACTTGCCATCGTCTAGCAGAATGGTCTCCCCTGGTTTAACATCGGCGGGGAATTCTTTGTAATTGGTATAAATCACATCACTGGTACCAATTTGCTTTTCTGTTGTAATTTTTACCAATGCACCGACAGTAAGGTCAACTCCATTGTTCTCCATTTCTCCTACACGCAACTTGGGACCTTGGAGGTCAGCCAGAATCGCTGTATGGGTGCCCAATTCAGCATCAATAGAACGGATGTGTTGCACCACTTCCTCATGCACTTCATGGGCGCCATGGGAAAAGTTTAAACGAGCAACATCCAATCCTGCTTGGACCATGGCTTTCAATGTCTCACGGCTTGAGGAAGCGGGTCCTATCGTGGCTACAATTTTTGTCTTTTTCATCTTCTGTCCGTCTGTGGAAAACAAGCCTGTATCAGCCGTTCCAATGTTTTTATTTTTGTTAACTCTATATCTAACGCAGCAGCAACTCCTGGTATTGCCTTGATTTTTGGAACCCAAAGCGGGGCAATCGGCTCCCGCTCATGATCCAACTTCAAGATAAAATCCCATCGCGCCCAATCGGGAATCAAAGGCCCATTCGGCGATTTGTTCTCAAACAAATTTACCTCCATCTTCTCCTCATCACTGTTAAAAATGAATCGGGTATGATAAGAATACTGTTGATCGCGCTGTGGTACTTTAATGTCATCTATCCTGCACAAATCCAGTTTCAAGTGGGTATTGAGCAACCATGCCAAGCGCACCTCCATCTCGGATGAACTAATGACGATGAACTCCATCGAGGCACCATCATATCCCATTTCATCAAGGCTCGACATGATAATTTCTTACTTAGTGTACTTTTTACACTTACAAAGGTAAGCGATAATTTCAAAAACTAAACCAATTCCATCGTGAAAGATTGGTTATCGTCACTTTGGCGCTTGATGCGCACTGGACGACCCAAATAAATGGCTTCATTTTGATCCCAATGCCCTGAGGGAAAATTAAAAACAATGGGTACGTTCATGGATTGGGCATAGGATAGGAGTATTTCCTGCGCCGTCTTTCCCCATGGATTATCCATGGAAAAACCAAATGCCTGGGTATTGTCTTTCATCTGGGTCAATCCACCCACTATTATTCCCTTGACGTCGTTCAACAACCCCGCACGCATTAGTCCTTGCATCATTCGGTCCACATGGTACAACATTTCATCGACATCTTCTAGCAGCAAAAAACACCCTGCCGTTTTGGGTTGAGTTAGGGAACCCAACTGAGAGTAGATGACACTTAGATTTCCGCCAACCATCGGCGCTTCAGTATCCTTCCATCCCCAAGAGGCACCCTCCCAAGCTCTGCTTTGCCAATGACCCATCAACGCGCCGTGCAATTGTGACAAGGCAAGGGGGGTGCAAGAAGGAAATGAAATGGGCATCGTGCAGTGTATGGAGGAAACGCCCAAATTGTTCCAACGGTTGTGCAATACCGTTACATCACTGTAACCACAAATCCATTTGTTGCTGTTTAAAATAACATCGTCGGGGACGGCATCAACCACTCTTACTGATCCATAACCGCCTCGTGCAATCAAAACCGCTTTAATTTCTGGGTCCTCCAAACATTGCATCAAACCCTGAATACGCTCTTCATCCGTGCCTGCCAACTGACCGTTTTGAACAAACACTTGCGGCATGACAACAGGTATCAATCCCCAGCTCTCCAAAATCAACTGCGCTGGCTGCCATTGCTCTGGAGTCAACCAACGTGCAGTGGCACAGATGCCAATCTTATCTCCTTTCTGTAAAAAAGGTGGTTGTATCATTAGGCAACGGAATTTCCCGGTTCGGCATTGCGATCAGGCACCAAAGCCGTTAATTGGCCTTGTGCATTCTCGGCCATCAAAATCATGCCTTGACTCTCTACTCCCTTGATTTCTCGTGGTGCTAAATTGACCAACATCAAGATGGTTTTACCCAAGAGGTCTTCTGGCTCATAGTGCTCCGCTATTCCGCTGATGACGGTTCTTTGATCAAAACCTGTATCCACTTTCAACTTCAATAACTTTTTGGTTTTGGGAACCCTTTCAGCCTCCAACACTTTGACCATGCGCAAGTCCATCCCCTGAAATTGCTCAAAGGAAATGTTTTCTTTTGCACCTTCCACTACCGCCTGACTTTGCGCTTTGGATTGTTCCAGCTTGGATACTTGCAATGCCACCTGCTCGTCAGTGATTTTCTCAAAAAGGATTCCCAAACTTCCAATGGCATGTCCTGGCGACAATAGAACTTTGTTTTCTCCATCCTGCCAGTTCCATTGTGGAGCTTGCAACGCTTCTTTCAATTTGGCGGCTGTAAAGGGCAAAAATGGTTCAATGGCAATGGACAATCGGGCAATGATTTGCGCACATTGAAAAAGAATGAAAGCAGTTCGCTCCGGTTGGGTCTTCTGTAATTTCCATGGCTCCGTTTCCGTTAAATATTTGTTTCCCCAACGCGCCATTTGCATGGCTTCTGAAAGGGCCTCTCTAAAACGGAAAGCCGCAATTTTCTCGCCCACTGCGCGGAAACTTTGCTCCAATCCCAGGACCACTTCTTTATCCAATTCGTCAGGCTCATAAGCCGTCACATCCGGCAACACGCCGTTGTAGTATTTGTTATTTAAAACAAAAACACGATTGACAAAATTTCCCAATATATCAGCCAACTCATTATTCACCCGGTCTTTGAAATCTGTCCAAGTAAACTCACTGTCTTTTTGCTCAGGCATGATGGAGCAAAGCACATAGCGCATCTCATCTTGCTTGCCTGGGAATTCTTGAATATACTCGTGCAACCAAACAGCCCAATTTCGCGAAGTAGAAATTTTGTCCCCCTCTAAATTCATGAATTCATTGGCGGGTACGTTGTATGGAAGAACAAAGTCGCCATGGGCTTTTAGAATAATCGGGAAGATGATGCAATGAAAAACAATGTTGTCTTTGCCAATGAAATGAATCAATCTAGAATCTGAACTTTTCCAATAGTCCTCCCAATTTTTTCCATTGGCATCGGCCCATACCTTGGTGTTGGTGATGTAACCGATGGGTGCATCCATCCAAACATACAATACTTTTCCATCTGCACCTTCCACCGGAACAGGGACACCCCAATCCAAATCGCGGGTCATGGCGCGACTTTGCAATCCCCCGTCGATCCAACTCATGCATTGACCCAAAACATGAGCCTTCCATTCTTTGGTCACATGGTGTTGAATGCCGTCGAGCTGACCGTCTTGAATAAAAGACTTGATCCATCCTTCGTGGCTGGCCATGGGCAAATACCAATGGGAGGTTTCTTTGAGCACAGGAGCGCTTCCCGTCAAAGTAGACTTGGGTTCAATCAATTCCAAAGGACTCAATGCGCTTCCACATTTCTCACACTGATCGCCATAAGCTCGATCATTGCTGCATTTGGGGCATGTGCCCGTGATATAGCGATCCGCCAAAAACTGCTTGGCTTCTGCATCATAATATTGTTGCGACGTCTCCACTTCAAACATTCCCTTCTCCAACAAGCGCTGAAAGACAGCCTGACTCATTTCATGGTGTTCCTTGGCGGAAGTGCGGTGATAAACATCAAACTGAATCCCAAAATCCGTAAACGATTGGTGCATCAAATGATGGTAGTGATCCACAATCTCTTGGGGCGACTTTCCATCTTTGCGGGCGCGCAATGTGATGGCCGCTCCGTGCTCATCTGAACCGCAGACAAAAACAGCGTCCTTTTGATTGGCCTTCAAATAACGGACGTAAATATCCGCAGGAAGATATGCCCCTGCGATGTGACCGATGTGTATCGGCCCATTGGCATAGGGAAGCGCTGCGGTAATTAAATATCTTTTGGGTTGATTCATGTGGCGAATTTACCGCACAGAAACGCTTGCCCAAACAGGAATGTGATCACTTATGAGCCTGGCACTTTTCAAATCGCCGAACTGCTGCGTAAAGTCAACTGTTCCTTGAGCGCCAATCTGTAATTCCTTTTGCTCAAAATACACGTGATCAAATGGGTTGGCCAAATGCCTTCCCGCTTTATCCGGCTTCATTTTGATGGTTGTTCGCACATTGTTCATGGCATCTTTAAATCCATTTTGCATCAGCGTTTCACCTCCATACTCTTCATTGGATGCATTAAAATCTCCCACCAAAACCAGATGGTCTTCAGCATACCATTTTGGGAAATCTTTGAGCAATTCTATTTCAGCATTCGGGTATTTGCTTTGCGGAACAGCGTGGAAGCTCGCTATGGTAATGACCTGACCCCCTTTCTCGAATCGCGCCATGTACGGTTCGCGATCGATGGCGTCTGCCAAGTGCTCGTCCAACCAAGGTTTGCCTTTCATTTTGACTCGGGAGGGTTTCCAAAGAAAAGCATACCGCTCCACTCCTTTTCCTCCCGATGTTGGATTGCTCACAACATAATCCCATTTGCTGCCCTTCCGATTCAAGGCGTCCACCAATCGCGCTACTGCCTGCGCACCGCCCTCACCCGCAACTACTTCTTGAATGGCCACTACTTCATAAGACTTCAATACATTGGCCATGACCCCAATCTCCGCATCATCTTTGGACTTGCCTAAATTGGCGATGTTCCAGGACAACAATTGAATCCCATTGGATGAATTGATCTGTTGTTCTTCACTGGTTTGTTCCTTCGATTCATCTTCACCTTTCGGCACTTCATCATTTGAAACCGGGGATAGTCCGCCCGATTGTGGTGTGTTTTGGTTGCTGCTGGTTGGATTGCACGCGGCAATGGACCAAAACAATAATAATATCCAAGTACTTATGCGACCCATTTGGCAACGATTTCAGCAATTTGTACGGCATTGGTGGCGGCACCCTTTCTCAAGTTGTCGGAAACCACCCATGCATTCAAGGTAAAGGGAGCGGTATCATCTCGGCGCAAACGTCCAACAAACACAGCGTCATGATCATGGGCATGAATCAAAGGCATCGGATATTCTGCCATAGAAGGGTTGTCCATTAATACAATACCTGGAAATTGCATCAAAGCTTCTCTTACCTCCGCCAAATCAAATTCTCGATCAAAAGTTACATTGATGCTCTCTGAGTGACCTCCCATAACGGGAACCCGAACGGCAGTGGCTGTTACAGCTATGCCCTCGTCTCCCATGATTTTCTTGGTCTCCAAAATCATCTTCATTTCTTCCTTGGTATAGCCATTTTCCAAAAAGACATCTATCTGCGGAATCAAATTCATGTCAATGGGATAACGGTAAGCCATCTCACCATCAACTCCTTTGCGTTCGTTCATCAATTGATCGACAGCCTTTTTCCCAGTCCCTGTAACACTTTGATATGTGCTAACTATAACCCTCTTAATACCATAAAGGGCATATAAAGGTTTTAAAAACATGACCATTTGAATGGTCGAACAATTGGGGTTGGCGATGATCTTATCCTCTGCGGTCAAAACCGATCCATTGACTTCTGGTACAACCAACTTTTTAGAGGAATCCATCCGCCAAGCACTGCTGTTGTCTATCACTGTACAACCAATTGCGGCAAACTGAGGAGCCCACTCCAGACTGGTTGAACCACCTGCCGAAAAAAGCGCTATCTGTGGACCCATGATCAGGGCCTGCTGGGGTGTAACAACCGTGTATTCTTTGTCTTGAAAAACAATTTTACTTCCTGCAGATTTCTCGGTGGCCACGGGAATCAACTCCGTAATAGGAAAATTTCTTTCTGCCAAAACCTGCAACATTTTGGTTCCCACCAAGCCCGTTGCTCCAACTACTGCCACTTTCATATATGCGCCTTATGTGTTTCTGTTTAGAGTCACGAAGGTAAAATAGTTTCGCAGCATGAAAAGCTTATTCACCCTTTTTATTTCACTGTTTTTTTCGATTGTTCAAGGCCAATGGATGGACCACTTTTCAAGCACATGGCCTTCCAATGGATGGAATGAAGATACAACTGCATTCTTCGTCAATAACAACCAACAATTGCAATCCCAATTCAATCTTCCCGGATTTTATCAGTTGCAACATGAATTGCTTGCAGAAGAGAATGATCTAGAATTTTCGTGTTTCATCCGACAAAATTTCGCTGGAAGCAGCAACAACTTTGGAAGAATTCTCTTGTATGATCAAGGTTTTCCAGATAGTGTGGGTCACAACAACAATGCGCAAGTTCAAGGATGGGTCATCCAGTGGGGCAATGCGGGGAGTGCGGATTTGATTCAAATCTTTTGGAATGATGGGGCGATTTGGGAACCCATTGCAGAAGCCTTTCCCATTGCCAATGGCGTTTATGGCCATTTCAAAATGGTCCAAGATTCGATGATCCATTTTTACTTTCAAGACAATGATTCGACCCAATATCATCCATTACTTCATACAAGCATTCCCAATGGGTTTTCCTTATCCAAATTGTGCCTCCAAGCGCAATGTACCAGTTCCAATTTGGGCAATTTCTTTTGGGACGATGTGTACTTTGGAGCGCCTATCGTTCCTCTGCAAGCGATGAATACGGGCAAAAGAAGTGTGGTCATCAATGAAGTATTGGCCGATCCAGACCCTCCGTCAGCCGCCGGAAAAAGTGAATTCATTGAGCTGTATAATCCTTCTTCAGACAGCATACTGCTCATGGGTTGGACGTTGTACAATACAGCAACAGCCCATCCCCTTCCCCATCGATATATTCGCCCTCATGGTTATGTGATTCTCTGCGGAATAGAGGACACTTTGCACTATTCTGGCGAATGTTGGGGGTTGGAAAGTTTCGCAGCTTTAACCAATACCGGTGACAGTTTAACCCTCTGCTCTGCCGATGGAAATGTGGTCGATATTTTTCAATATGATATCCAGACCTATGAGAACCCTCCCAAAACAGAAGGTGGTTGGTCTTTGGAGCAGCGAAACGCCTATCTTCCTTGCTCTGGAGGATTCAATTGGACTGCATGCGTTGATCCATCAGGAGCCACACCCGGTGCCATCAACTCCATCGATGAACCTAACTTTCAAGTTCCGCCCATGACCCTTACAGACTGGGGAATCGACTTGGAAAATCGACTATACCTGTGGTCCAACCTACCCTGGGAGCAAGACAGCATCAAAATAAACCTAGAAAACCAATGGACCACATTACCCTGTCTGTCTTCTCATGATAGCCTCATCATCCCTTTGCCGGTCTATTATGAAACACTTGAAATCTCCATAGATTCCGTCCGTTTCTGCCAACGTTCCGTTCCCGCTTTTATAGAATTGGATGTTCCCCTTATTCAGGCATATGATGGTCAGCCCATTTCTTTCAATGAGATTCTTTTTCATCCATCAGAAGGGCAGTTCTCTTTTGTAGAACTTTACAACAACGCAGACGCCAACTTATCCTTGGATCATTTTTGGATAGAAAATCAAAGTGGTTCGGTATATGGTATTCAAAACCACCACCACTTCATTGGAGCAAAACAACACTTGGCTTTATCCGAGGGAGGCCTATCCAGCACTTGCACTGATGAACAATGTCATCAAGTAAAAAATCTGCCATATCTAACCATTTCAGAGGGCACTGTTTACTTGGGTTATACCTTCTACAAGGTGGATACCTTGACTTACAGTGCGACGATGCATCATCCGTACTTATCAGAAACACAGGGCGTTTCTTTGGAGCGCGTGGAAGGCGATTTGAGCAAAGAAACCTGGTTATCAGCCAGCGAACAAACGGGGGGGCAAACACCTGGTTGTCCCAATTCACAACAATGGAATCACTTGATTCCATCCAATAATTTTCAATGCACTCCCGAATATTTTAGTCCCAATCAAGATGGATATAACGATGTCATTGCCTTTACCTATCAAGGAAAACAAGGTGGGATGGAAGCAAGCTTAAAGATTCTGTCCAAGGAGGGATATATCATGTCCATAATCAGTGACTCCGAATGGATCGGAACCGATGCGCAATGGACATGGAGCGGCCTGCATCAAGATGGTACACTTTGTTCACCTGGTTTGTATTTTGCGCTATTGGAAATTGGAGATGGACAAAGCCGACAATCAACAAAGACCATGAAATCCTTTGTACTTTCGCCATGAAAGATGTATTTACACCAAACTCCTCGACTGATTCGTGCATTGGGCACCGATTTTTTTTGGCGCATTCCGACCGATCAAAAAGAGGTATTTCTAACTTTTGATGATGGTCCGACACCCATCATCACTGAAAAGGTTTTGGATATTTTGGCCCAATACCACGCCAAGGCTACTTTCTTTTGCATTGGAAAAAATGTAGACAACCACCCTGAGTTGTTTCAAAGAATCATCGCTGAAGGGCATCAAGTAGGGAACCACACTCAGAACCACAAAAATGGTTGGAAAACTGGTTATGCGCAGTATTTACGAGACGTCTTGACGGCGAAAAAAAACAATCCCTCCACCTTATTTCGCCCTCCTTATGGTCAAATCAGTCGGACACAAACAAAAGCACTGTTGCAACATTATTCCATCATCATGTGGGATGTCTTAACCGGCGATTTTGATGCTAACCTCTCCGTCGAAACGTGCATCGATAAAGTATTACAAATCACCAAACCGGGATCCATCGTTGTTTTTCATGACAGTTTAAAGGCCAGCCCTGTCATGCTTCAGACACTTCCTGTGATTTTAAAAGAACTCCAACAAAAGGGATATCAATTTTCTGCCATTCAAGATCATCATGTACGTAGCTCCTAAAAAACACTTGGGTCAACATTTCTTGACCAATCCACAAATTGCTTCAGACATTGCACAAGCACTGACTGGATTTGGGGGATACCAAAAAATACTTGAAATTGGTCCAGGCACAGGTGCTTTGACGCAACATCTACTGCAACTGTCTTATGAAACCCATGTGGTAGAGGTGGACCAACAATCCATCGTGTATCTGCATCTCCATTATCCACAATTAAAAAACCGAATCCACTCCGCAGACTTTTTGAGGATGAATTTGATGGATTTCTCCAAAGAACCCATTGCCGTGATAGGCAATTTTCCCTACAATATATCATCACAGATATTGTTTCATGTATTGGATTACAAAGACCACGTTCCTGAATTGGTGGGAATGTTTCAAAAGGAAGTCGCTCTCAGGGTTGCCAATGGGCCAGGAACCAGAGATTACGGCATTCTCAGCGTTTTGATTCAAGCTTGGTACGATGTAGAATACTTGTTCACCGTGAACGAAAATGAGTTCAATCCACCCCCAAAAGTCAAGAGTGGTGTCATACGAATGAAACGCAAAAACAACGATTCATTGGGTTGTAATGAACAACAATTTATGCAATTGGTCAAACTAGCATTTAACCAGCGTCGTAAGACCTTGAGAAATTCTATTAAAAGCTTGATTGCCCACAAAAATTGGGAACACGAGATTCTGCAAAAACGACCGGAGCAATTGGGAGTGGCTGAGTTTATTTGGCTCACCAACGAAGTATTTTCCTGATGAAATTCATTGCCGACATTGGGGTTATCCGTTACCTTTGAGGCATGAGCATGGTTACTTTGAATGAATTCATCATGGAGCGCCAAGCGGATTTTCCGTTTGCCTCTGGCGATTTGAGCCGATTGTTGGCAGACATCAGCATTGCTGCCAAAATCATCAACCACAAAGTAAACAAAGCAGGGCTCCAAGACATCTTGGGTGCAGAAAGCACCACCAACATTCAAGGGGAAACCCAAATGAAGTTGGATGTTTTTTCCGATCATGCCTTACTCAATGCAGTAAAATGGGGCGGGCAGGTATGCGGTGCGGGAAGCGAAGAAAATGAAAAGTACTTTGCATTTGACCTGGAACACTGTCGCAAAGCCAAATATGTTATTTTGTTTGATCCCCTAGATGGTTCATCAAACATTGATGTGAATGTGAGCATCGGAACCATATTTTCCATTCACCGCAGAAAAAGTTCATTGGGTGACTTGGCCAATGTCAATGATTTTCTTCAAAAAGGTTCAGACCAAGTCGCTGCCGGATACGTCATTTATGGTTCTTCCACCATGCTCGTTTACACAACTGGGCATGGTGTGAATGGATTTACATTGGAACCCAGTATTGGGGAATTCTGCCTGTCACACGCCGACATGAAATTTCCAGAAACCAGCACCATGTACAGCATCAACGAGGGAAATATGGCTAGCTGTTCAAAAGGAGTGCAAGCTTATGTGAACTACTGCAAAAGTGTGGACAAAAAGAACAACTTGCCCTACACCGCCAGATACATCGGGTCTCTTGTAGCCGACTTTCACAGAAACCTCATCAAAGGGGGAATTTATATCTACCCAGGAACCAAAAAAAATACAGAAGGCAAATTGCGCTTGCAATATGAATGCAATCCACTTGCCTTTATTGCTGAGCAAGCAGGGGGCAAGGCATCTGATGGCAAAAATAGAATTCTAGACATTCAGCCAAAAGATTTACACCAAAGAACTCCATTGTTTATTGGACCTGTTAAAATGGTAGAAAAGGTGGAAGAATTTATCAGGGACTTGGACATCTAATCACCTGCCATTCTATATTTGTAACAATTCCTCTTTTGTGAAAAATCCACTGGTCATCATACCGACTTACAACGAAAAAGAAAATGTTGTACAAATGATTCAAACCGTCATGAATCTACCCATGGCCTTTGACATTTTGTTTGTAGACGATGGATCTCCTGATGGCACTGCTCAATTGATTCAAGAGCAACAAACACATTTTCTCGGAAGAATTCATCTTTTGCAACGCACAGGTAAGCTCGGGTTGGGAACCGCTTACATCGCCGGTTTTCAATGGGGAATTGGCCAGCAATATGATTATATCTGTGAAATGGATTGTGATTTTTCGCATACACCAAAAGATTTGATTCGCTTGGTAGAAGCTTGTCAAAATGGGGCAGATATGAGTGTTGGTTCGCGTTACACCAAAGGAGGAGGCGTTATTGATTGGCCTCTTAAAAGAAGGGTGATGAGTCGAGGTGCCGGAATTTATGTCAACTTCATTTTGGGACTCGGCGTCAAAGATGCTACCGCAGGTTTTGTTTGTTACAAAAGACAAGTATTAGAAAAGTTGGATCTGAAAGGAATCCGCTTTATTGGCTATGCCTTTCAGATTGAAATGAAATACAAAACCAAAAAACTGGGTTTTTCCATTCAAGAAGTTCCCATCGTATTTAAAGATCGTATTTTGGGTAAAAGCAAAATGAGTCTGAATATTTTCAATGAAGCTTTTTTTGGCGTATTGAAAATGCGGTTTAGCAATTAATATGAAAACTTTAATTCAAAATATCACTGTTGTCAATGAAGACAACTCCATTGTAGTGGATGTTGTTCTAGAAAATGATCGCATTGCCGATATTCTTCCCGCCCTCAGTTTGTCAAAAGAGCATTTCCAAAATGCAGTGGATGGAACAGGCAAGCATCTGCTTCCTGGTCTAATCGATGATCAAGTGCATTTCAGAGAGCCTGGTTTAACCCATAAAGGAGAAATTTATACGGAAGCCAAAGCGGCTGTTGCCGGTGGGATAACCAGCTTCATGGAAATGCCCAATACAGTGCCCAATACAGTGACTTTTGAGGAGTTGGAAAAAAAATATCAGCGTGCAGCGGAAGTTTCTTTGGCCAATTATTCTTTCTATCTTGGAGCTACGCAAACCAACGCCCACTTAATGGGAGATGTGGACATCCGCAATGTCTGCGGAATTAAAATATTTATGGGTTCCTCCACTGGCAATATGCTGGTGGACAATGAGGATAGTTTAAACGCTATTTTCAAAAATGCCAAAACATTGATTGCTACGCATTGCGAAGACGATCATATGATTGCAGAAAACTTATTACGCATACAAAAACAATTTCCAGATGGGATTCCTGTGCACCAGCACCCCATTATCCGAAATGCGGATGCCTGTTATGCATCATCATCCAAGGCCATTGCATTGGCCAAAAAACATGATGCCCAATTGCACATTTTACACATCAGCACTGCCAAAGAAATTGATCTTTTTACCAACCAAGAATTAAAAAACAAAAGAATCACCGCCGAGGCTTGCGTCCATCATCTGTGGTTTACCGATGAGGACTATGCCGCCAAGGGAAGCCGAATCAAATGGAATCCTGCGGTAAAAACATCCAATGACCGCGCAGCCATTCGACAAGCCCTGAAAGATGGCTTCATCGATGTTTTGGCCACAGACCATGCTCCGCATACGCTAGCCGAAAAAGCCAATCCCTACAACTCATGCCCCAGTGGAGGTCCCCTTGTACAACATGCGCTGCCCGCCTTGCTTGAAATGTGCCACCAAGGAATATTCACCATCCATCAGGTGGTGCAGAAAGCTTGTCACAATGTTGCTCTTTTGTACAATATTCCCAATAGAGGATTTATTAGAAAGGGCTACAAAGCCGACTTGGTGATGGTTGATTTGAACGCTACTTGGCTGGCAACCGATGAAAACAGCCTTTACAAATGCCAATGGACCCCATTTAATAATACCCTATTTCACAATAAAGTGGAGCAAACTTGGGTCAATGGGCATTGTGTTTATCACCATGGTGTTTTTCATGAACAGGTGCGCGGAGAACAATTAACTTTTAACCGATGAGATTCATTTTCATCTCTTTGTTAACCCTCTTGATCAGCGCATGTGGCAATGATCCAAAACCAAAGGTTCAAGCCAAAATGAATGTTCGTGAATCAGCAAAAGTTCTGTTGGAATTGAGGTTGGCCAATGCCGCTTACAATTTATACTACAACCAAATGCCGGACTCCAACAAAAACTGGATTCCTTATCAAACCGAAATTTTCCAACGACTTAAAGTACAACCCGAAGATTTCTCTTCGTCCATGAAAATACATGCTGAATCACCCGATAGCATTCTCATGATGGATAGCTTAATACTCGTGCAGCTCGAACAAAAATCAAGGAAGGAGATTCAACCAAGCATTGATGCTCATCATCCCATAAAAAAATACAAGGGACAAATCCACAAACAACGCCGTCAATAATCTTTTTCGTGTCCAAAAGATGAGGAAAGGAATGCTCACACAAAGCACGATCCACCCCGGACTAATTTTGGCTGAAAATCCCAATTGAACAACGATTTCAGCAAGAAGAGCCAGTAAAAAAACGCTGACCCACCTAGCACGTAGTGAATGCGATTCTCTGTTCTCATTGATGTCTGTAACCATCACCAATGCAGCAATCAAAAGAATCGAAACAAAAAATGAGCTCCAAAAAAAACGGACCTCAATAAACATCATTGGAATCGTAGCCCATACAGACCAGCACCAAGCCACTGAAAATGTCTTAATGAAATAGATGTTTCGACTCGACCATTGGATGCGTTTTAAGAAAGCCTTTGGATAATAAACCAAAGCAACAATTGCCGCTGAAGTAATCATCAGGGTTGGCAAAACCAATTGTTGCTCAGATGAGCGCAATTGCGCACTTTGGACAAGATAAGCCCCCGCCGACAAAACAAAACCATACAAGGCCGCAAATCGATATGGGCTTTTTCGTTGATCCTTAGGCCACCTGAGAATGAGATAAAACAACGCTGATGAAATCGCCGCCATGGCAACAATGGTGGCAGACAAATGGCCCATGCCTATATTCACCATTCGCTCTGCAGTCATCCAAGCAGAGATGTAAAAGACCATCGCCACTCCCGAGACCAAAGAGTAAATCCACCACCAATTTCGCTGCAGAGTTTCCATTACTTGGTCATCAAAAAACACAAAAAACCTGTCAATGACCCCAAACTACTCCAAATCATTGCTTTATTCAAACGTCGACCGCGAGCAACCGGTTCAAACCCCTCTGCATATAAATCATTGTACTTTAATGCATCATTGCTGATATGATGGGGCCGTACCCTTATTTTACCTGGAATGTGAACCAATGTGTAAATCATTGGGGGGCCAATCAATGACATGATGCCATCCCCTCCCAAATAACTCAAGGCTCCACACATCGCAAAACCCATGATGGCAGTATGTTTTGCTCGATAACGCTGTAAAGCATCCTTTTCACCCATTAAAAAAATGCGCATCTCTTCTTGGGTATATCGGTCACCTAACGTGGTATCCGGCGAATAAAATATCATCTCTTGCCCGCCTTTCTTTACACTGAAAATCTCATTTCGGTGCATCTCCACTTCCTTCCATTTTCCATAAACCCCGCGATATCTAATGCGAACCAAAAGTGTGGAGTCCAGAAAAACTTCCCCCTTCATCTCTCTTCCATTCATCAATTGTAACTCATCCAATACTGCCGTTACTTTCGAATCTCCCTGACCGGCCAATGATTTTCCCTCTTCCTTCTCCTTCCACCTTTTAAATTGATAAGACCAACCCGCTGTAACAACAAAATCTTGTTCACCCGTTTGCTGATCTTGTTGCATTAAATAACCCACCTTCAAGCTTTGATTTTTATTCAGCTCTTTGCTCACCCCACCTTGCCAGCGCCAACTGGTGTATTCCCTGTTGGTTGAATTAAAAAACAATTCATGTGAAGTGTACAAATCGACCGATTTTGTTGCCCGATATTTCATCGAAACCCTTGCTCGACTGACCGTTCGGGTATCCAAATCCACTTGGTCTGAAAAATCAAAATGAGACTGCCCCCATTGCTGACGAAGCAGCATACCCAACTCCCAATCTCCTAAGCCTACTTCTCCTGACAATCCCAAACCCCACCTTTGACGGTAATTTAGATATTCCCAATCTTGTCTGATTCCAGACCTAAATTCTGCTTGAAATTGAACACCTTTTACAATTTTTTGCTGCACGCCAAGATCAACAAATGCTCCCCCTAACCGCGTTAAATTTTCATCCAAACGCAACTCAGGAGCGAAGTAAAACACACGACCATCTTTGCCATCAAAACTTACCTTAGTGGAGAACCAACCGCCAGCATCTCGAGAATACTGCGCATTGGCTTTCAAAAGAAAGCAAATAAATAAAAAAAGTAAGCTACCTCTTTTCATAAACCACCAAGGGATCTATTTCCTTTAATTGATCTCTTTCAGTAATTTTCACATTGATAACTACCGCCATATTGTAAAAAACAGCTGTTGTTGTGGCTGCAGTATCCTGAGAGTAAGTATATATGGTATAGTCCCCTTTTCTCAATCCAGTAAAGGAAAACTCACCTTTATAATTTGTAACCACCTTTTCGTCAGGTGAAATGTGATCTCCATAAACAATATAAACTTCTTGGTCCATGGCTGGAAGTTGAACTGCATTGAGCGGATTGTTCAATGCGATGCGGTATTCTCTATTGATAACCCCTTTGATGGTAGCCAGTCCGCCATCACCTGCTTCTTTTTTACACTGCGAAAAAAACATGGCGGTGCCTATCGCAATGAACAAAATGTATTTTTTCATATCTCTTCAAACATAAACAATTTTTCTCAAACCACGAGCCGATTGTGCACCGGAATAGCCAATGCCGCCATTGACAAACGAACATTCTTTATCTGCAACAACGCCTGATAACATTGCTCCAAGGTGGCGCCGGTGGTTACCACATCATCCAATAACAAAATGTGTTTTCCTTCCCAACGCTCTGGGTTGGGGACTAAAAATGGATTTTCCCCTCTGGTGCTTCTCATGATCCTCGATTTCAAGGTCTGACTTTTGTTTCCCGTCTTCCGAATCAACAATGACTGCTCCAAGGGAATGCCCCATCGCTCCGCCATTGGCATCGCGATGCAATCGCATTGATTGTAGCCTCTTTTCCTTCTTTTCTCTGCAGTTAACGGCACTGGAATCATCACATCCCATTTCGGCTGACCATAAAATACCTCTATCCTTTTTGCCCACCACAGTCCCAAGGCGTGCCCCACTTCAGGACTGTGCCGATATTTCAACTGATGAAGCGCATCTCGCACAGGACCTGTTTTCTCCATTTTTAAAAAAATCCAATGCTCCTCCCAAGCACATCGACCAAAAAAAATTTTTAAAAGCTGAGGATGGTCAAACATAACACGTGTATGCGGCAATTCATGCAAACATCGCATACAAAATCCTTCTTCATGATGATACAAATCCCATCCACATTGCAGGCAATGGTGCGGATAAACCAACCGAAAAAGTGATTTCACATATAAGACCAATGCGTTCATTTGACAAAGATTCACCCAACACCACAAAAAACCCAACTTCATATAAGGCGCATATATTTTCTCAATTGCATTGATATGCGTACTTTTGCGCGCACATGATGACCATCGAAGTCTTAAAATCAAAAATTCACCGGGTAACAGTCACGGAAGCGGACCTGAACTACATCGGTAGCATCACCCTTGATCCACTTTTAATGGAGGCGGCCAATATGATTGAGGGCGAAAAAGTGCACATTCTAAACTGCAACAATGGCGAACGTTTCGAAACCTACATCATTACAGGTGAAAGAAATTCAGGTGTGGTTTGTTTAAATGGTCCCGCCGCACGACGAGTGGCCGTTGGAGACGTTGTCATCGTCTGTTCTTATGCATCCATGGAATTTGAGACCGCCAAAACTTTTAAACCTTGGATTATTTTCCCAGATACTGCTTCCAATAAAATTTTAAAACCATGATGAAGGGCATAAAATACGCCCTTTTTCTTTTCATAGGAATTGGACTCGCATACTATGCTTCTAAGGATGCAGATTTTGATACCATTTGGGATGCCGCTACCCACCTCAACTGGGGTTGGGCATTTCTTTCCATGTTGGCCAGTTATGTAGCCATGATGTTTCGCGGCTGGCGTTGGCGCATTCTCATCGAATCCTTGGGATACACAATCCGCGCATCCAGTCCTGTCCACGCTGTCGCCTTTGGTTATTTGATGAATGACCTTATTCCTCGTTCTGGTGAAGTAGCGCGTTGTGCTGTGCTGAATAAGTCGGAAGAAATTCCAATGGACAAACTTGTAGGAACCGTCATTCTAGAACGCTTGGTGGACACCTTGAATTTATTGATGGTCATTGCACTGGTCTCATGGCTGCAGGCCGATGCCATCGCCGCATTGTGGGACAAAATCACCGCCGCTAAAGCTGCAACTCCAGGACAACCCCAGGAAAAAAGTTACCTGATTTATTACATCATCATGGTTGGAACAGCAGCAACCATACTGGGTTGGTGGTTGCTCAAAAAATTACAACACATCGCTTTCTTTGGAAAAATCTATCAGTTTGCCCTAGGGGTGTTGGATGGATTGAAATCCATATTGGCATTGAAACAAAAAGGGTGGTTTACCATTCACACCATTGGCATTTGGATATGCTGGCTGTTGATGGCCTATTTCATGATGAAAGCCCTTGCCGATACCAATTACATGAACATGGCCGATGCCTTATTTTTCTTGGTTGCTGGTAGTTTCGGTATGGTGGTTCCTACCCAAGGAGGATTGGGAGCTTACCATTTGACCTCCAAATGGGGTTTTGAAGCGCTGGGCTATGCTGGAACTTTGGGACTAACCTTCGCATGGATTTCATGGGTGGGCAAGACCGTTGTCGAAATCATTGTTGGTGTTCTCGGCTTTATCATTTTAGATCAACGCGCCAAAAAGAAAAGCAGTGCTGCCTCAGCTTGAACATTGGAAAAAAGAAGGTAAAAAAATTGTTTTTACCAATGGTGTTTTCGATATCCTGCATGTCGGTCATGTCACCTATCTGCAACAAGCAAAATCCCTTGGCGATATCCTCATCGTGGGTTTAAATGATGACGATTCTGTTCGAAAACTGAATAAAGGCCCTGAACGACCCATCAACGATGAACAATCTCGCAAAAAAGTATTGGAAGCTTTGCGCGCAGTAGACGGGGTGGTCATTTTCAAAGAAGAAACTCCGTTGGCATTAATACAATCCATTCAACCCGATGTATTGGTCAAAGGAGGCGACTATGATCCCAACCAAACGGATCCGTCAAACAAACAATACATGGTGGGCTCCAAAGAAGTTAGATCATGGGGCGGATTGGTAAAGGTCATTGACTTTGTCCCCGGATTTTCAACCACTTCAGTAGTCAACAAACTCAAAGCTTAATTACTGCGCTGAGAAGCGAAAAACAATCGTCCCATTTTGATTGGGTTTTCCCAAAGCAGCATTGAAACGCCATTTCTTAGCATGGGACAAACTCTCTTCCAATAGACATTCAAAGTTGGTAGATGAGGGATCAATACTCGCAGATTTCACTTGTCCTTTGTCATCTACAACTACATTCACTTTTACCATTCCTCCTTGTTTACAGCGATAGGTTGGCTTAGGACCATTACTGACCGTTCTTCCTGCTAAACTCCATTCGGCGGTTACCGCACCTGCCGTATTCTTTCCAGAAGGCGGATTGGGATCTGTGTCGGGATTCGTTTTGGGAACTGTTTCATTGGGCTGATTCCGTTCAGGTTTGGGATCATTCTTGTGCTTTTCCTTCAATTCATCAAACGTACGCTTGGCATATTCCTCCGGAGACATTTCACTGCGTTGACCAGTATGATCATACACCCCATCGCCCAACTCAGCACCGTCCATCGACATCACGTTACGCAATGGACCTTCATCTTGGTTTCCATTGGCCGATGGGGTTTCCTCATCCAATTGTAAAGGAATTTCCTCTACTACCTCTTCTTGCTGGTCTTGATCCAAAGCATCATAACCATTGGAGGTGGTGAAAAAAACAATGGCTGTTGTAAAAACCTGAACAGAAACAGCAATGAGCATGGCTTGCATGGCCCATTTCCAACCTCCTGAGGGTCTCTCCGACAGAATAAAATCCAAGTTTGTCTTCACCCAATAAAGGTAATCTGATTTTTGATTGAATAATAATTCAATTTTCAGCTTATATTTGTTTAAATACTGAAAACTATGAAAAAGATTTTTGCATTCGTCGCCTTCATGATGTTGATGGCTGGTATGGCTTCTGCCCAAACCCAAACGGCAGCCGATACCAATACTGAAAAGAAAGAACAAGTAATCAAAGAGAAAAGCTCTTGCGGTAAAGCGGAGAATGGTAAAGCTTGTTGTTCAAAAGACAAAGGAGTAACTGGGTCAACTGACAAAGCTGCTTGCTCAGGGGAAAAGAAAGAAGGTGGTTCTTGCTGCTCAAAAGGTGAGAAAAAAGAAGGCGCCGCTTGTTGCTCTAAAGACCAAAAGAAAGAAGGCGGAAAATGTTCTGGAGACGGAAAAAAAGAAGGGAATCCAAAGCCTTAATTCGACTGAAATATTGAAATGAAAAAGCCGCTTTGATGCGGCTTTTTTTATTCTTGACATTGATTCAATTCTAGGACCTATTCCGGCTATCCGTTTCAAGTCCTCGGGCCGCTTCGCTGCCCTGCGGGCTTTCCACTACTATCCGGGGTATGGCGCTCCCTTTCGGCTATCTCAGCCTTTGAAAGGTCATTATCTAAAGACCAAAACCAATGGAGAGGTCACTCTCCACTTGTTCAATGCTTGGATTTTTCCCTTGACTATCCAAATATTTCAAAGCAAACTGTGCAATGTCATTTCGATTCCATTGGTCCATATTACAATCAAAAATTTGCAACAATGCTTTCAGATCCTGTTGGGACAATTTGGCTCGTTTTTCCGCATCATACAAAAAAACAGATATGACGGCCAAGGACGCTAGCGAAGGTTTTGTGAGCAAATCTTTGAGTGAGGGATCAGCGTCAATCAAGCTCCAAATGGCGGGCAATAAAGAGGTCGATTGATTGTTGCTTTGGTACTTGTCCACAGCATTCTTTAAGCAAATGCGCAAATCATGTTCGTCCCAAGGCTTGGCCACATAGCGATAAATCTCTCCTTTATTGATGGCGTTAACAACAGCCTCAATATCTGCATATCCTGTCACCAAAATGCGCACAGATCGAGGGAAATCAGGGAGTATCATTTCAAAAAATTCAACCCCTGAAATTTCCGGCATTTTCTGATCGGATAAAATCACGGGAACCTCATTTTGGTTCAAGTACTCCACCGCTTCTCGGGGTGATGTTGTGGTAAACACATCATACTCTCTGCGGAACAATGCCTTAAAAGCAACAAGGTTGTTCTCCTCATCATCGAGATAGAGGATTTTAATTTTTTCTTCGCTCATATAGGTTTATGATTTGTATTTAAAGGCAACAGAATGGTAAAGCTCGTTCCTTTGTTCCATTCGCTATCTATGCGGATATCACCGCCATGTTCTTGTACAATGCCCAAAACAATGGAAAGTCCCAATCCGGTTCCCTCTCCAACTTGTTTGGTGGTAAAAAAGGGATCAAAAATCTTTTTGCGCACCTCTTCTTTCATACCTGTTCCGTTGTCTTTCACAACAATTTTCAAGAAATCACTCTCTTTCTCGGTTGATACCTCAACCAAACGTTCTTGAATGGATCTGTTGCCCATCTTGGTTGCATGGACAGCGTTAGAAATTAAGTTCATCAGGACTTGGTTCAGCTTACCAGGGTAGCAATGAATTTGTGGCAAGGTAAGATCGAGGTGGGTGGTGAGCGTAACTTCTTTAGAGGTGATGTTTTTCAGGACCATCAGGGTTGAGGTGATGCATTCATTGACATCAGCGAGCACCAGGGCATCCCGATCCATTCGGGAAAAAACGCGCAATGAGCGCACGATATCAGCCGTGCGTTTGGACCCCTCATCAATACCTTGTAAGAGCTGATAAATTTCTTTTTGCAGGTAATCGACATCAAGCTCTTTGTACTTGAGTTGGAGAGCATTCCACTTGGCTTGGAGGTCGGTAACGGGAAGGTTGGGATTGATCTGAGCGATGATTTCGATCAGCTCATCGACATCGCGTTTGAGGGGCTGAACATTGGAGCGAACGAAGTTGACGGGGTTATTGATTTCATGGGCGATACCGGCAGTCATTTGACCCAATGAGGCAAGCTTCTCAGATTCGACGAGTTGTTTTTGGGTCAATTGCAAATTGGTAAGGGTTTGTTCTAGGCTGTGATTGGCGGAGGTGATTTCCCGGGTTCTGGCCTCTACTTCTTTTTCAAGAATGGCATTTTGCTCATGAATGAGGCGCTGATTCTCTTCCATCATCAGTATGGCTTGAGCCTGCGAGGCCTCCTTCTCCCGTTTGAGAATATTAATTCGATCCGCTAATGCGAGAGAGAGGAGGATGGCTTCGATTGCTGAACCAATGGGCATTGCATAGTTCGTAACTGAGTTAAATGGAATCAAGCCGAGATTTCGAAAAGCATACATTGTAACTCCAATTAAAAAGAACATCCAAGCAATCAAATAATATTTAGCTGGTCGATATCCGCCCTTTATCGCTCTTAGCGCAGCTGGAATTAGAATCAATGCACATGCGGCATTAAAATTTATTATGTATTGTGATAATGTAGCAAAATCAGCAAATAGTAAAAACAAAGCAACAAAATACGAAACTAAAAAAATATTTAGCAATCTATGAATTGTATTTGAGTACAATTTTGTTCTAATAAAATCTATTGAAAAAATCACAGTGGCTATTCCGCTTAAGATGGGAATGAAACTTGACATGAACTGACTAACAGATCCCGAATTTGGCCAAAAATATTTATCAGCATATCCACTTATAACAAATTGAGTGAGTAAAACAGTACCAACGTAAAATACATATCTCAAATACGTTTTATCTTTAACAGTCCAATAAATGAAAATATTATATAGAATCATCACTAACATTACGCCTAAGTAAAAAAAATAAAAAGACCTTTTGGATATTTCTGCTTTAATGAAATCCAAAAAATCGTAATGCACTTTGATTGGAATAATCAATTGCTCATCGCTGAATGCTTTGAAATAAAATGTAGACTTACCATTTAAATTCGGAAGTTGAAAACTGTAGCCTGTATTATCCAAAAAAGAAGGATATTTTTGACCGCCTTGATAAACTTTAACGCGAAATGTAGAATCCTTGTAGACCACAAATTCATCTAATAGAGAATTGTCTATTTGAATCGTGAACATGCCAACAGAGAGATCCAAATTATTTATTGTTATCCTTCCATAACAGGTGTCATCACTTATTCCAAGGCTCAATGTGCTCCCATTGTACTTTTTTAGCTCTATTTCTGACTTTACACCTCTATGGTATTCTATATTAACGTCTTGACAAAGACATGTAGATGCAAAAAAGGTAATAAAAGAAAATACTGAAAACAATTTTTTCATTTGGACAAACTATATTCTATGGTAAGGTTTACTTTGTTTCTGGATTCCTCTATGATCTGATTAGGATTAGTTGACAAGGAAAATATTTTCAATTTCTCATTCGCATCTGAATTGGATAATGTTTGCAATGAGTCTTGAATCGTTATATGTGCATTTTGCTTGGCTCCTTCGTAATAAAGAATTCCATTTTGACCTATCTCTTCAACTAAGTTAAAGCCGAAATTTGAGGCCATTTTGAATGAATGAACTGAACATAATGCCAATATTTGATCAAATCCAAGTCTAATAGCAATCGCCAATGCCGATCGTATACTATATACACTACCAATCCCTAATCCCGCTACAGCAACAGAATTCCACAATCCACAAAGCTCCCCAAATTTCTTATCTCCCCTTGAATAAACATATTCATCAATTTTAGGATCTAAATAAGATATTGCTGATTGCACTGGTAGTGACCTTCCTTTATTAGCTTCTTCTATTCTAGCACCCCCATAAATTTTCTTACCATCCTCAGACTCAACAATAACCACATGTACAAATTCAGATGACATCCAATCCTCCTTGGAGGAAGAAACCTGAAAACCAAAAGATCGAAGTACATCCAAATGGCCATCTTGAAATTTCATACAAGACTCCAAATCATCAATGGCCTTAAATGATCTTATCCGAATAAATTCAACCCTTTCTCTTGAATTCTCGAGTAATTGCGTTATGTCAACTGATTTGTGACTCAATGTCAAAATATATTCGTTGACTTTTTAAAGATTGGCCTAATAGTATCTTCCTGACAGCTGCGCAAGCAGAGCCTCCTCCAATTATCACATCACTGGCTAATTGAGGCCAAGATCTTAATTCTGTTCCAACTTTTGACATTGATAGACGGCCTCTTTCTGATACTTTTGAAAAATCAATACACCGCATTAAAATATCACGACTAGTGGAAACACTTCTATCGATATCATCCAACATTCCGTGCAATAAGGGGTATGATGGGTCCAAATCATATCTTTCAATGTCCAAAACACTTCTATCACTTGTTTCCATAACAACCGGAACTGATCTATTTCTGGCCTGTTCTCGAATCAATAGTTTAATTAAACCATTATCACATTCATCTACTACTATGTCTAACTTTCCATTTTCATTATGAAAAAAACTATCAATGTTCTCATTTGTAACTCCATAATTAAAAATTTCCACTTTCAAATAAGGATCAAGCTCTAAAATTTTACGTTTAGCAATTACTGCCTTATTACTTCCCAAATCAAATATTGAATGGAATATTCTGTTCAAATTACTTAAATCCAAAGAGTCAAAGTCGGCGATACGAATAGTACCCGCGATTCTCTCTAGTGCTATTGACATCAATACAGAATATCCGACGGACAAACCAATAATGCCTATTGTTTTATCCAAAAGACTATTTTGTTCCGATTCTGTGATTTTATCTCTATTTCTTATTGTGCGTAAAAAAACAAAATCTTCTTCGTCCAGAACTCTAACTAAACTCTTTCTCCAAGGATAATAAATCCAAACACCGTTAATTCGAGTCGGTTTCTCTCTAATTAACTCGTTTCTTCTCCTCGAAAAATCAACTGCAAAACTATCTGTCAAAGTAGGGAATTTATTCAGGGTTAATTCATCTATCATTCCATCCAATAAATCTACTTTTTGAATATCATTCGAATTGAGAAGATTCAACAATTGCTGGGAATCTTTATCATGAAAAAAGGCAACATTTTCTTCCATACTATTAATTCAAATATCTCTCATCTCTTGTAGTATTTTGGTATTAATGTTTTTTGTATTTTAACAGCTTAAAGTTGAAACCTTAATTAAAACCATCCCACCTATGGAAAAATTAATTGACTCAAAAAACGGTGCTCTCTCGTTTCCTTCATGGAAACAAATAATTTCTGAATTACTCATCTTTGAAAGTAAATTCTCCCCCCATCTTACAATGCCAATTGGCCAATTCTTAGGCCAATTCATTGAAAAGATGGACCTCATCAAGGAGGATATAGAAAACAAGAGCGCATCTGTTTCATTGCAAATGATGATTAGAGCAATGGCCCAATATCAAAAAGATGAAAGCCTAATCAGCTTGATGGAAAAGAAAAAAAACTTTGAATCAACTAGAAACGAATTTCAAACTATTTTCAATATAGAAGAAAGTCGATTTGAATGGGTAAGTCCAAATATTGAAAATGTGCTTGGCCTGAAAGAATCGGAGTTCTCTCTTGAAAAATTAATAGGACTTGGCCAGGATCCTTTGATTGTAAAAGAAGACTTGCAGCATTTCATTCGATGGGCAGGTATATCATACCTTTTATTTTCAATTCCTGGATTCAGTTTTGAAAGTAACAATGATTATCAAGTTGTAAGTTTCAGAATTAACACTAAAAATCTTCAAAATCATGAGTTACACAGATTCACAAGCTTAACACTTCAAAAAAAATCTCAACTTCATATTGGTAACTCTGATACTCTTACAAATGGGATTCCTAAGTATCATTTCGATACCTGGAGCTTATTTGAAAGCGTACAAAATCATTATGTGAAACCAAATTACGTAACTAACTTCCACCAATCGCAACTAATGAATAATCTTGGTTATGTAATAAATGCCATCTTATTAGACTTTCCAATTAAATATTTACTAATTCTCAATGAGCGCAGCCGCTTTGATAGAAATAAATTAGTTGCACATTCAATTAATGAAAAGTGTAAAAAACACGCAAATGTCATTGCTAATCTAGATGAAAATAAAATCGGAGATACAATAAATAAAACCATAAAACCAAAATTGACAAACCTTGCAAAAAATTACTGTCCAGAATTAACGGATGATATCCAAGGAGATCTGGAGGCCGTTTCATATGCAACGAAGTGCGGATTACTTCCCATTCCGCAAGGTGTTGAGGAAATTATATATAAATGCATTGATAACAAGGCATAATTATATCCCTTCGAAAATTTCGAAAACCAGCTCCGGCTGGTTTTTTTGTACCCATGTTTGTCCCATGAATAAAACAAACAACAAAAACAACAAAAAATCCAAATTCCCAAAAAACATGATCAGGTATCCTAAAATCAGAGAATTCAGAATTCTTCACGACCTCAAACAAGAATTCATCGCAGAAAAACTCGGCATCTCACAACCCGAATACTCCCGTCTCGAATGTGGTTTCCGAAAAGCCCGACTCGAAGATTTTAAAACCCTTTCTAAAATCTACGACGTCCACATCAATATACTCATGGTCCGCGACCAAGAAACCGTCTACGATCGTCCAAAAAAACGCCCCATCTCACCATCCATCCTCGCCGACGAACAAATCATGAGCCTCCTCGACCAACACGCCCAAATCCTATCCTTCCTTAAACAATCCAATATCGAATCCCAACAAATCATCCAAAAACTCATCCCTTTCCAAAACTCCAATCCCCAATCTTATAACACAAACCCTTAATTCATTACCCTCAAACCCCTTTACCTCACCGAATAAAGGAGATTCCCTACCGAATCTCCTTTATTTATCCCCTGTCATCACCAACATCAATTGAGTTTATTCACTTTTTTACCATTGATAATCAAGCACTTAAAAACTTTTTCAACAATTTTTGTAACCTTTATTTCACTCCCCTCGTTCAATCCATCAACAACAACAAACACAAACAGTCATGAAAACAAACAACAACAACAAAGTGATGGTCCTCTCCACCAACGTTACCTTTACCAATGATGTAAAGTGCGCTTTGAATCAAAACTTTGACGTACTAGAAGTACACAACACCCAAGACGCTCTTGACGCCCTTCTTCCAGAACAAGTTCAAGTAGTTGTCGTTGATCAAATGCTTGATCAAGTTTCCGGAGAAGGTTTTCTTACCACCCTTAAACTTCAGTTCCCTCAAGTTAAAAGCGTTTTCGTAGTACAAAATAGCGCTGAGTTGAACTGGGAATCTTTGGTCAACAACGCCAATCCCTTCCGTGTAGTTTCTGTTCCTGTCAACCTAACCACCTTGGCCAAACACGTAACTGATGCTGCCAACCAATACAATAAAGAATTTGAATGTGAGCAAAACCTTGAACTTTTGAATCGTCAAAACCAACAAATGCAGTTCCTTTTGACGCAAAGTTTGCTCTCTTAAGATGCTATCCTGACTGTGTCGGATATGTTGTTGTTGTTAATTCAGGGCGGCCTTTTGGTCGCCTTGTTTCATTTTAAAGTAATGCGCACTCAATGAAGCAAGCATCTGTGAAAAAGTACCCATCGCACTCTCTGTCTCCGGCGAAATAACCTCCCTTCTCAATCGCAAAACCAATAATCCATACAAAGCATGCAAACACAGTTCAACCTCATTTTGACTCACTCCCTTGGAGCGCACAATATACTCTTCTAAATTGGGTCGTGCCGCTTCATAATATTGAATGTAATCCGAATCCTTCCACACCTTTAACAAGGTTTGATGCAAATAAGTCAACTCAGCCAATATCTCTTCCAAAGCCGTCAAATGTCCCCGCTTTTCAATTTTCTCTGACTTCATATCCCGCATCAATTCCTGAAACCACTTGCGCTCTTCTGCCTGCTGCGCCTGATCCTGTGTCAATGTGATGATAAAGCCATCCAAGGCCTCCAAATCAAAATTCACCGCGCGTACCAAATCTTCCATCTGCCACATGAACAGCAAATACTCCGCTGCCCCACTCAAATATTTCTGATGCGCAAATACCATAACTACTTCTTCTTCTCCTGTTGATACGCTTCATTCAGACCCTTTAATACTTCCGAAGTCACATTAAATCCGTTGTTACCATACAATACAATCGGTATTCCCTCTTGGTAATTCAATACATAATCGATGTGCTTCAGCTTGGCATATTGATCCAAATACTTCTTCACTCTGTTATTCAACTCGACGGTCATGGCCTCCTTCTTGGCGGCTATTTCCTCAGACATCTTGGCATCGATCTGCTGTAACTCCCCTTGTAAGGTGGCCAATCGCTCTTCTACAACTCGCGCTTCATCCTCTGGCAATTGCTTGCTGTTGGCGTATTGCAATAAATCTTGTGCCTCTTTTTCTCGTTTGGCATACTCCCTTTGGAATTCTGCATCCGCTCCTTTTAAGCTACTCTGCAAGCGAACCTCCTGATCTTTGATAAACGCATAATGCGCATTGATGCTGTCCCCGTTGATATAGGCTACAACAGCCGACTTGACATTGGCCGTATCCTGAAAAGCAGAAGCCTCCGGCACATCAGGTATAACCATAGAAGAGGATTGGGTTCTTTGATTCCAAAATAAATACCCCAGGGCCATAAATTGCACCGCCATCACGGCAATGATCCAAATGTTTTTTTTCATTCTCTTGATTTTATCGTTCCAAGCCATTCATGCATCTTGTGCATCTGCTCCATCATCTGTTCTGCATTATCCAGCACCCAAGCTTGTACCGATGACAAATCATATTGCTCTTTGTCAAACTTAAATCCCTGCTTACACCTTCCTCCCTCAACCTCAACAATGTACTTTCCGTTGTACTCGTGTACAACCATTCGCAAATGAGGGTGAGGAATTTGTGCTACCAAACGCATGGGACGAAATTAAATTAGACGACTGTCTTTGTTGCAGTTATTTTTTTAATTCTTCTAACAATCAGCAATGAAATCAATGTGAAAAAAACGGCCAAATAGCCTACCCAGTGATAATTTTTCAATGGAGCATATTGATCTTCTTGTGAGATAATCAATCCAGCAATGATGGCGCTCGAGCCACTGGCCAAACTCTGAGCACTGCTGTTCAAACTCATAAAACCGGCTCGCTGAGCGGGATTGACCAAGGCTGAAATGATGGTGTTGGCCGGAATCATTCGGCCTGAAATGAAGGTAAAAAAGAACATCGCAATAAACAGAACCACAAACAATGGAACTTGTGTCAAATGCGTATTGGCCAGCATGGTCAGACATGACATCCAAGCAAAAATCGTAAAAACCCTAAATCTTCCCCAACGGTCTACAGCTTTTCCAATGGCCATTCCTGATAAAACAGTGGCCGCTCCCCCTGTGATGTAGATATACTTAATTTGACTTTGCTCCAAACCAACATTGTTAATCATGTACGGTGTTAAAAAACTAATCACCGTAAACTGACCCAAGACCAACATCACCGTGAACAACAACGCATTGCGCTGCGCCACAGAACCCAAAACAGATTGAATCGTTGCTAGGGGTTGAAAAGGCTCTGATTTGTTCAAATGAGCTTGAATGGGGGGCAGCACTTTTAGGGCTGTCATCAAAATTAAAAAACTCAGTCCGCTAATGACATAAAATGGAACATGCCAATTGTTGTCAAACGTATCCACCAAAACCAATGCAAGCGGCACTCCCAAAACCGCTGCCAATGAAAAAGACAAGGTCACCATGCCCATTGCCTTTCCACGTCGTTCCAAAGGAATCAAATCACCAACGATGGACATAACCAATCCGCCTAGCAAACCACCCGTAAGTCCTGTCAAAACCCTGGTGCCAACAAACAAATAATAATTCAATTGAGCATCATGGGTATTGGGAATCCATGCAGAAGACAAAGTACCCAACATGAATCCAATGTAGGCCACCAACAGTGCTTTTTTGCGGTCCAAACTATCCAAGTAAAATACGCCTAAAAAAGAGGACAGTCCTGCCGCCAAGCCATACGATGAAACAAGAAAACCATAAGCGCCTGGCCCAATCATGAGGACTTTTTTCAAGATGTCTCCCATGGGCATCATGATCATAAAATCCACAATGTTGGTGAACTGAATGGCCGCTAAAATCAACAAAATATTACGCTCTTGCCGCATGACTTATTTCGGCAAAAGTAATGTCAACTGCTCCTCAACCTCTTTTTTCCATGGTTGACGCATTTCTTGGGCATTGTATTCGATGGATCCAGTCAACCAACGTACGGCTAGGTTGGTCAAAGGTTGAGCATGGCGCAAGGATGCGGAATAATTCACCGGCATGGCCCCCAACGCAGATTTCATCTCCAAGGCCGTCCTGCCAAAAACTATGCGCGATACGGTCTTCTGAATGCCCAATTCAACGTAATCATAGAGCATTCTTGAATAGAGATAATGAGTTTTATTTCGCCCGTAATCAAATCCCACAATGTGGGCCTCCATCTCCTCACTGCCGATGATGGCTGTCGAAAAGGCGACCATTTCCTCACCCAAAAGATAAGCTGTAAAAATCATTTGGTCTTTCAATTCCTCCTTCATTTGAATCATGGAGGCGGCGGACAATTGTAGCCAACGATGAGGGGCGTGTTTGTATACCTGCTCATACAATGGATACCATTCCCCTTTACGCGCGCGCATCGTCTCGGTATCCCATTCTTGTTGCAACAATTGATTGGACCTCATCTTTGCGGTAAGCGCCTTGGATCTGAATTTGCTCGAAAGTGCCTGTAAGTAATCACCTAAATCACTCCATTCTTTCAACAAAGGCAAGACCATGATAGGATCCGCTTCCATCGTGGCAAAACCACAACTGTTCAAAGACTGTTGGAGTTCAGCACGCTGCGCGTGAAAATCCTTGATTAAACAAATATTGACCTTCCAACCATGGCTGCGCAAATCCAATACCCTTTTGTTCATGGCCAAACACAACATCTCCGCTTGCAAATCAGAGGAAATACCTGCTCTAAAAACAAATCCATGCTCACCCGAAACAAAAGGATTTCCCAATAATAATACCCATTGAGAAGACCCTTTTTGCTGCCATTTCTGTATCACCCATTGTCGAATACCAACACATTGACTGGCTTCCATCGGAAGGGCAGTTGTAGTAAAAGGGGAAAGAAAAAAAACAGCCCAACCCACAGCTTCTCCTTTGCTCCTGAATAATCCATAAACCATCGCATACTGCCCCTCCAAGGATTGTAAATATGGTGGAGATAAAAAAACGTTGGAAGTAGGCAAATGTTGAAAGGCCGTGGGAATGTCTACCCATCGCTCCTGCCAGGCGATTTCTATTTCATGGTTGTCATCCACCCAAGCCCATTGACAGGCCTTTCTCGCCATTTCCTTCAAACTTCCAACCATTTGTGCAAAGCTAATATCGTTTACCTTTGAATGAAACAATTGGAAGGGCAACTTGTTCCCACCAACAAGATTTAACAGATGCTAGAGATTCCTTACAATATACCCATGGTTTTTGCCACCCTGGCCATTCTTTTCTTCAGCCTATTGGCTGTATGGAAAAGCAGCTCAGTAAAAACCAAAAACAATACCCATTTTTTTGCATTGGCTTGGGTGCTATGGGGCCTGTTTCAAAGTGTGCTTTCTTTGAACCGTTGGTACATGGATCGAAAAGGAGGTTGGATTCATTTTGTTTATCCTTGGTTGCTTCTACTCCTTTTAATTGCCTTTGTGCTTTATACCAACAAAGGAAAACGTTGGTCATTGAGCTTAAATGATCGATTATTATTTGCTCCTGCGTTGGCCTCGATAGTGATGGTCCCCATATTTCAAGGACTATACTCTTACAAGCAAATCTCGAGCTCGCTCTATTCACCCCTTCTGTACATCATTCCTGTACTTGGAGCGATGGGATTGTTTTTTGCTTCACGATGGAATGCGACACTCACCCGATGCACCCACTTGGCCATTTTGACTTGTATTGCAGTGCTCATGACCATCGGCTACGGTGGTATTCCCAACGCACATCAAGCTTGGGATTATGCCAATCCAAACTATGCTTTTCAGCACTTTCCATACACACTAATTCCCAATTTGATTTATCCTTTGCTGGCGCTATTCAGCGCCATTGGATTAAAGCAAGGAAAATAATCAGCGCTTTTTGTAGGCCAAGAAAGTTGTTCCCGCCAACAATAGCAGCATCAATATAGAACCTGTGCTTGAAATCGCATTCCCTTGTTCCCAAACAGCTGGTTCAAACTTCCATTCTACCTGATGGTCCCCTGCTGGAATCATGGCTGCACGTAAAATAAAATTCACCTGAGCCGCTCCTGTTTTCTGACCATCGACATAGCAGTTCCAGCCTTCAGGATAGTAAATCTCTGAGAAAACGGCACAACGGTTAGTCTTTGACGTAGACTTATACACCAAATGATTGGGTGAATAAGAAGTAAGTCGAATAACATCCGAACTATCCCCAGTTGAAGATTGCAATTGCTGCGCAAATTTTTCATTGACCACCGCTTCGTTCTTGGGATCCAAATTTGCCAAAGATTGAATTTCCTCGTTGGCATTTTTGACAACATTCACATTGCTTACAAACCAAGCCGGGCCGCATGCTTTCGCATTTACCAAAGGAGGATTCTCTGCGTTGTAAACGATGTACTTCGTATTGAGCATATTCAGAACAGGAGCGCTGTCAAAGGCATTTTGCTGTTTGCCCGCGCGCAATGAATCCACCATTTGTTTCATTTCCGGTTGGATGCAAAATTCTATCACCTCCTGGTAACGTTTCAGCTTGGCACCATGATAGCCACCTATGCTTTTGTGCAAATAACTCACGTCAGCATTGTTGAAAGGATTCTGCAGTGTGAATACGCGATAGTGTGAGGTTAAATTCAAAGCAGCAAAGGAAGCAATTTGATCTTTCACCTGAGCATTTTTATAGGTCATCCAATGCTCATCTTTGGCCATTGCAGCAGCTATTGTGGCTTTCTTTTCTTCCCATTCCTTTGCATTGGGTTTTTCATTCTCCAGGATGAAAACATCTGCCTTAGTAGGAATCACGGGGACATTTTTCTCATCCGCTTTAACATAGCGCATGTAACGACCCTTTTCCTTGTCATTATTCAGATACCTTCTGCAAACATTCCATTGATCCGACCAAATGATTAAACCCAAAACAGCCAACAAAGGAAGTTGCAATTTAGACCAACGAAGCATGGCCCAACCAGTGCCCAACAAAACCACAACCAATAGTAACGCGCGCTGGGCATCCGCACTGAACATATTGATTCGTGCATCAACCACAGCAGACTCTACTTTGTCTACCAACTGCATATCCTGTGCAGAAGGATTATTGGGGTTTTTGATGACTTCGAACTGAACCAACCGACTCGTAATTTTATCAGTCTCATCTTCTGAAGCAAAACTCCCTATCATTTTGGGTTGAATCAACATGAGGGCCACAATAGCCAGGATTCCGCCAGAAACCATCAACCACTTCTTACTCACCTCTTCCCATTTTAGTTTTTGCTCAAGCAATTGATTCAACAGTAAACCAGCCATGCTGACCCAAGCAATCGGTAACAGCATGAGAATCATTTTGGAGTCACGGAATTTCTTGTACATGGGGAAATGATGAATAAAGAAATCGTTCAATCCCGTCATGTCTTTCACGCACAAACCCAAAGCCAATAAAGTAGCTGCCAAGAATGCCCACTTGATGTTGTCTTTTAAGAAAACCAAGGCCAATAATGTGAACACCACAGCGAACCAACCAAAATAGAACGCTCCCCCGCTGCTATTCTGACCTCCCCAATAGGGATCCATCACCTCCACAATGGGCTTGATGTCCCGCTTCACCCCTTTCAATGCTTCTGGGGCGCTCATTTTAAAATATCCGTTGGATCCACCAAAAGCATTGGGAAATAGGATACTCCAGCGCTCGGCTTTTCCGTAATTGTAGTCCAAGATATAATCTTCTGCCAATCCCACTTGATCTTCGGAATCCTTTTCTTTGTTGTCAGCCGTTATGGTCAAATCACTACTCCCTCGAGTGGTGTATTTGCTGTACTCATAAGTGGTCAAAAGATTACTGGCACTTGGTAAAATCGCCGTCACGGCAGCTAACATCATCATGGCCAGAGACATCCCGGCGCGTTTGAATGATTTGCTCGCCAAATCCATCACCCATTGGGTCAAAAAAACCAATGCGAGCAAAATGCCTGCATAATAGGTCATTTGCAAGTGGTTGGCTGTAATTTGACAGCCCATAAAAAGGGCAAACAACGCCCAACCCAAATATGACTGCGTGCGCATGGCGTAAATCATGGCACCTAGCATGGGCGCGATAAAGGCAATGGCCATCACCTTGGCGGTATGCCCCGCTCCCAAATACAGTACATTCACGGTCGAAAGACCAATCGCCAATCCCATCAAAATGGCCACCCATGGTTTAACGCGTAAAAACAATCCTAAAAAATATCCGCCCAATAAGGCCACGAAAAGTGTCCCCACTGCTCCCGGTAAGCCCATTCGAAACCATAAAATAAACCAACGAAAAACATTGGCATTGTGCTCGGTTGAGATCTGATAAGTGGGCATACCACCAAACATGCTATCTGTCCAAAGTGACTCCTCCCCATTCATCATGCGGTAGTCCATTGTTTCCTTGGACATCCCCTTCCAATTGTCAATGTCCCCTTGACGCAAATCAAAGCCATCCATAATCGGAGAAAAATAACTGATGGCCACCACCAAAAAGAGGACAATGGCCAGGACATGGGGCAGGGATTTTTGAAGAATGTTTTTCATCATTGTTTTTCGTCTTTGATTTCTATGTAATCCACGTATTCACCAACAGGTGTTTGATTTTTTTTAGGTTTAGGCTGAGATGAAGTCTGACCCTGTTGTCGCTCCAATTCCTCTCGGGTTTTGTTTAAGGCATAATTCACACTCATACGGGCAATCATGCGCAACAAATAGCTGATAAAAATGATCCACAATAAAATTCTGATCACCCCCCACAATGATGCCTGATAACATTGAGCCTCAAAAGCTGAATACATCATTTTTCCGTTACCGTTAAGTCTTTAAAAATGTCTTCTAATCGCTGCTCCTTCTGATTCATCGTGAGCACTACTCGGCCCATTTCATTCATTCTTTTGGCAATATCAATTCGATTGTCCACACCCGACTGCACATCCAATTCCCAATGAAGTGGAGAAATTCTATTGACTTTTATGACACCCGAGATGGATTGAAAAACATGATCCTGAATGGGTCCATCCAATTCGATGGTAATTCTATTGATTCCTCCCGTTTGCTTCAAATCATGAATGGATTTATCAGCAATCAATTTCCCGCGATTTACAATCAAGGCTCTGGAGCATATGGCCTCTACCTCTTGCATGATGTGTGTAGAAAACATGACTGTTTTCTCTTGACCAACGTGTTGTATGAGGTTTCTTATCTCAATCAATTGATTGGGATCCAATCCGCTGGTAGGTTCATCCAGTATTAATACAGCAGGATCATGTATCAATGCCTGAGCCAAGCCAACCCTTTGTCTATAGCCCTTTGACAATGCCCCAATTTGTTTGTGCGCCTCTAAACCAAGACCCACACGATCGATCATATCATTGACCCGTGAGGACACCCTGTCCAATTGATAAATGCCCGCGATAAAAGACAAGTACTCTTTCACATACATCTCCAAATACAACGGATTGTGCTCTGGTAGATAACCAATCAATCTTCGGGATTCCATACTTTGCTTAACCACATCAAAACCATTAACCGACACCTCTCCTTTGCTAGCGGGAATAAATGACGTAATGATTTTCATCATGGTACTTTTTCCCGCACCATTGGGACCCAAAAAACCAACAATCTGACCCTTGGGTATTTCAAAAGAAACCGCATCTAAGGCCCATTGCGGACCATATTGCTTGGAAACATTTTTTACGATAATCGACATCTCTTTTCAGCCTTCTGAACAAAGGTAAACGATGAACAACCTTTTACAAAATGTAAATCTCTTTGTATATTAGTAAAATGAAAGTAGAACAAAGTATTTGGAGCGCTGAAGGACAATGGACAACAGACGCTCCATCACTATCCTCAGCACAATTGGTCTTTATTTTTATTGGTATCGATCTAAAAAATCAAGATCAACTATTGGCCGATCTCAAAGAAAAGTATCCCACTGGGAATTTAATTTTTTGCAGTACCGCTGGTGAAATTGCGGGAGATAAAATCTTAGATGAAAGTGCTGTTTGTACTGCCATTCATTTTGAAAAAACAGAAATTAAAATTCATCGTCAAATCATCAACGATACCAATGAAAGTATCAGTTGTGGTCAAAACATCGCACAGTCTTTAGACCGTGATGACTTAAAAAGCGTTTTCATCTTGAGTGAAGGCACGTTGACCAATGGTGACTTCCTTATTCAAGGTGTCAACGAACATTTGACCAAGCGCGTTTTGATAACAGGTGGTCTTGCAGGAGACGCCGGTAGATTCACCCAAACCTTTGTTGGATTGAACGAAATCCCTCAGCCTGGAGTCATTGTAGCTGTTGGCTTTTATGGCAACAACATCGAAATCAGCCATGGATCGCAAGGTGGATGGACAGAGTTTGGTCCAATCCGAACCGTGACCTCCTCGGAGAAAAATGTTCTATATACACTGGACAATACCAATGCATTGGAACTGTACAAAAGATACTTGGGAGAAAGAGCTGAAGAATTACCTGGCTCTGCGTTATTATTCCCATTGTGTATCATCAACGACGATGGCACGCAGTTGGTCCGAACAATCCTGAACATTGATGAGGCCACCGGATCGATGACCTTTGCAGGAAATTTACCCGAGGGTTCTAAAGTGCAATTCATGATGGCCAACTTTGACCACTTAATCGAAGGGGCTGAAATGGCTGCCGCGGAGAATGATGATCTAAAAAGTCCATCGCTAGCCATTCTCATTTCTTGTGTTGGACGAAGGATCGTTTTGGGTCAGCGAACTGAAGAAGAATTGGATGCTGTGATTGAACGAATTGGTGATGACACTGTTTACTGCGGATTTTACTCCAATGGCGAAATCTCACCATTAAAAGATTCATCCACCTGCGCGTTGCACAATCAAACCATGACCATCACTACTTTCAAAGAGGTATAATGATTCGATTGGCGATTTTGGGGTCTGGATCTGGATCCAATGCTTTGAATATCATTGAAAGATGCCATCAAAGAACGGACATTGAAGTTTCCCTAATCGTTTGCAATGTTGCTGATGCTGGTATATTCAATCATGCCAAGAAACACGACATTCCCGCTGTTTTATTGGACAATTCAGCCTTTCAAACTGAAAAACCATTATTGGATTTGTTGAAACACTATCAAATCGACTGGATCATTTTGGCCGGTTTTCTCAGAAAAGTTGGCGCTCAAATATGCCGGGCTTATCCCGATAAAATCATCAATATCCATCCTGCACTTTTACCAAAGTATGGAGGCAAAGGCATGTATGGCCGCCACGTGCATGAGAAGGTTTTTGAAATGAAAGATCATCTGTCTGGCGTTACCATTCATTACGTCAATGAGCACTACGATGAAGGCCACATTATTGCCCAATTCACCACATCACTTGCCCCATCAGATGGGCCAAGTGAAATCGAAGCCAAGGTCAGGGCGCTTGAGCTGGCACACTTCCCGGATGTTATTTTTGCAACTGTATTCGCGTGAAAAAACATATTTTCTTGTGTGGTCTTGGTTGGATAATCTGGACCAAAAATCCAATGGCGCAAAAACCAACACCTTCTGTTGGTCGAATTGACTTTATTGAGCAATTTCCATCTCAATATGTAGACCCAAGATCATTGGCTGTTTGGCTGCCCAAAGATTATTCACCGAATAAGAAATACAACGTGATCTATCTCCATGATGGTCAAAATCTTTTTGATTCCACCATCACTTGGAATCAGCAGGAGTGGCATATTGATGAGCATCTGCAGAAATTGATTGATACAAAAAAAATCAAACCCTGTATCGCTGTTGGTATATGGAACAACGGAACAAAAAGACACATTGAGTACTTTCCGCAAAAACCTTTTGAGTGTTTGGATAGCATCTTCCAAGATTCATTATTGACTCATGTGAACCGAAATCCATCGACTCCCATGTTTGCAGGCCATATTATTTCCGATCAATACCTTTTGTTTCTTACCCGTGAAGTTGTGCCTTATGTACAACGAATGTACCCCATTAGCGTTAAAGCCAAAGATTGCATCATTGCCGGTGCAAGCATGGGAGGATTAATATCTTGGTATGCCACCCTTGAATATCCAAATCTATTTGGAAATGCGGCATGCTTTTCAACCCATTGGCCAGGAATATGGCCAGCAGACGATCCCAAGAGGAAAATATTTCAAGCATTTTTGCATTATGCCCAATCCCATCCATCCAAAAAGACCCGATGGTATTTTGATCATGGAACAGAAGGATTGGATGAGTTCTATGCACCCTATCAAGAAGATATGGATGCGATTTATAGTCGCGGAAGACACTTCAGTAGCACTGAATATAGGGGATTTGATCACAGTGAGAAAGCCTGGTCGCATCATTTTGAGCATGCCATTCTTCAATTGTGGAGATAAAAAAAGGGAGCACTTGCTCCCTTTTTCAAATTCTCATCTGATGTTTACTTCTCAATCACCAAACGCTTGGTCATTTCTTTTCCATTCCATTTCACATTCACCATGTACAAACCAGAAGCCCATTCATTGGCAACTGGTACTTCTATCATCTTACTTCCTTCTGAGAAATAAGTTGATGTCCATACACGAGCACCCAAGTTATTGAATACTTCAATCTTTGCTTCTGTCTCCATGGCATCTTGAGCGATGATGGTGAATATACCATTCATTACAGGATTGGGATAGATGGCCACGTTATTGTTTCCAAAATCAAGCAAGTCTGCAGATGGGGAACTCTCTGCTAACAATTCCATGCCGCTTCCTGCAGTTCTTAAACATTCGACGGCACCCCACTCTCCCATGTTTCCGCTAGAATGTACTGCACGTACACGAACATTATAAGTCTTTCCAGGACCCATTCCAGGTACATTGTTCAAGAACAATACGCTAGCAAAATTGGCAGTATTGGCGTAAACAGCTGGAGCTGCGCTTGGCAATACTTGGGTAAACTCCCATTGATAATACAGAGCTCCACAAATGGCGCGGCTCATCGAAATGGGCTGAGTGGTCGCTTTAAAGGCTGGACAACGATCTGCTAAACGCAAAGAGGTAGTCAACTCTGAATTCAAAGTCAGACCGCAAGTGGACGTTGGTTCTGCAACTATGGAGCTGAAATTACCTGCAGCATCGGGAAGTGAATATACAACCCCGACATTCAATGTGTAATTAATGGCACTTCCTGTATTATTTGGGGCAACCAATGTTCCCAAACGAGCAATCACTGTTCCACTATTCGGAGTGGTGTATGAATAAGGAGTATAATTCAAATTGACACTATTCTGAGATGCGGACAAAATATTGATATTGTAACTTGTCGCATTGGCGCGATAAGCTACCTTATAGCTATTACAAACGCTGGTGTAAACACCTGTACCGTTGGAATAGTAGTTGTCACAAGTTGACTCTACAAAGTGGTGGAAACAAATTTTTGCAGAATTATTGGAGGTACCGCTGTTTCTGTGTAGGGCCACATAGTAGGCCTGACCCACTTCCAATTGATCGTAAATCAATGTTTGGTTTCCAGTGGTGGTTTCATTTTCGGTAGCAATTAACTCCAAACAACCATTGTTGTTTCTGTACAATTGCAAGGTGTTGTTACCCGTCGCAGCAGACAAACCAACGCGCAATGCATTGAACTGAGCCGTTAAAGCATACCACAAATCTGGACCATCACCTTCGATTACAGGTGAATCTGCACCGTTATTCAAATTGGCTGAGAACATATTTCCAGCAACACAAACGGGATAAACATTTGTGTTTACGGCAGTTGAAGCAATGGCACCAGCCGTCAAACCTTCATCCACTTGTCCGTTACAATTATCATCAACACCATTACAAATCTCTGCACCAGGAGCAGAGCATGAACCGTCATCATCGGTAGCCAACTCATTGTAATTACAAGCGGAAGGATCTGTACATCCCAAAATCTCTAACTCATCACATACGCCATCTTGATCGACGTCATTATTACAAACTCCTTGACAATCCACGTACTCGTTCTCTGGATAAGTACAAGAGTTGTCATTGTCTGTCGCTAGAGAATTATAGTTACATGCTGCATCATCAGTACATCCTGCAATTTCCAATTCGTTACAAACACCATCTTGGTCTGTATCATTGATACAAGTTCCGAAGCAATCTACGAATGCATTTTGAGGATAGATACAAGAATTATCACTGTCTGTCGCGTTTTCATTATAATTACAAGCTGAAACGTCTGTACAACCCGATACTTCTAACTCATTACAAACACCATCGCCATCCGTGTCATTAAGGCAAACACCTTGACAATCGACAAATGCACTTTCAGGATAAGTACATGAATTATCGCTATCCGTTGCATCGGCATCATAGTTACAAGCGGTTACATCTGTACAGCCATCCACTTCAACCTCATCACAAACACCATCACCATCGGCGTCATTCAAACATACACCATCGCAATCTAAATATGTTTGGGTTGGATAAGTACAACTTCCGTCGCTTACATTGGCATCAGCATTAAAATTACAAGCCGTATTATCTGTACATCCTGGAATATTGCAGTTGGGTTGAACACCATCACAGTTGTCATCTATACCGTTGTCACAAATTTCTTCTGCCATAGGATTCACTGCCGCATTGTTATCATCGCAATCCTCAGCTTGCTCAACCAAACCTGGTGACAACTGACAAGCCTCTACCACATTAGCAGCATCTCCATAACCATCACCATCTAAATCAGCAAAGAAAATGATTCCTTGACCTTCGTCAGTAGTGCCATTACAATTGTCATCAATTTGGTTGCAAATCTCATCTGCACCTGGATTAACGGCAAAATTCGCATCGTCACAATCCGTTGGTTCTTCTGAATAACCTTGGGGCATTGCACAAGTATCAACTGTGAAATCGAATCCTGCATATCCATCTCCATCCGCATCAGCGTAATAAGTCATTGAAAGATTCTCATTCAAATTTCCATCACAGTTGTTGTCTCTGTTGTCACAAATTTCTATTGCTGCTGGATTAATTTCTGCATTGTTATCATCGCAATCGACATCAGCAGTAAAACCATCATTATCCATATCGTTGTCAGGCTCTGGTTGCTGAAAACCTTGAGTGAGGATGATTCCACCACCGGATAAAGTTGAAACAAACGTTTCACCAACACTCCATGAAACGTAGGTTCCATTCACTGTCGCGGCATTTCCCGCAGATACAATTGCAGTGGGCGAAAACGATTGCGCCGTCAATAAAAAGGGAACAAAGACGACCAAACAAAAAGATAAAATATTTTTCATAAGCTGAATAATTGGTTGCAAGTTAAATCATTTTTATTGAATATCAAAAAAAATTACAATTTCCCCAAACGCCCCTTTCGAAATACGTTACGGGTAATGCGCACATTCTTCCGAATTTTTCGCTGCTCTTCTTCTGGCAGTTGGATCACCTCTTGGCAACTATCAGAGCAACAATTGCTATACATCTCAGCACATTTTGGGCATTGAATAAATAATATATGGCACCCTAAATTGGCGCAATTGGTGTGTTTATCATGAGGATGGCCACATTGGTGGCACTGCGCAATGACATCGTCCGAAATGCGTTCTGCAAGCCTTTCGTCAAAAACGAAATTCACCCCTTTGAACTTATTGGGCAAACCTTTGCTTTTTACATCTCTAGCATATTTAATGATTCCTCCTTCCAAATGGTATACATTCTTAAAGCCCAAATGTTTCATGTAGGCTGAAGCTTTCTCACAGCGGATTCCTCCGGTACAATACATCACCAAATTTTTGTCTTTGTTGTCTTTCAAAAGGTCCTCGGCTACTTGCAACTCCTCTCTAAATGTGTCTACATCTGGTAGAATTGCACCTTCAAAGTGTCCAACTTCGCTTTCATAATGGTTTCTCATGTCTACCAAAATGGTATTGGGATCATCTGTAAGGTCATTAAAAGCCTCAGCGCTCAGATACTCACCAGTATCGGATGGATCAAAGGACTCATCATTTAAACCATCGGCGACTATTTTTTTGCGAAGCTTCACCTTGAGCATGTAAAAACTATGGGAGTCATCTGCCACAGCTGTGTTCAGGCGAATTTGATCCAATTCAGAAATAGTATATAAAAAATGCTTAAAAAGCTCGAAGTTAGCCGTAGGGACAGAGATCTGCGCATTAATTCCCTCTGCTGCGATGTACACTCGACCCAGCACACCTAGTGAAATTGCATTCTCGTAAAAGTGATTTCTAAAGGATGTTGGGTCTTGAATTTTAAAATATTTATAAAAAGAAATGGTCATTCTCGGTACATTGTCATTGGCCATTTGGGCCTTTAACACTCTCCGGTCCATCAGATTGTATAGTCGTTTCATGGGATAACTTTACCTAAATTAATCAAGCACAAAGCTACATATTAACCAAAAAAAAAGGCCCCAAAGGGGCCCTTTTAAATCAAAAAATGATTAATATCTGTATTGGTCATTCTTGAATGGGCCCTCTACAGCTACACCGATGTAATCGGCTTGCTCTTGGGTTAGAACCTCCAATTCTACGCCAATCTTGGCCAAATGCAAATGAGCGACTTTCTCATCCAAATGCTTGGGCAATACATATACTTTGTTCTCGTATTTATCATGGTTTTGCCACAACTCCAATTGCGCCAAGGTCTGATTGGTGAATGAATTGCTCATCACAAAAGAAGGGTGACCTGTAGCACAACCCAAGTTGACCAAACGACCTTCTGCCAAAACAATAATGTCCTTTCCGTCGATGGTGTATTTGTCCACTTGTGGCTTAATGGTGTCTTTTGTGTTGCCGTAATTGCTGTTCAACCAAGCCATGTCAATCTCATTGTCAAAATGCCCAATGTTGCACACCACTGCGTTGTGCTTCATGTTTTTGAAATGGCGGTCAACGATAATTTGATGGTTACCTGTTGCTGTTACAACAATGTCGGCTTCAGCAATTGCCGTATCCATTTTCTTGACCTCGTAACCCTCCATTGCAGCTTGCAAGGCGCAAATTGGATCGATTTCGGTAACGATTACACGCACACCTGCATTTTTCAGAGAATCGGCTGAGCCTTTTCCAACATCACCATATCCGGCAACTACCGCTACTTTACCTGCCATCATCAAATCTGTGGCACGTCTCAATGCGTCTACCAAAGATTCTCGGCAACCGTATTTATTATCAAACTTAGACTTGGTTACGCTGTCATTGATGTTGATGGCCGGCAGCAACAAGCTTCCGTTTTTCTCACGATCATACAAGCGCAATACGCCAGTTGTTGTTTCTTCTGAAATACCGCGGATTCCAGAAACCAACTCGGGGTAACGATCGAAAACCATGTTGGTCAAATCTCCGCCATCATCCAAAATCATATTCAATGCTTGTCCCTCAGGGAACGCGTGCAATGTTTGCTCGATACACCAATCAAACTCCTGCTCATTCATTCCTTTCCAAGCGTAAACCGGAATTCCCGCTGCTGCTATTGCTGCTGCAGCATGATCTTGGGTGGAAAATATATTGCATGAACTCCAAGAAACATCAGCTCCTAAGTCTACAAGGGTTTCGATTAATACCGCTGTTTGAATGGTCATGTGCAAGCATCCTGCGATGCGGGCACCCTTCAGTGGCTTGCTTGCTCCAAACTCTTGGCGCAACGACATTAGGCCTGGCATCTCTGCCTCAGCCAATTTAATTTCTTTGCGACCCCATTCTGCAAGGCCCATGTCCTTAACTTTGTAGCTCATCTTGGTTTCAGTTAACATAAAGTTTTAATTTGTTACAAAGATAAGGACTTCAAACGCTCAACAAAAATGGATTCTTTTTGATGTTCAGGTATTTAAAGATTGCAGGAGTTCATATCCGTATTTGGGAAAAGTTCAATACAGCTCCTATATCTGAGCATCCCAAAAGGTTGGCGCGTCAGCATCCCCATCGTCAGTTTGAATTTGATGCCATCGCGGCCATCATCCCTGAACCTTGGTCTTGGAGCGATATTGGGAAAGAAAATCTTGGAAAACCTTATTTAATAGACCGCAGCCATCACATTGGGATCAGTCACTCCAACGGATTTGCCTGTTTTGGATGGTCCTTTTTGCCATTTGGCATCGATATTCAAACACCGCATCAAAGTATTTTTAAAGTTCGAGAAAAATATTGTCATCCTTTGGAACTGACCTTTCTTTCGGATGATCCGACAGATATTAGACATCTCATGCTTTGGTCCGCCAAGGAGGCCATTTACAAATATTATGGTCACGGAATTGACTTTAGCCAAGATCTCATTGCTTCGCCATTTTCATCACATGATTCTACTATTCATGTTGAGTGTAAATTTTCTAAAAATAAAAGCACTACATTTATTGTCGATTTCATACATCACGATTACTATATATTGTCATTAGCAACAAAAAAAAATGAAGAAAACCTTTAATATGGGAATCTACACCCTCATTTTGTGCATGGTGTGTTCGTGCACCATTGCCCAAGAAACCTTAATTTGGCAAGAAGATTTTTCAGCTGGTATTCCTGTCAACTGGATCAATGAAGAGGCCAACGGAGCCTATTGGGAATACCGCGGTCCCAATACCCTCCCCAACAATACCATCGGATCTAGGGGTGCTTGCACCAATAATTTTATGGGTGAACCCATCAACAGTACAAGCCAAAGCAACGGTTTTATCATTTTCGATTCCAATTATTGGGACAATGATGCCCTGCCTTGTGTTCCAGCGAATTTCGGTTCTGGACCTGTTCCAGGTCCTCATTTGGCCCATCTCACTACACCCTCCATCGACCTTGGTTCCGTTGAGTATGCTGCTTTGGAATTGGAGCAATATATTCGTTTTTATCAAGGAAATACGCGCATTGAGGTAAGTGTTAATCAAGGAAATTGGTCCTTGCTATACACCAATATTGTTCCTTTTGCTTCTACCAGCGCAAATTCAGAGAAAAAACGCATCTATTTAGGAAATAACATTACCGGAAATACTGACGTTCGTTTTCGCTTTGTATACGAGGGGCTTTACTATTTCTGGATGATTGATGACTTGAAAATCTTTGAAATTTCCACCAATGATTTGCAAATCAACTCAACCACCTACGGAGATTTTGACTTCTTGGATCCTGCTCATCCTACTGGCTTTGAATGGATGGAATATAGTATTTACCCCATCGACATGACCCCAACATTGAAGTTCAGCGGACATATCGAAAATTGGGGCGGGCTTCCTCAAACAGGTTGCGGATTGAATGCTCAATTGTATTCCGATACAAATAATGAGTTGTTGTATAATGGAACAACAACCGATTTGATTACACTTCCTGTAGGGAGCAGTGCCGAGGTCCGAGCGGGACAATTCAGCATGATTGCAGATACCGGAAACTACACCGTCTATTATCATACCGTTCAAAATGAAATCGATGAAAACATGGATAATCATCTTGACACTGCTCACTTTAGAATTTCACCTTGCGTTTTGGCTAGAGACCGAGGATCGGTGAGTTCCCTTTATGAGGGAAACGATTTGTTTTGGAACAATACCTTTGAGCTCGGAAATGTTTTTCTTCCGACTTATAACATGCCCGTATCGGCCATTTCCGTTGCACTTGGGAACAACGCTGATATCAGTGCGACATTGAGAGGGAAAATTCACACTTTTCAATATGGCGATTCATTGGTTGAATCAGTCATTGCGGAAACACCGATACAACCTGTGAATGCAGAAGTGCTTAACGGCATAGGAGAACAAGCAAAATTTCAATATCTGTCTTTTACTGACACCGTTGTACTTCAAGCCAATACGCCATATTGGGTAACCATAGAAAGCAGCGCTGGAACCAATCACTTGCCTGTTGCCATGAGCCATCCTGCCGACTTATACACCAGCTGGATTAAAAATAATGAAGGATATTTTTATCTGTCTCAAATTCCACTGATTCGCATTCAATCGTGCATGGATACTGGTCAAGCCAATCCAGATACCACCACCTCAGTACCTCAAATCGATTGGTCCAGCTGGGCGCTTTATCCTAACCCAACGGAAAACAATTTATTCATTCAAGGCAAGGATATCGACAACAACTTACATTTTGCCATCATGGATGTGACGGGGCGTATTATTATAGAGGATACATACAACAAATCTACAGGCATCAATGTATCTGGATTAACCAACGGATGCTATCAGTTGATGATGGTCACTGAAAGGAAGAAAAATATTTTGTCGTTTATCAAAAAGTAATGGGATTAAAATCTCTGGTGGCCAAACCCTTGGCCCGATGGATGCGTAAAAAAATTATGCGCGATGCATCCAAGGCTTCTGAGCATCAAAAACGGTGGCTGAAGAAGTTGGTTCATCAAGCCAGGAGCACCCAGTATGGTAAAGACCATGGTTTTGATCTCATTCAGAACTACTCTGATTTTGTTCAAAACAACCCAATACATGAGTACGAAGATTTAATCCCTTACATCGAGCGCATCAAAGAAGGGAATGCCAATGTATTGTGGCCTGGGTTACCCCAATACTTTGCCAAAACCTCCGGGACAACAGCAGGGGCAAAGTACATTCCCATTAGCAAGGATAGTATGCCCTATCATATCTCGGCGGCGCGAAATGCCTTGTTGTGCTATATCGCAACCAGTGGAAATGCTGAATTCGTGGATGGAAAAATGATATTTTTGCAAGGAAGTCCCATTTTGGATTACTTGCCTTCTGGAATAGCCGTTGGAAGGCTCAGCGGTATTGTTGCCCATCATGTTCCCCAATATCTTCAAAAGAACCGATTGCCTCAATATGAGACGAATTGCATTGAGGATTGGGAAACCAAAGTCGATACCATTACGCGCGAGACCCTTCACCAAGACATGCGTCTCATATCAGGTATTCCCAGTTGGGTTCAGATGTATTTTGAAAGATTGATTGGTCAAAGTGGAAAGGAAAATATCCAATCCATTTTCCCTAATTTCAGCTTGTTTGTATACGGAGGTGTTCATTATGAACCCTACCGAAAAAAAATGGAGTCCTTGATGGGGGGAAGAATTGATACGGTTGAAACCTTTCCTGCGAGTGAAGGATTCTTTGCCTACCAAGATGACATTCACCGTGATGACTTGTTGCTTAATACCAACGCTGGTATTTTCTATGAGTTCATAGAGGTTTCTAAATATCATGATGCCCAACCTCCGCGCATTCCCCTTTGGGAGGTGAAAGAGCATGTGCAATATGCGTTGATTCTCAGCACCAATGCGGGTTTATGGAGTTACAGCATTGGAGATACTGTCAAATTTACCAGCGTTGCTCCTTATCGAATTAAAGTGACAGGTCGCATCAAACACTACACCAGCGCCTTTGGAGAACACGTCATTGCTGAAGAAGTGGAAAACGCCATGCAATCGGCGTTAAAAGAATTTGACTTTATTGCCAACGACTTTCACGTTGCACCAAAAGTCAACGTGCAGGATGAATTGCCCTACCATGAATGGTTTATTGAATGCGAAGAAATTCCAACAAACAGTGCAGAAATTGCCCAATTTTTGGATGATAAAATGACCAAGCAAAACATTTACTACAAAGATTTGATTGAAGGAAAAGTGTTGCAACGATTGAAAATCCGATGGCTTCCAGTTGGATCCTTTCATCGAGCCATGAAAGCCGGTGGAAAGCTCGGTGGGCAAAACAAGGTTCCCCGTTTGGCCAATCACCGAACTTTTGCTGATCTATTGACCGATTCTCCATCTTAGTCCAACATAACCCATCCTTCCAAAAGCGGGAGCGTAGGCAAAATTGGCATCCAAATCAATATTCTCTTCTGAACCACTGCTGTACAATACCATGCGGTTTTGTTTGAAATTGAATAGGTTCTCCACACCCACGTATACATCCCAACGCTCTTCTCTGGCCAAAGAAACTTGCCCATTGATAATCCAAAATGCCGGAGAAACCGCAGGCATCTGACCTTCCCACTGACTTCCAGTCAAATCGGGTAAACGCTGCCCATCATTCCATTTTGCTGTAAGGTCAAACATCCATCTTTTGTCCTGTTCAAACATTTTTGTACTGTAAGCCAAATTGACAAAAAATCTGTTCTTGCTGATGAAGGGCAAAGAACGATTACCATCCTGGTAATCCACGCGATTGTCCACCCATCGGTAGGCCAAACGAAGATCCAAACGTTTGATTGGAGAACAAAACGCCTCCGCCTGCGCAGTTGTCGAAACACTCTTTCCAACCAAAGGATAAACACGCAAAACACCTGATTGATCCCAATCCATCACAACCTGTTGCTTAAAATTGGTCTGAAAAGCATCGATTGTTATCCCCGCTTTGCGATAAAATACTTTTGTATCATAAGACAATACCACTCCTTTGTTCCAAGCTTCGTCCATGGGAAGACCCAGAGGATATTGTGGTTGATTGGCCACACCTTGAATGCTGAGCACCCGGTTGCTGGCCAAAAAACCGGGTTGGTCCATGATCACATTGGCTGTTCTGCGACCCAGTCCTGTCATCCATTTGAGGTGCAGGCCTTCTGCCAAAGTAAAACGGGTGTGCAAACGAGGCGTGACCAAAAAACCATACAAGTTGTGCCATTCCGCGCGGGCTCCGGCGATGATTTGAATTTCATCATGGTGGTTCCATGCCCACTCTGCCATTCCTCCTTGAACGCGTTCATGACGATCCCAAGCGCCATGGGTGGTGTAATACTCTTGGTATTGGTCGTCCAAGAAATTCCATCCATAGGTCAGTTTCGCGTGCTCTGTCATTTGAATCGCATGCAAGAAAACCAAGCGAAGGGTTTGTTGTCTGCCTGAGTAATTCTTTACCCCTCCCCAATTCCATTTGGACAATTGCTGAGAATACGACACCTGCGTTCCAATGCTTTGTTCGCGATCATCCTCATGTTCAGGTTCAAACACCCAACCATTCTTGGCATCTACATTCCATTTCCATTGGTTGTTATTCATGACAACCGATGGTAAATCCAAATGACCTGAAGTGCCTGCCTGCGTATTGTACTGCAAACCTTGCACAGCATAATCGCCGCGAAATCCTTCGTGATTTTC
>JACCDO010187274.1_pt1 | contig 52942 bp, 37 predicted proteins | sample 7446101 | NCBI WGS metagenome assembly JACCDO01 (sample SAMN15323440, study PRJNA562643) | freshwater metagenome | isolation source: river surface water | place: USA:Blue River Watershed | collected 2017-08-16 | reverse complement strand
TGTAAGGGTTCCTGTTACAGCAGCAAGAGCTGTAGCTTGGTCGTAGTAAAGGTTAACAGACCCTTGAGTTAAATCATCAGTTGTAAGGGTTCCTGTTACAGCAGCAAGAGCTCTAGCATTATTAAAGTAAAGGAAAGTTCCTGTTTCAGCTAAGTTTTGTGTTGTTTTGGTAGCTAATTTGGTAGCAAAATGAGCATCAGAGAAATACAAATTAACACTACCTTCTTCTAATTCATCTGTATTTCCTGCACCACCACCACCACCAGTATTATAGTTTGAACCTTTGATTTTAATTGTGCTGCCAGTTGTACCAATATTAATAGGAATAGCTGAGGAACCTGAACCAATGAAAATACCTTCAGTGCCAGCTGTTACAAAAAGTTTGTGACCTGTTTCGAGAGTCAATGTGCCTGTTCCTGAATGATTAATTCTAGAATCATTTGCGGAAAGATTAACACCTAATTGAGAAGTAACTTCTATAGTGCTAACTTCACTATCATTAACATCATTAATTTTAACCATGATTGCTTTTTTATTCGTTTAAATTATTTGTTTTTTATTATAATAAAAAGAAAAAAATATTTTTTTATTTTTTTTATCTTTATAATAATATAAAAGAACATTTAAATTAAAAATGAGCGGAGGTCTTATGCAATTAGTCGCCTATGGCGCACAAGATATTTATCTCACAGGCAATGCCCATATTACTTTTTTTAAAGTAGTATACCGTCGCCACACTAATTTCTCAATGGAATCAATTGAACAAACCTTTAATGGTGCTGTTGATTTTGGTAAGAAATTAACAGTCACAGTGTCAAGAAATGGCGATTTATTAACAAAAGCTTTTTTAAGAGTCGTTTTACCTGCCCTTTCACAAACACAAGATGGTGCCACATGGCAAGGATATGTCAATTCAATTGGTCATGCCCTTATTAAAAGTGTCGAAGTTGAAATTGGTGGTCAATTAATTGATAAACACTACGGTGACTGGATGGAAATTTGGTCAGAATTAACTTTAACTGATGCCCAAACAAAAACATATAAAGAATTAATCGGTAAATATGATTCTAATATATCTTTACAAACTAACGCACTCACTGAAAGAACATATTACATCCCACTTCAATTCTGGTTTTGCCGCAATTATGGACTTGCTCTTCCTTTAATTGCCCTTCAATACCATGAAGTCAAATTCAACATTGAATTTCGTTCACTTAAGGAATTAACACGTTCAGATGTTTCTATTTCAAACCCAGTTACATCTGATGGTCAATCAGCATCAATTGTTTCAGCTTCCTTATGGCTTGATTATATTTACCTTGATACTGATGAACGTCGTCGTTTCGCTCAAGTATCACATGAATATTTAATTGAACAAACCCAATACAATGAAGTTGATGGTATTGAACCCAAAACTTCAACATCAAACACTTATCTTACATTGAATCATCCATGCAAGGAATTATTCTGGGTTATTTCAAGAAATGAAACTAGAACTGCCAACACATTGACCGGTAATGATTGGTTTAACTACAATACTGCAGGAGGTGAAGACACAATTCAAACAGCTAAACTTTTATTCAATGGTCATGACAGAATGAAAGAACGTGATGCTCTCTATTTCCGTGCTGTTCAATCATTTGTTCACCATACACGCAGCCCAAGCAAAGCCATTTACATGTATTCATTTGCTATTAAACCAGAAGAACATCAACCTTCTGGCACATGCAATATGAGCCGTCTTGACAGTGTAATTCTTAACTTAACACTTGATGGACATGACTCAACTGACCGCGAACTTAGAGTTTTTGCAACAAATTACAATGTCCTTAGAGTCATGAGTGGTATGGCTGGATTAGCATACTCTAACTAAACATACTTTATAAAAAAGTATTGACAAAAAAATAATAAAACATAATAAAACATAATAAAACATAATAAATTTTAACTTTTTAATTTAGTTTTGATAACACTTTTGTTAAAAGTGTAAAAGTGTGTTTAGATAACCATATCATAAGCGTATGTAAAACTCTTTTCAATATTCTTTTGTGAATAATGTAATTGTATACCTTCCGATGTTTCAATATATCCAGTAATTTTAAGTGTTCCACGAGGATGGTGAACTGAATTGTGGCACTTTTTACAAAGAACTACAAGATTAGATTCGCGGTTCTTATCAATATTACCAATCTTTCCATTATTATCAGCATTGCATTGGAATTGAATATGATGGACATCTTCACCTGGACTATTGCAAACTTGGCATTTATCGATACGCACATTGGAGTTATATTTAGATGGCTTATTATTCAAAAATGACCCTAGGGATTCATTTGTAATTTCAGCCCGGATTTTAAAGGCATCTTCAATAAAATCATCGTCAATTGCCATGGCTTTGCAAACTTCCAGGCCATATGTAGAAGGTCCTGACCCTTCTTTTAATTTACGGTCATAAATGAGTTTCTTACTAGCTTGGTCATAAATTACGCTTAAATGGTAATTCTTAACATTATCCAAAGTAATTAAATGTTGGCTATCTGCTAGAAAATGTAGATGTGTGGCAAAAATAAACTTAGCCTTAGATTTTGATAATTTCTTAATACCAGCTGTTACAATTGCAGTTGCTGAAACAGTTTCAGTCCCTGAACATAATTCATCCCCAAGAACTAAACTACGAGCGCTAGCATGTTTAATAATCGACTTTAATTCACTAATTTCAACCTCGAATGTTGATTGACCTTTAAAGATATTATCATTGTTCCAAATACGAGTAAATAAATAATCAAATGGATAGTATTTCATTGATTTAGCTGCTACGAAAAATCCAGCTTGTGCCAAAATTAAATTGATACCAATCGCTTTCATTAAAGAAGATTTACCACTAGCATTGACACCAAACAAAAGAATACCATCCAATTTATCTTTACCTAATACTACATTATTATCAACATAATGGATTTTTTGATTAATATGTTCAATAATTGGATGACGAATTCCTTCAAAATCAATAAAACTTGAAGGTGATTCTTCTTCGGGGTCACAAACAATCTCAGGTTCAATATATGATTTCTCGATAGCCATTTTAGCACCTGTTTTAACAATATCAACATTAACCACAAAATTTGTAATGTCACGTAAAATCAATAAATATTTATCTGAAAAATCACTAATAACTTCTTTATATACCGAAATTACTGTTGCTTTAAGAATATCCATTTCTTGACGTAATTTATGATTTATTTTTTCTAAAATAGATAAATTATCCGAAACTAAAGACCCTTTTACTGGTTTTTTTAACTTATCATTTTTATATTTATCATTTTTGTCATTATTTTCCAAAATAATAACAACATCATTATTATTAGCGGATCGTGATTTATTTTCAAAACTAAATGATTTAAATGGAATTTTATATTCTAACATATCAGAAATATTAGTTGGGTTACTAGGGTCACGAATGACACGAACAACAAATTCATTATTACCACGTTTTATTTCTTCTTCTAATCTCTTTTGGAAAATATCAAAACGATTACGGGTTAAAAAGATATGATGCTGGAATTGTTCATTATAATCAAATTTTGCGACCTTTTTAAGGATTCTATTAGTATCACGTTCATCAATCATTGTGTCAATCCAATCTGCTATTTCTTTAAAAACATTTAACCATTGATTAATTTTTAATTGATGTTCATCTAATTTTTCATTACAACCAAACTTGAAAAAGTTTTTATCTACTTTTTCTAAAGTATTAAAAGTTGTTTTTTCCAAATCAAATTTGGCTTCTAATGACGCACATGCTTCCTTAAACTTTAACCAACTTTCTTGGGTTGGAAGAAGATTTTTAATAACATCTGAATAAATTGATTTAGTAGCAATAATATCATGAATTAATAAAATAGCATTATAAGAATTAATAACACCAGGAATTTCATTAGGAGTTAAAGTATTCATTGCAATACGACGATGATATCTTTCGAGGTCACGAATATTACGCAATTCATTTTCCAAACTTAAATAAAAATTACGATTCGGAATACCATTAACATCGAAATCCATGAAGGCTTTAATTTCAGCATATCGAGCCTTAATAACTTCCGGATTACGAATTGGATTTAGAATACGATTACGAAAGCCACGACGACCAATAACTGTGCTTGACATATCTAGAATACGAAGAAGTGATGTTTCTTTAGTTACAAAACGGTTATCAATAATATTAAGTTGTTCTAAAGAATTATTAGCTAAAATCAATTGGGTATTCATTTCCCAAACTTCTGGTTCATAAATTTTATTAAGCATAATTGTTGAATGGTCAAGAATATATTTCAATAAAAGCATCAGACTTAGACGACCATATTCTTTAAATCCTAATCCCAACACATCTAGAATATTTGCCTTTGACTTATGTTGATAAATCCTTTCAAAAAACTTAGTTTGTGTATCAATTAATTTCTCGGTATATCCATATTGGACAAAATTATAACGATATGCACGATTTGATAAATTCATTGCATTAATTAAATCGGTTTCAGAAATATCATCTGGTAAATTAGATGTTTCAATTAATACTTCACGTGGATTTTTAGCCGAAATAAATTTTTGAATCTCATCATATGTTAGAATAGTATTTTGGTCAATTGCAAATGTTTCATAAACTGTTGTTTGACCTGAAATACTATCAATTGAAGACATCCCAATATAAATAGTTGATTGATTTTTGATGATACGACTGCGAGCTCGTTCGATAACTACTAAAACGATACAATTACTTTCTTCTGAGGTTCTCATGTTGGTCCCAGGCGAATAAATACCTTCGACAGACCGAGTTGACCCAGAACATTGTTCATCTTGTTTAATTACCACTACTGTCCAGCCATTATCATCAACTGCAATATTAACAAATTTATCGAGCATATAAATTGGGAATCCTCCCATAAAAACTTTAGCATCACTATTAATTCCCAAACAAACTTTTTTTTGGGAAATATTTAAATTACAAATGTCTGCAATTTGATGCAGAACACCAATTTTTTTACCATCAGGTAATTCAGCACTGTAAATTTCATAAAAATCGCCAACTTGGATATAAACGACTGTTTTTTCACCAAATTGTGTCTGATATTTAACTACATCATTGAAATATGTATCAATTAATTTTGGGGAATCAACCCGTTCACACTTTAATTTTTGCATTTGATCGTAAGGTAATAAGGCGTTTGCTTATATATTTATATATTGTAATAATTTTATATTAATTTTTATATATAAAATTAAAATGAATCAAAATAAAAAATAACAAAACAAAAAATAATAATTCGTATATTCTAATTACACAAAATCATATACTTCAACCCATTTTTCAAATTTTGCTTTATTTACTTCTTCTATATATTTTTGATTTAAATATTTACGACAATCTGTTTCTTTTTCAATTATTTCATTTCTATTTGTTAAACATGTCAATAATAGATTTTGAATTTCAATAAATTCAACATTTAATTTAGTTATTTTACCGATAAAATCTATAATTTGATTCATAAAATGGTCTGGAATAGATGATTTTTCAAAAAAACATATATTGACATCAAAATTATCAAGGATTTGTAACATTCTCTCAAACAGCTTTTCATTAAGTCCAATAAATTTTTTACCAATGACATAAAATTCACCAGAAATTGGATTACTACTTAATGGTTTTATTAAATAAACATCCTCAAACATTAAATAATATAAATAAATATAATTCATAAAAAAACCATTTGCGGTTTTTGTTTCTGGTATTTCTGGGATATAAGGTAAGAAATGCTTAATGATACAATTACCACCTTTTGCCGAAACAGCAGCAACCATTAAAACTTGTGATAATTCTAATTTTTGATAAATAGCTGAATTATCAGTTTGAATGCCAGCATCTCCTGTAACTAGATTTGGTTTAGCCCATTCTTTTACATATTGGTGATACCATCTAATATTTTCGGATTTTGTGATATCACCTGTTTTATCTGCACCCCATAACCATTTATCTGGATATTTTTTTATAAATCCATATTCATCAGATATTATATTAGGTCCAAAGTTAGCAATATTTATTGGATGTGCTGAGTCAAGAGACGTGGCTCTCCAATCCCATTTTTTTATATTATCAAGTTTATTTTTAATATAATAATCAATACAATAAATCCATTGTCCTGGAGCTTCAGCAATTAGGAATACATTAATATCCTTATCTTTTTGATTGGTTAACAAATTAACTGATGACAAAATTTCCCACATTTTTGTAAAACCATTGGAAATATTATGTTTAATTTTGTATTTTTTATATTGATTAATATATCTAGAAACACCTCTTGCATAGTTATCTGTTATGGATTTTACAACCATTGGAACCTTATTCTTATTTATAATTCTGTTAAGTGTTAAATTATTAATTTTAATTGCTAATTCATACATGTCATGTATATCATGTAATTTAAAATTATAATCATATTTATTAACTTTTAAATTAAAATTAAAAACTGATTTAAATTTTGATGTTTTAGTTAATAAAAAATTAATATTATTGTCTAAACTATGTAATTGAAGTATTTGAGATTTATTATATTGATTAAGATAGTTTAATATAGTTTTGTCGTATGGTATATTGAATTTTTTTAAAATATATAAATATTTTTCTATTTTTTGATAATTTAATCTTCTAAAAAAAATAGGATTGGTTATAACATTATTTTCATCTATATGTTGATAGAGCATTAAATTTATTGTATCTAGAAAATTATAATAATTATTTTTCATGTCCTGGATTAAAGATAGACTTTTAGAAGTTGAATTAAATAAATCATTATTTTGACATTCAAAATCATGCAAAATCAAAATTTTTTTAGAATTTAAACTAAAATCTTTGGGCAATTTATTAGGATCTATATAATACATGAATCGAATTTGCTTTTGAACCATATGGAAATAATAATGCATAAATTGACAAAGAGAATATGTATATTGCGAATTAGATAATTCCATTAATTGATTGAATGTTTTATCATTAATATTATTAAGAAAATCATAACATTCAATAATAAAATTAGAATCTAGGAGAGCATTTGACTTAGTTATTACAACATTTTTAAAACTATTTGACAAAAGATTTATTATTTTTTCAATAACATTATTAACATAGATTATTCTAATATTTATAAACATATTACCATTTTTATTTAATTTTAATAATCCATTTGTTATTAATAAAATAGTTGATGGGAGTTTTGTTAATTCAAAATATGGTAAATAATATTGATGCATAAATTCAAAATTACGAATAAGCACATTGTCATACTTCTTTTCATTTTTTTCATAATATAATTCTATATTTGAATTTTCAGTAACTGATAATAATTCATTAATATTTGTTTTATATTCTGTATTTGGAAATAAAATTATATCACATGGTATTTTTAAATAAATCGCTTGATTTATTACTTTGTCAGAATTAGTAAATATTCCAAAAGTATTATTTTTTTTTCTAATATTTATTTTATCATTAATATATCCTAACCAATAATATTTTGACATACTTAATGACAATTTTAATGATTTTTCATTTGATTTTATAAAATTAATATCAACTATTGATATTGTATTTTTAATTTTTATTTTTTCACCATAATTGAGTAAATATTTGCATAAATTATCGTAATTATTCATATCATAATATTCATTAAATAATTTTTGCATATCAGATGTATAAATATCCCATATTATCTTGTATTTTTCATAGGCTATATTATTTAATTGAGGCAAATGATATTTATAAAGCTCCAAAAGACTGTATTTCATTTATTTAATTAATAAGAAATAAAAATTATAAATTGTTAAGTCTTACAGGTGTAAATACTGTAAAATTATATCCAACATAATACTGTTGATAGGTTTGAACTTTATAATAAGCATTCATAAAATTTTCCATTCTTTTTTCTAAACTAATATGACTATTAGGATCAATAAAAGAATCATAGTATGTAACTGCTGTTTTAGGAAAAATTTGAAAATGTAAACTTTCCATAGCAAGAGTTAAAAAATTATTAAATCCAAAAAACATAGTATTCGGGTCATAAAATCCTCCTGCTGTCAATTCGGCAATTATTTTTTCAAATAAATCAGTATCTGGTAAATCTTGAATGGTTTTAAAACGTAATGGAGCTTTTTGTGATGTTGTTTCAGAACTATTAAAAATCCATACAACACTTCTAGTGATCCCCTTGTCATTATGTTTATTAATTATTAGAGTATATGATTTACCATTTGATTCAAAAACAATTTTATCATTATATTCATAATAAGCACAAACATGATATGAACAATCAAGCGGATTTTTGTCCTTTATTCTAGCCATGTTAATTGGTTCGGATGTGACATGACTCTTAGCATTCAAAACATTAAATGGCGTATATGGGATGTATTCTCTTAATTTTTTAAGAAGAGGGAATTCACTTTCTAAACGTTGATAATCAATAACTCTTCTTAATATTGGAAAATACCAATCTCTTAAAATGTTAATTTTATTTTGTCTTAAAGCATCAGTTATTTCTTGTAATTCAGCTATTTTAAAAATTGGAATATCCACAGTATAGCTATTTACAATATTACCAAAACAATCATAAACTGTTTGTGTAGGATTTTTATCAGTATCACATACTACTGGAATATTACTATGATTCAATGCAGGACTTAATAATAAATAATAAAAATTACCATTTGATCCTTTATAATAAATTTCGTATGAAGATGCTTTATTCTCACGTAATATTACTACTCGACTAATTTCTAATTCGGAAGGAATACTTGGTAAAGGAGTAAATACAGAGAATCCATACATTGGTCGATGAGATTGAGGCTTATTTTTTCTTGTTCTACTATGGTTTCCAGGTAATGGTTTTTTTTTGGTAGTTGACTTTTTTTTTGGAGGATTTTCAAATCTATATTCACGTAATTCATATTCAAATTTTACTTTTGCCCAAAATGGAATGCCAGAAACTTCTAATCCAGACGAATAAATTAATTCTTCTAAATTTATACTTCTTGTATAAACATGTGTATATTGGTCAATATTTGAAGCAGGATATAAATATTCTGTTTTGATATGAAAAATATCAGCATATCTATAATATGAATAAAAATTTTCAAATTTAACAGAATCCCCATTAGCAATTCTTGCTATTTCAGATGCATTAAAAATACCAAATCTTTTAGGAATTTCAGTTTGTATTAATGCTAGTATTTTTTCTAATACTGGTTTATGTCGAGGTTCTAATTCCCTTACATTATATAATAAAGGCTCAATTTTACCATTCGGTAACATGATAAAAGGATGGAAAACATATCTAATTTTTGTATTTGGTCTTGTAAATACTCCTCTAATAAACTCCTTTAGAACCTGGTCTATTTTTAACTCTAATTCCATATATAATTCTGCAAAATTAGGAAAATCACTCTTGTTATCATATAATAGTGTATGAATATATAGTAATGTCTGACGAAAATTAACTTTTAATAGTTGATAATAATCATCACTTTTTTTTGGATTAATTTTATTTGCATCTAGAGATTGAAAAGAATTATATAATTCAATAATTAATTGACAATAATTGTCATCCTCTGTTTCTAATTTCTTCTGTCTTTCAAATATACCTCTTTTTAATACATCAATAAGCAATTGAACTTCATCTACTTTCATTCGTAAAAATGGATTAATTTCACCTGGATATCCAACAATAATAACATCACCTAAGTTAGGATATGTATTTCTATCAACAATTAAAAAATCGTCCATTGAATAAGACAAATCACATATCTCTGTAGGGGGTGTATAATTATTATTGTTACCATTATTACCATTATTACCATTATTACCATTATTACCATTGTTACCATTATTACCATTATTACCATTATTACCATTATTACCATTATTACCATTATTACCATTACTAGTCCGATTATTATTTGTAGATTTAGTAGTTGCTAAACCTAATATTCTGGGTAAATCGGTAATTAATTTTTGAACATATTCTACATCTTGAACAACTGTTGTTTCTCCAGGTGTTATACTGTTACCTGACACAATTTTAAATTTACCTTCTTGCAAATTTCTAGAATTCTCTTCTCTATTTAAAATTCTAAAAGGGGAGCCTTCTAATACTTTTATAAAATCTCTCGATGACTTGTCTCTTTTTGCTGCAAGAGATATTTTTTTCTTAGTTTCAATCGTTTCCACGATTGATGGAAAATTAGAAATACCTAGATATTTTTCTCCTTTTGAATCTTGACTTATTCTTAATAATTTGTTTTCACATAAATATTCAAGCATTGCAGCATTTAATTGTAGTGGTTTAAATCCATGATATTTGCTTTGATCATCATGATTCTGAAAATACATATAATAACCACGTGAATTTTGTAAAATATCTAAACGTCTTACCCCACCATAATATTTTTTTAAATATGATTTACTTTTCAATTTCTTACTTTCTCTTTTTTTTTGTTTTTTATATAAGTTTTTTTTTGTAATTTTATTTGTTATCATATTTTACTATTTAAATGTTATTATTATTTATTATGATATTATTTATTTTATCATTTTAATATTTTTCGCTCAAAAAATAAATAAATTATATTAAATTACATAAATAATAAAAATAAATTGATAACCAAAATGGAGTCAAATATACAAAATAATACCATAAATAAGCAACCACTTAAACAAATATCAAGACCAAAAGAGAAGACGGTTATCGTTTCTAAACCAAATATACCCAAACAAAATCAACATGTTCAAGATATACATACACCCACATCTAGAACGGTAGGTAACAAAAAAACAAGTCATAAAAATAAAAATAAAGATAAACCTAAACAACAATCAAAAACAAAACAAATTGTTGATAATAATCCTAATCCCAAAGTCAGTTTTAATTTTAAAAATAATCATGTTGATAAATTTTATTGTCATCAAATGGCAAAACTTAAATTGACAAAAACTGGTCCAATTGACTTGGAATCGATTCCAAATTTGCCTGAAATTCCTTTAGAGCAATTGTTTGGTGCTCAGTAAAATGTTTCTTAACAATCGGTCTCAAATTTTTAAGAACATCTTCACATTCTTTTAACTCTGATTGACCCATCGTAAATCCCTTATAAATATTTTCAAAATCTTTCAATTCTAATCCACCATCAAACAATCGATAGAGGATTTTTTTATAAACTTTTTCTTGAGTATTAATCTTTTGCGATTTCAAAATATTCCATACTAATTCAACCAAATAAGCTAAATGATTGTCGGTATAAATTTGCAAAGACAATCCTAATTTCCAGAAACGATCCATAATATGAGGATTCAGATAAAATATACGTTTACCAGATAAATCCCAATTAATTGTTTTAGTTGGTGTTTTCTTTGATAAATCATTTATTAAATATTTTGGTAATAAAATTTGATTAATTCCTTGATATTGACTCAAATGGGAATCACGATTACGTAAGTAAAAATCACCATATAATTCACCATCAACCAAACAATCACTGATTATAGACATAGTCTTTATCTTATCTTTTTGTGAAACATCTAATTTAGTAATATTTTCAGTAAAATTTGAATAAAATGACATTGTTATAATATGAGCATCAGTTTCATATAATCGAAGAGTATCTTTAATAGAAACTGATTCCAACATGATTTTATCTAGGATTTGTGCTAAATCTAATTTTTTATCCGTTCTCATTACATCTTTAACCATATCAAAATCAGATTGTTTTACAACTCTTTTACCTTTTTTATCTTTTTTTACATTCATGACCAAACATGAAATTTTATTGGCAACTTGACGAAAATCTTGTTCAGAATTTTCAACAATATCAATAATAATTGATTTATCAATTTCTATTTTCTCAGCTTTACAAATTCTTTCTAGGAATTTAATCAAAGTTGATTTAGTCGGTTGTTTCATTTCAATTTCCAATGAATATTTACGGATTTTTTCAATCTTTTGACATCCACCGTCATTTGCAATACAAATAACCGGATATTTAAATCTATTTGGAACAGTTACTTCTGTTAATGATAAAAAGGTTGATAATCCATCATTGGCAATTCCTCTGTTATCAATACCATCGACTTCGTCCATAATTAATGATTTTTTAATTTCTTCACATCCATCAAAGAAATTGACAATATTACCTTGATTAAAAGGTTCTAGATATTCACGGATTTCTTTACCAGAACGAGCTTCACTTGCATTAAATTCTTTGTATTCATATTTATATTCTTTAAAAATAAGATGTGCCAAGGTGGTTTTACCAATACCAGGTTTACCAGTTAATAAGAGAATTGGAGGGGTATTTTTAACTTTATTTCTAAAATTTTCTAGCCATAAAATTGCTTTTTCAATATTTTTATTATCATCGATATAATCTTTTAATTTTTTTGGAGCATGAATATCTACCCACAATTGACTTTCTTCAGGTTCATCATAGTCTATTTTAGCTTTATAATTAAGACTTTTCATAGAATCTTTATATTCTGAACGATAACGTAATTCATCATCTTTATTTATTCCCCATGCTGATATGTCAATGCTAGAATCATCTTTTTTTTTTGCATTTTTTGTAGCCCTAGAAGATGATTTAGATACTGATTTCGAAGACCCTTTTTTAATATCTTTCTTATTATTTTTTTCATTATTTTTTTCATTATTTTTTTCATTATTTTTTTCATTATTTTTTTCATTATCAGTTTCAACACCTATATCTATATCTAGAACAGCAGTTTTAGATTTTGTTGATTTAGGAGGCATTTTATTAATAATTAATTATTAATAATTGAACAAAACTTTAAATTTTAAAATATAAAATTAATAAAATAATATTTGAAGTTCAATTTTTAAACAGAAATTGTAAATAGTTCTTCAAAGAACGGTCTTATTATTTTTAGATTTGTAACTTTCTTTCTATTACCATTTCTAGATACATTTCTTTTTTTACACTTAAAAAAAAAAGCTCGGAATATTTTTATTAATTATCTGTTTCTAGATTGTAAAAAGAACTAAATTTAACATGGAAAATATCGAAAATACTCATCAAATAGCCAATGGACAATTAATAATCAATGAATTTGGTAATGGATTTGTTAACGTAAAAAATAATAATATACAAAATAAAACCATCTACATTAAAAAACAGGATTTAAATAGAGCTTTTAATAATGAATTAGTCGAAGTTTTATATCATCAAGAAAATGGACAATATTATGGTAAAGTGATTAATTATTCTTTAATAGATAGAACATTTATTGGATTTGTATATCATTTTTACAAAGAATATATATATATTTATGTTCCAGAACTTAAAAAATCAAATTTAATAAACATTAAAACAAAAACTAAACTAGAAAAGGGTAATTGGATTATTGTTAAAGTTAAGGAAGAAATAGAAAATAAATTATATGGCGAATTTATCGATAAAATAGAAAATGATATTGATATTATTATTCAACAAAAATATAACCTAGATTCAATTGAATTAGATGATGAAGATTTAAAAATTATTGAAAATAATAAAACACAAGAAGATTATAAATATGATTGTGAAACTATTGCAAACAAAATTAAAAGAATTGACCAAACAGAATTAGATACTTTTACAATTGACCCAATAACAACACAAGATTGTGATGATGCTTTTAGTATTAAAATAATTGATGACAATATAGTTCATATTTATGTTCACATCAGTGACGTTGCGCATTTTATTAATCCAGATAATAAATTATTTGATACAATTATTAAAAGAGGTAATACTTATTATGGTAAAAATAAAAATTGGACTATGATGCCAAGAGAATATTCGGATAATATAGGTTCGATTTTACCAAATAAAAAAACTCATGTGGTAACAACTGAATTTATATTTAATAGAAAAGAAAATATTATAAAATATGTTGGATGGTATTATTCAGATATCATATCGAAAAATAAATATTATTATGAATTAGTTGATGACATAATGGAATCAGAGAAAGACAATATCAATAATCCATTTAATATTATATATGATACATCAGTTTTACTTTCTAAAGAAATTCATGATTTTGACATTAATTCAACAACTAAATCTCATTCTTTAGTTAGTTACTGGATGATAAAAACAAATCAAATTATGTGTTTAGAAATTCAGAAATTAAATAAACATTTATATAGATATAATGCCAAACCAGACGAAAAAAAATTTGATTTATTAAATAATTATTTAAAATATAATGGATACATTCAAAACCTAGAACATCTAGAATATGATAATCTAGAATATAGAAAAAATATTGTCAATATATCTAGAAATACAACTGATAAAATATTAAAATATATATTAAAATCTTTATTATTAAAAGCTTTTTATTCGGATATTGAAATTGAAAATATACATTATGGACTTGGAATAAATAATTATACACATTGGACATCACCTATTCGTAGAGCTTCTGATTTATTGAATCATTGTTTATTAAAAGGATATGATATTGATATTGGAAATTATTTAGATTATATTAATGATGCTGAAATTAAACAGACTATCATTGAAGGGTTTATGTTAGAATATGACAATTATAATAAAATAAAATTAGGGGATGTATTTGACGGTATCATTATTTCAGTTTTTCCATCCGGAATATCAGTTCTAATTATAGAACTTGATAATAAGTTTACAATTCATATTTCTAAATTATCTAATGAAAGATTAATATTCAATAAAGATGATAAAAAATTAGAAAACAATAACTTAAATTATAAATTATTTGATAAAATAAAAGTAAAAGTTGATAAGATTGAATTTGATAATCTAGAACTTAATGTTATCAAAAATTAAAAAAAGACTTTCATGTATCTAGAATTGATACTTTAATAAATTCTATTTTTACTATTACTATTTTATAAAATAGGTATTCTAGATACATTAAATTATAATAAAGTCAGGAATAGCTTCTTTTCTTCTTTACTTTTGAATTGTGGTTCAAAATCCATTTCGACTATTTTTTCAAATCCTTCATCTAGTGTAGGTGCTTGAAATTTTTTCCAATACGCATGAATAGCCACAGCTGGCACTTGTTTGGAATGATATTCAGGGTCAATTACTCCTCTAATACCACGAATTTTATTAAGATGAAAAGCTAATTCTTTACTAATATTGCTATACACACACCAAATTTTAGCTTTCTTTTCATTCTTTTCATTAATTGTATCAACAAGTTTAATCCATTCATTTCTAGATTCTTTATTAGCATTAGTAGCATCAATAATACATCCTTCTTCACTCTCTGTTAAGATTTTTTTAATTTTATCCTTAAGTTTCTTTTTTGTTCCTTCTAGGTCAAGACTATAAACATGCCAAGACCTATTATTAACTTTAACTGATTCATCTAAAATTTTTTTACTTAATGTGCTCTTACCAGATGCAGGAGAACCTACTAAAAGAATAACTCGAAGGTCTTTACTTTTAAATCCATTATTCAATTCTTGGAAAGAATCATTATTAATCTCTTTATTTTTCTCTAAATTTTCTAAAAATGTTTTTGGATTTACCCCCTTAAGCTCATCTTTTAATTTTTCAAAAGGAAATTCTTTAGAATCTTCAAAGAATTCCTCGGGTGTTTCGAATTTTACTCCTAGATTAATGGCAAATTTAATATCAACATCACTATGATCTTTAGGTCTTCCTGCAGCATCTCCAATATATAGAGATTTTTTCCGATCAACTTTCATATCACCATTAAGATTCTGTTCCATAAAATCCCACATTCTAGTTCCTGGTTTACGATTAAAATCATCTTTAGGTGCTGCTAGAATATAAACCGGAACATTTAAACCTTTTAATATTTTAAACCATCGTGATTGAAATTCTTCAAAAGTAATTCCGCCTTTCCCTTCATAACTACCTTTTTGATTGCTAAAAACTACAATCTTGTATCCATCTTTATAATAATCACGAATTTTCTTTAGATTATAAGCAAAAATCCAATCATCTGCAGAAACGGGAAATTTCTTACCCATTTCAGGTTTAATAATAGTCCAGTCTAGGTCTAAACCAAGAATTTTATCTGAATTATTTTTTTTATTTGGTTGGCAATAATAAAGAAGACCTTCAGTTGTATCAGATTCCCAAGACATTTTATTCATATTTTGTTTGATACGATTTATGATTGCTTGTAATAATATGATAAATTATTATATTATTTTGTAATAAAAAAACAAAAAACTTTCAATCCTTCAATTTTTATTTTTGATTTTTCTTAGATTTATTCAACTGCTTTTTATTTGTTTTCTTTTTTTTACTTCCTCCATTTTGAGTATTAGAACATTTATTTGTAAATGGTGATGCTTCACTAGGAAGTTTTCTTCCATCCAATATACATTTATTTTGATATATTGAAGCAAAAAATTCACAGTCTAAATTTATTTTTTTTAATGAATTTCCTTTTGGCATACAAACTCCTTTAAATATTTTAATATTTAAAGGTTCGTTACCATTTTTAACAAAAATATAACCATTTGAACCATCATATTTTAGTTTATAATCCCCAGTTAAATGTTTAATAACTAATTGATTATTAGAATTATTAATAAATTTTAACATTTTGTATAATTGTAATTTTATTTTTCCTAAAAAGGTATTAGTATCTTTTGATTCTTCTCTGACTGATATACTTTCATATAAAAATGATAAATAGTCAAAAAAAGAAGAAAATATGGCTAATTGTTTTTCAACTTTTAATGGTTGATTGTCATAAGTAATTCCTTCTTCCTTAAGATATGGAGAAACAACTAATGTAATTTTGTTACCTGTAACAAATCCCATATATAAACATACTGCTGTCATCCATGTTCTTATTAAAATTGATACATTAATATATGAAGGATTATGTAACTCTGGTGTATCTTTTAAATATTCTACTTCTTCTTGATGTAACCCTTCACTTCTATATATTAATGTTAAAATACCCCATAATGATAATGATGGGTCATGTTCTTTTATCATTGCAACTTTTTCTTTAGAATTTTTAAGATAATTAGCTACTGAATATCCATGTCTTGAAATAATAAATTTTGTATTACTTGATTGTAAAAATATTGTCCATGCATTATTTTTTGATGACATATCTTCTAACTTTTCCAATATGATTTTATTATTGCAACAAAATTTTATAAAATTTATCATAGTATGTGAATGACTTACTATTCTCACTAATTTAATTTCCATCAATTTTACAAAATGTAAAAATTTTTTAAGATTAGATTTCATAAAATAATCACGATTCTCTTCTGCAAGTTTTTTATCAAAATTGAAATCTTCATCAATATTTTCTAATCCAAATAGTGATCCTTCATTTATACCTAATTGAATATCTTTTTCCGTAAAATCATTAAAAATTTGATTAATATATTTTTGTTGTGCAATAATAGTTTTACCTTCTAATTTATTTTTTTTTTCAATAGTGGTCATTTGTATTTATTATTTTATCTTTCTAATAAGAATTTATTTTCTATTAGCCATTAAAGCAATTGTTGATTCTTTTATTGAATGATTAGTTAAAATATAACATAATGTTCTATCCCATTCAGGCATTGGTATTTTTCCAGTAACTGCAATACCATCTTCAATAAATTGATTCGTAATTTTCTTAAATTCAATCAATGCTGGTATATCATCCGATAAACCTAGTTCCCTTAATTTTTTCCATGATTTTACTATTTCAGCAACTCTCTGTGATTTTGTTTTTACATTTTTTTTTATTTTTTCATGTTTTTCTTCATGTTTTTCTTCATTATCTATATTTTTTTTAATATCTTTAATATTTGATTCCATTTTTGTAATATTATATTTTGATGACTCTTTATATCCTAGAATATGATATTTCAAATAAATGAATGAACGTGTAAATATTTATTTATTATAATTTATGCTAAATATAATAAAAGGAAAGTTAAAGGAATATATTTAAATAAATATAAATGACAGGTTCATTATTAGCATTAGTTGCGTTAGGTAAACAAGATAAAGAATTAATTGGTAATCCTGTTAGAAGTTTTTTTAAAAGTGTATATCATCATCATACACATTTTGCAATGGAATCAATATCTTTTAATTTTGACCAAAGTTTAATATTTGGAAAAAAATCAACTATTATTATACCTAGAAAGGCAGATTTATTACATAAATTAGTTTTAGAAATTAAATTACCTGCCTTAGGTGAAGGTATTAGTTGGGTTAATGGGATTGGTCATGCATTAATAAGAGAAGTAACCATTGAAATTGGTGGAGTTAAAATAGATTCACAAACCGGAGAATTCATGGAGATATTAAGTAATTTAGAATTAACTGAATCTAAAAAATGGGGGTATTATAATATGATTGGTCGTCATGAACAATATAACAAATATACCCAATCAGATGAGCTAACATTATTTATCCCATTACAATTTTGGTTTTGTCGTCATATAGGTGATTCATTACCATTAGTTGCTATGCAATATCATGATGTTAAAATATCAGTTCATCTTAGAGAATTTTCAGAGTTATGGTATTCCGGACAAACAATGACTAATATTCCATCTCCAGTTATTAATGTTGATGGAAGAATACATTGTGATTATATATTTTTAGGTGACAAAGAACGTGTTCAATTTGCTAAAAGTGAACATAAATATTTGATTGAACAGGTCCAAATTGCAGATGGAATAGGTGTTAATGAACATAGTGTTAATGATAATATTGATGTATTCTTTAGTCATCCAGTTAAAGATTTAATGTGGATTTATAAAGCAGATGATATTAAAAACACAAATGATTGGTTTAATTTTAGCAAAACATTAAATTATGTAGAAACATTAGAAAAACCAAAGGAACCATTACATATGTGTCAATGGAAAATTAATGGCCATGATTTAATGGAAGAAAAACATGGAGCTTATTTTAGAACAGTTATACCATATCAAAAATATATCAGAATACCAGATAATTTTGTATATGTTCATTCATTTTCAGTAAGTCCTTTTCAATATCAACCATCTGGTCATCTTAATTTTTCAATGATAAGTTCTGCGGTGCTGTCTTTAACATATTCCGACAGGATACCACAAGGGTCTGTTACTGTTTACGCAAGAAATTATAATATTCTAGAAATTAGAGCAGGTCAAGCTGGATTGAAATTCTCATCATAAAAAATAAAAAAAAACATAAAAAGAGATAAAAAAGAGATAAATTTAAATAATTTCAATTGATTTAATATGAAATTTCTTCTGAAAGGTCAATGTGTGTGAACATTACTGTTCTACAACAATATCTAATAAGACCTAGTTCATCAAGGATTTTACCTGCAATTGTTTTTTCAAATTCCGCTACGCTTAAGTCTAGAAATTCTTCATCTTCACCATTCAAGTCTAATTCTTTTTTAAAACGCTCCTCACGAAGACGTTTGAAATAATATTCGCATTTATTGGCGAGTATTTTTCCACATGTAAAACAACGCACTGGAATAAGCATTTTTAATTTTAAAATCAAAAGAGTTTCCTTATATTTATTAATATAGTAAATATTCTTATAATCTTATAAGATTTTAATTCAATTTTTTATATTTTATTTCATTTTTTTACTTTTGTATTTGAATAAAAAAATAAAAAAAATAAAAAAAATAAAAAAAATTATAATGTTGCAGAAAATCCTAATTGCTACGTTGTTTTTTGAAAGCTGGAACAATTTGTTCACATTTACAAAAAGCAACCATATGGCTGGGACAATTACAAAGAACTGCAAAATTGACATTTTCGCATTTCTCAATGTATTCCAACCATTCTTCATATTTAGTCTCCCGAAAAATTTTTTCTGGATGACTAAATTTGCAATTTGTTTTCTTACAATTATTGCCAAAGCAACAGGGAATAAGAGAAATGCCATTTAAGATAGTCATCTTGATCAAGAAAAGGTAAGTAATAATAATTTTTATTTATATTTTTTTTCAATTTTAATATTATTATTAAACGAAAATGAACTAAAAAACATTTTTTTATGATTTACTAAATCTAAAATCTATATATTTTACAATATAACTTCTTAATATATTAATTTCATTAGAAAATCCAAACCTTTCATATTCTTTTTCTTTATTTTGAATATTTAACATTATTAATTTAAAGGCATGTGGTTCAAACTGCGTAATAGTTTTTAGAAATTTTATTTTTTCTTTTTGTAACAATAACCACTTATCTAGAATAGGCATTTTTTTAGCTATTGAATCTAATTGTTTCCAACTTTCCAAAGCTTTTATTTCTAGTTCTTTTAACATATCCAATTTAATATTTTTCATATCAATTTCTTCTTTTTCTTCTTTTTCATCTTTTTCGTCTTCTTCATTTTCTATTTTTTTACCTTTTTGTGTCAAGATATTTTCAGTGGGTTTTTTGTCTAAGTTAGGAGGGGGTATTACTTTAGCATGTTGAGTCAGCTGTGGAATACTACCACTTTTAATATCAGTTGAATCTAATTTTTGACAAATAACAGATCTAAAAGTTTTTTTCTCATCTAGTTCTTCTTCTAATTTTGGAAGTTGATTAACATATCCAGTTTCTTCTTCAGGAATTTCATCCAAATCTACATCTTCTTCATCTTCATCACAATCATTAATATCATTGATGATTTTTTTTGATTCGTCATATTTATTATCTTTAATATTTTTATTAACTTTATTAACTTTATTATCTATAATACATTCATTTTTAGTTTCAACATTTTCTAAAATAGGTATTCTAGATACATTACATACTTCTTTTATTTCATTATTTTCAATAATATCATCACTATCTTTATTATTATCTTTTTTTACACCATCTTTGATTATAGCATATTCTGCCAATTTCGCAAATCTATCTTTAATTTTATCATTTTCATATTTTTCAGTTAATTTCATGGGGTCTAATTTATTGCTAGAATTAGAATCAGATGTTTTTTTTGTTCTAGGCATAACTCTTTTTAATTTAAAAGAAACAGAAGTTGCTTGTTCTCTTTGTCCTAAAATATGGTCAATCATATTATCAACTATTTTATCATTATTACAATACTTATTTAAAGCTTCTCTTAAAAATTTTTGATTAACAGATGGATGTCTAGTTGATTCAATCAATTCTAGTTGTTGTTTAGCACCATCAAAATTTAAATCTAGAGAATGAATATTATTATTTTTATAATAACCCATAATTTCTTTACTTAATTTATCTCTAGCTCTCATTCTTTCTATTTTTGCTTTTGATAAAGACCTTATTTCCTCATCTAGTCTAAGAAATTCCTTAATACTCGTTTTAAAATTAGAAAATTGAACTGCCATGACAAAAATTTATAAAATTAATTTATTAAATTATAATCTTTTATTATTTGACTTAAATTTGACTTAAATTAATATTTTCAAAATGGAAGATTCAGATTATGATTATGATGAATATTTTGCAAAACATCTAATTGATGATGCAGATAAAGATAATGAAAAAGATAATATTAATCAGAAAGATATTGTAAAAGAAAAAGATGTTAAATTTACAAACGAATTAGATTTAATAATTTCATCTCGTAATGATGAAGATGATGAATTAACTTCGAGGTTTTCGAAATCTTTAAAAGTATCTAGGAGTTCAAAAGGAAAATCATTGACTAATAAATCTATTCAAAATAAAAAAACAACAAAAGAAATAACCAAAAATACAATTAAAAAGGGAAATACTGCTTCAAATGATAATTTTGAAGACGATTATGATAATAATTTAAATAATTATTTAGATGATAATGGTTCAGAAAATAAAAAACGCGAAATTAATAAAAAAGCTACATTAGCTGCGATTTTAGAACGCCAAAAAAGATTAGAAAAGATTAAAGAAAAATCAAAACAAAAACAAAAATCTCATGTTTTGATGAATGGTATTGAATTATTATTTAATGTTATTAAATTACAAAATACAAAGGTCTTAGAAGATGTTAAAAATGAATTCAAATCGTGTTTACCTTTCAACATCGATATGGAAGCCGAATTTATTAAACCACCTTATTTGACACCTAAAATAGTTTCACATAAATTAGAAAGATTTTTAAATCAAACATAGAATATAAATTTACCTATTCAATATATAAAATAATCGAAAGAAAAGATTATAAAAAATATTATTTTTTATATAAAGTTAAAATGGATTTATTGAAAAATAGAAATCAGAGAGATAAAAATAATCAAGAACTAATTAAAGATATTTTAGATGATGGGTTAATCCAAAGATATCGTTTTGGTTCATTAGCTGAAATGTCTTTAATTAGAGAACTTATATTAGATAAAATTATGAAAGAAAAATTAAAAACACCAGAAGATTTAAAAAAATTAGACAAAATTAAAGACCAATTGACTGAGTATTTTTATGTCGAAAAATTAGAACAAATTGACACAAATGATTATATAAGATATATAACATTTACGGAAGATACTTTTGAATTAAAAACAGGTGGATTATATGTTAACAATAAAGATAATTACGTCATTTTAAAACATGGTTTTGAAATGGAACAAAAAAAATTTTGGAAAATCAGTGATAAAACTCCAATATTTTGTAAATTAACTGATGAAGATAAAATGTTAATGGTATTAATGGAAAAATTAAATTGAATATATAAAATTTTTATTTTATTTTTTAGTTGATGTAATTAAGCTACAACAATTTTAGTAAAATATCCCCATAAACATATACCAACAATTGATTTAGCAATTGCATCTAGAATATTGTATGATAGATTTTTTGTTTCTTCATCTAAATTGTATACAAATCCATAAATTCCCCAAATTACTATAAATACTGAAAGAATAATATAATTCGCAAACGGTGATGAACCTTGAAAATATGTATATCCAATTAATCCAAACATTAGAAAGAAACAAATAAAACTAGTTATCAAACCTGTTTTTTTATTAATTCTTTCAGTTTCACCCAAATATCCTAATCCAATCATACCTAAATCAAGAATAGCAACAGTTAAATATGTAAAAAAATGAACTGGCATTTTTTTATTAAAAGCTAATGTTGCACAAAGAACCAACATCATTAATGGAGTTGTAATCATCCAATCACTATATCTAATGACATTAATAGTTTTATAATCCAATGGAGTATTCTTTTCTTCTGTTTCTTTTATATGTTGTGTAAAAAAAGTATAATAAAAACCAGCAACTATAGAAATACATGTTTCTAGATTCATAATATGTCTTACTTCTGGTATACTGGTTCTTAGAGCTTCAATAAATGTAATAGTTCCTGTTGTGAAAAGTAAAGCATTTGTTGAATAAAATGTAGTCTTTACGTATTTTGTTAAGGTAGAATCATTATTTTTTTTTTGTAATAATGATGAATTCATTTTATTAATTTTTTTACTTAATTTGTATTATGGTGAGAAGAAAAATAATAAAAAAAATAAATAATTTATTATAATTGATATAAAAATAAATTTTTTTATTACAATAATAATGTCATTTATATCTTTTAAAAAAACTAATTTAGATGATAATAAAACATTAGTCGATGAATTATATTTTATTGAAATTAATATATTCGAAGATTTTTTATATTGTTCATCAACATATTTATCACCATTTAAAGATAGATATTTTTCAAAAGATTTTCAAATTAAAATTAGTAAACCGATAAAAAATGCAAATACTGATTTAGATATTAATAAATATTACATGTGTTTTGATGAAAAGGGAAAAAGTTTTGGGTTTCGTAAACCAAATTCATATTTTATCAAAATATCTGAATTTGATAGACAAACTGGTTTTGAGAATCCAAATTATCCAGAATTAAAAATAAAATTATTCATGTTATTATTTGAATCTCAATTTATTACTTTAATAAAAAAAAATAATTAAAAACATATAATATTTATTATGACATTAGAAATAATCATCGTTTGTTGGTTCTAGTGCTTTTGGTAAAGAATCAGGTATAGAATTTAACCATTCAATTGTCTTTTTAAATTTTTTATTATTACGTAAATAATGACTGTTCTCTTTATCATTTATTTTAATTATTGTTAAAATTTTATTTTGACATGAATCTTTTGATGAACTGGAAAAACTAATATTTCCACTATGATAATTTACATTATTATATTTTAAACATAACTTAAAAAGTCGTTTAGTAGCAAATATTTCACCATTTTGCACAAAACTATAAAATATTTTATTTATATTAACTGGCGTGTTTTGATATAGATAATCTGCTTTATCAAGACAATTTGATTTTATTGAACTTGATAAAAATTTATCATAGTCAAGAACTAAACCAGTTATATTAAAATCACCATATTTTTTTAGATTATCATTTATTTCAGGATATTTGATTTTTGTTGGAAGAACTTTTAATAAATATTCAATATCTGAAATTTTAAATGAAGAACCACATGCTTCAGCAATGATTTTATTGATTTGCAAATTTCCATTAATATCAAATTCACATTCATTCATAGAATTTAATATAAATCTTCCGTCATCTATCTGTCTTGCATCTTCTATACAATGATATTCTATAAAATATGTATACATATTATCTTTTTCTTGTTGACTCTTACCAAATAGATATTTTGATTCACTCATTTTTTATTTTTATTTAACTATATTTATTTTTCAATTTTTTTATGATTTTTTATGATTTTTTTATTATTTTTAATTTTTTATTTTATCAAAATAGAAATATATATATAATCCAAATAATAATATCAAATCAATGTTATGATTTTCTATTTGACTTCTTTTTACAAAAATATAATATTTTCGTAATGGATAAAGGCATATAATAAATACTATTACAATTGATAATGTAATAATTGCAAAATCATATAACGATAACCATAAATTATTATAATTTGATTCAATATATTTTCTAATAGATTTAATTCTTTCGATATCAACAAGATAATTATAAATTTTAATATTGAGAATTAAACTAAAAGCTACAGAAATGCACCATCTTATGATAATTTCTGAACTATTTTCATTAAATCCAAAAGCATATCTTTGACCAAAATATGAAATAATATTACCAAATATTTGAATCCAAATAAGGCTAAACATGGGGCTTTTTGTTATAAATAAAACAATAAAACCGCTCAGTTGAGCTATAATTCCTGTTAAGAATGATAATTTCATTGATTCAAAGAAAACCATTTTATTACGAGACTACTATATTTTTAGTCTATAATTTAGACTATAGTAAGATAAAAAAATAATTAAAATAAAAAAAAGGAGAATTATAAAGAAAAAGAATATGGTTTATGATTATGAAAAAACAAAAAATTGAATATAAGATAATGATAATTATATAATATATTATACCATCAATAATACATTTCATAATTTACAATGCCGGTAAAAGCTCCTAAAGGTGTTTCAAATGCTTCAAATAAAAATGGTGTTAAAAGTTCAGGAACGGGTGCTGCTTCAACTGTTGTTCTAAAAAAGACAAGTCGTCGTGCTCATGATCCCCATCGTGCTATTCAAACATTACCTATTACTAAATTTATTTGTGAAGATAAATTCTTTAATGCTAATCAAGAAATCGGTAAAGATTTACTGATTGTTATTGCCAGTATGGCAGGATTAAATGAAAAAACTCTCCCAATTTCTCCTAAAAATATTACTTCTAAAAATTATGATAAAACTATTATTTCATCATTAGATGATTTTGTTAAATGGGTGCGTTATCTCTCATTTGATAATGGATTTCTTATTGTGAATGCATCTGGTGTTACTGGTTCTGGTAAAGTAGTTTCTCGTGGACCTTATTCTGGAAAAAACATACATGTTTCATCTGGAGGTCTTACTTTTGCTAATAGAAAAGGTGCTCATACATTCTTTTGTGGAACTATTAATGACCGTTCAGCACATGTTCTAAGTGACCTATCTGACCCTCAAATTTTTACAATTATTCCTGCACTCGTACGTTTAGGAGTTGCATCTTTACCTGATGATATTGATAAAAAAAAAAATAATGATGAAGATGATATTGCTTTCGAAGAGACAGATGAATTAGGTGCTGATGCATCATTTTGGGTAATTGTAGAAGCCGCTAAATTAATTAACCCTGATTTAACCTTTAAAGTTCCTAAAGTAATTGCACAAACTAAGCAACGAAATAATAAAGCTAATACACAAACTTTTGTTAATTATATTCAAGACAAAGATTTACCTTCTTATGATTCAGATGGTGAACAAAAAAATAGCGATGTTAAAACATTAAATCAAACAATTGTCCTTAATGATGAAGACTCAGAAGGTTCTGAAGAAGAATATAACGATTCTGATTAATGATGTTATTTTATCATAAAGTTTAAAAAAACAAAAAACAAAAAATAAATTTTTATAATTTCAATTTATAAACTTTTATTTTTTATAAACAATAAACAATAAAAATAAAAAAAAACATCACAAAGCTTGTTCTCATCGCTTTATGATGTAATAATTAAATATTAGAATTAAAATTTTCATTTTTTCTTCTTTTTTTCTTTAAAATGAGTCAAAAGTTTATCTTATTTTAATATTAAATTAATTAAAATTATTAATAAATGCCTAAAATCAATTTATTTACCAAAAAAACACCTTTAACAAAACGTGAACGTAAATATTGTTCATGTTTGTTAGATGTTCGTAGCAAACGTCAGCCATATAATCCATATGCTGTATGCACTAAATCTGTATATAATTCAAAAGGTGTCTCTAGAACAAAGAGAATTGATTGTGACCAGAATTATAACTATAATGCTGTTCCTATTAATTCAGTAAGAGCTTTAGCGGAAGAAAAGAAAATTCCCATCATGGGAAAAAAAGGTATGTCATCAAAGAAAGTGTTAGTTGAGAGAATTAGTCGTAAAATTTATAAAAAAAAATCACTTAAAACTAAAGTTAAGCCATTAAAAAATCAATTACGCAATTAAAATATGTATCAATTGAAAATAAAAAAATAAAAAAAAGAATTATAAAGCCTCCCACATGCTTTATAATTCATTTTCAAATATATATTGTTATACATACTTAAAACAATTCCATTATATGTTTGTTTATTCTAACTTCCCATACTCTAAAATTGCAATATCTTTAATTTAAAATAATAAATTTCAATTTTTTTTATGTTATAAGCTAAAATACACTAAAATACACTAAAATACACTAAAATACACTAAAATACACTAAAAAAAAAATCATCATAGCTAATTAATCTCAATTCTCAATTATAAATTGATCTATGATGCAATAATTAAATATTAGAATTAAAATTTTCAATTTTTGCCTTTTTTTTATCTAAAATAAGCTAAAAAGATTTATCATAATTTAATGTAAAATTAGTAAAAAAAAATCATCATAGCTAATTAATCTCAATTCTCAATTATAAATTGATCTATGATGCAATAATTAAATATTAGAATTAAAAATTTCAATTTTTGTCATTTTTTTATCTAAAATAAGCTAAAAAGATTTATCTTAATTTAATGTAAAATTATTAAAAAATAATAATAAATGCCAAAGAGTAATTTATTTACAAAAAAAGCACCTTTAACAAGACGTGAAAGAAAATATTGTTCATGTCTTTTACAGGTTCGTAGTAAACGTTTGCCATATAATCCATATGCTGTATGCACAAATTCTGTATATAATTCACAAGGGGTATCTAGAACAAAAAAAGTTGATTGCGATCCCAATTATAATTATGATGTAATTCCAATTAATTCAGTAAGAGCTTTAGCTGAAGAAAAGAAAATTTCAATTATGGGAAAAAAAGGTATGGCAACAAAAAAAATATTAGTTGATAGAATTAGTCGTAAAATTATGAAAAGAAAATCAGATTACTATAAATCACTTAAAAGCCAAGTTAAATTACTCAAAAGACAATTACGTAAATCAAATATTAAGATGAAGATGAAATGAAAGATGAAAAAATAAACCATAATATCAAAAGGAATAAAATTGATATCAAAAACATATAAAATAAACTGTAACTATTATTTTTAGGTTTTACAATGAGTTTTCATAAAGATTTAGTTAATAAAATTAAATCAAACAAAAGAGATGAGGTTTATATTTTATTGAAGCAAATTATTACACTAATAAATTTAAACTTGAATAATAATGAATATTTTTTAAAAGAATTTAAACAAAATCATGCTGATATGTTATTATCTTTTCTAGCAGATGAAAAAGACCTAAAATTAATCCCCAACCATTTTAATATTATTCTAGAATTATATACAATCAATAATTGGCATTTAACCATTTCTAGTTACTCTTTAGTCATCAGAATTTTATGTAATCTTATGAGATTTAATGAAGCTTTAGATTATCTAAATGACGCAGAAAGACATAATTTAATAATTAAAAATAGAATGATTTCTCCATTTTTTGAAACTCTTAAAAATAAAAATAATCAGATATATTATTTAGAAAGTAATGAAAGTAAAGAAACAATTTTAGATGATTTTAATGTATCTAGAAATGAACTATTAATATTAATAGATTTATTTGAAAGATATAAAAAAGTCATGAGTATTCATGAGTTTAATTGTCTATTTTTAAAAATCAAAGAATATCTGAACTATCATGATATGAATCTTACAATTCTAGATACGAGACACTCTATTGATATTCATTTAATAATTAAAGAAATAATTACTGAAATCATAGATATATGGATTAATAATGATCAAATTATATCTAGAATTACACTTGATTTATTAATTGATTTACAAAATTATTCTGATTTAAAGGGGTATAAAATAAACCAGTCTGAATTAGAAAAATATACAACAATTCATACTTCATCCGGGCTTTTATGTAAAAATTGTAATCATCCTTTAAAAAAACATATATTAGAAAAAGATGAAAAACAGATATTACAAACACAATTAATTAACTCACATCCAGAGTCTCAAAAAGTATTAGGGAAATTTAGTAAATGGCTTAATGAATATATAAAAAAAATTAAAACAAAAGATATCGTATATATTCTAGATGGAGGAAATATTGGACATTCATTATATCAAGATTTCTCAATTAAAGCTATTTTTAAAATTATTGAAAATATTAAAAATAAATACAAAAATGAAAATAATAAAGAACCTAGCTCTAAATCCACTGATGTAGATAATGATACCAAATTGCATATCATTTTGATTTTACATAAAAGACATAAAGAATTATTAGAAAAAACCATCTTATTAGAAGATGATATTCTCTCAATCTATTTAACACCCCCTAATCATAATGATGATTTATTTTGGATGTTAGCTAGCTTAATGTTTAATAATTCATTTATTATCACAAATGACCTTTTAAGAGATCATCATGTAAATAAATTAGATGAAACATTATTCAACAGATGGAAAGATACTCATCTAGTATCATATGACATTCATACTAACATTTTTAATTATCCTAAAGAATACACAATTGGATTTCAAACATCAAATAATGGATTTCATATTCCTTTTGTTGAAGATGGGAAAAATAATTGGATGTGTTTATCTATTCAATAATAAAATTAAAATTTTCACAATCTAATATTTTTTATTTTTTTAGATTTTAAACTGACCAAAATATCTGAAAAAAATATTATCAGAATAAAAATAAAGAGAATAAAGAAGTTAAGATAACTCTAAGTAAATTCTTTTATAAAAGTAATAAATAAAGTAATAAATAAAGTAATAAATAAAGTAATAAAGTAATATAAAAATGAATTTAGAAAAAGATACATGGAGTGTTATTGCAAATTATTTTGATTCAGTCCCAAATTATATTACAAAACATCATATAGATTCTTATGACGATTTTGTTAATAATAAAATTTATGATATTTTTAACAATAAACAATTTAACCCACAAGTTGTTGTTCTCCTAGATAAAGAAAACCCGGATATAACTTATTTAATTAATGTATATTATGGAGGTAGAAATAAAGACCAAATAGAAATTAGTCGTCCGATTGTTTATAATGCCCTCAAAGAAGAAGTTAAACCAATGTATCCAAATGAAGCTAGATTGAAGAATCTAACCTATGCATTTAATGTCTTTTGTGATATTGAAGTTGAATATGTCATAAAAGAAAAAGATAATATAATTTTTCATGATTTTTCATCAAATAAATTTAGTAAAATAAATATTGGCAGAGTTCCAATTATGTTACATTCCAGTTTATGTAGTTTATCTGGAATGAGTAGAGAATTATTAAAGAAGGTTGGTGAATGTCCTTATGACCACGGAGGTTATTTTATTATTGATGGTCGTGAAAAAGTTTGTGTATCTAGAGAAAGAAAATCAGAAAACATTCTTTACATAAATAAAACTGGTAATCCAGATTTTACATGGTCAGCAGAAGTAAAATCAGTTCCAGCAGAATTTAGATACGCTAGAAACACTTATTTACACGTGGTTTTACAAAATGGTGAAATAGTGGTTGAAAATCCATATTTTAAATCAGGAAAATCTGAAACTGGTAGCAAATATATACCATTGTTTGTTCTTTTTAGAGTTCTAGGTGTCGAAACGGATAAAGAAATCCTAGAAATGATTTTTCATAATCTAGATAAAACAAATGAATTTGCAAATCAAGGGCTACGATTATTAACACCAAGTATTAATTCAGAAGACAATAAATTAATTTATGACCAAATGACAGCACTTAAATATTTGGAAAAATTCATTAAAAACATGGAACAAGGTGAAGGAGGTGACATTCAACGTAATCGGGTTGAACGTTTTGCTATGTTATATAAAAATATTTATGACAACTTGTTCCCACACGTTGGTAATGATTTTAGAGAAAAAGCCCTCTATTTAGGATATTGTGTTAATCAACTTTTACAAGTAATGTTAGGTATTAAAGAAGAAACCGACCGTGATTCATTCGAATATAAAAGAATTGATTTATCGGGGTTTATGATAGCCAATCTCTTTCGTGATGGTTTTAGTCAATTATTATATGATGCTCGTAATAAGATTTCTTCAGCATTTGAATTCGGATATATCGATTATAAAGGAAAATCAATTGTTAATATTATAAGTGAAGGTTCGGTAAAAACAATATTTAGTCCAACATCAACCGAAGAAATAGTTCTTAAAGGATTTCGCACAGGCACATTAACTAATCCAGGTGGTTCTAGTTCAAAAAAAGGTGTTATTCAACAAATTGACCGTCGCGGTTTTTACAGTTATTTAGGTCAAATTAGACGTATTGTGACACCAAATGATACTGGCACTAGAGTTGCAATTGAACAACGTCAATTACATGCATCTCAATACGGATATTTTTGTCCAATGACTATCATGGATGGCACTAACGTCGGTGTCAAAAAACATCTAACTTGTTTAGCACAAATTACAGCTGGTTGTCCAAGTGAACCTTTGTTAAAAGCTATTAAAGATATTGGACTTATTCCTTTAACCGATTTACATCCTAGAATGTTTTACAATCAAACTAAGGTTTTTCTTAATGGTAAATGGGTAGGGGTTCATGAAGAACCTGCTAATTTAGTAGAATGGATTCGTCTTCTCAGAAGAAATGGTTTAATTAATATTTTTACATCAATTTCATGGAAAGTAAAAGATAACATGATTATTATCCTTTCTGATGGTGGAAGATGCACAAGACCTTTATATATAGTTACCGATAATAAAATAATGATAACCGAGAAAATGATACAAGAATTAAAAGAGAAGAAAATTAAATGGATGGATTTGGTGATTGGGACAAAAGAAAAAACCAAAATCAAGGGAGAAAAGATTCCATATGTTCATAATAATTATTATCATCCTCATACAGTTGGATATAGTAAAACTGATACTATTGAAGACTTAAAAAAGCATTCAGGAGTTATCGAATTCTTGGATAATAATGATATGAATAATGTGCTTATTTCTTCGACTATAAATTTTGATAGTAAATTTATTGATTATACTCATGTTGAATTGCATGAAGTTATGATGCTTAGTTTAGAAGCACAAGGTATACCTTTTGTAGACCATAATCAATTCCCTCGTAATGTTTATGGTATTGGTCAATCAAAACAAGCAGCGTCTGTCTATGCAACAAATTTTATGCATCGGATTGACCAAACTAGTTTACTTTTATCTCATCCACAAAAACCATTAAATAATACTCGTCTAGGTAAACATATTTTTAATGATAGATTAGGTCATGGACAAAATATTATTGTTGCTGTTGCCGCTTATAATGGTTATAATCAAGAAGATTCAGTAATATGTTGTCAAGATTCGATTGATTTAGGAATGTTAAAGATTGATTATTTTAAAGGATATGAACAAAGCGAAAAACAAGATGCAAAAACAGGAACATTTGAATACTTTTATAATCCTGAAGTATTAAATCAAAATGTTGATGGTGATAGTGTTCAACCTAAAAAGCGTAAAGATTATACAAAATTAGATCAATATGGTTTTATCAAAGAAGGAACTTTATGTAAAGGTGATGAAATTGCAGTTGGTAAATATGTTAAATTGACAAGAGTTGATGAACCACCCCGTGATATTTCCGTTGAAATTAAAGGAAAAGGAGAAATGGTTTCAAAGGTATTTACATGTTATACTGATGATACTAAAAATAAATTGGTTAAAATTAGAACGGTTAAAGAAAGAGTTCCAATTATTGGTGATAAAATAGGTTCTAGATTTGGTCAAAAGGGTGTTCTAGGTATTACACTTAGACGCGAAGACATGCCACATACTAAATCAGGGATTCGTCCAGATATTATTATCAATCCTGGTGCTTTTCCAAAACGTCAAACTAATGGTCATTTAATCGAAACCTTTTATTCTAAATTAGCGGCACTTCTAGGATTAATTGGTGATGGCACTGCTTTTATACCTAAAAATATGCAAGATATTATCCGTAAATTAGAAGAACAAGGATTTGAGGGCACTGGTAATGAAATATTATACAGTGGTATTGATGGTCAACAAATGAGTTCTGAAATCTACATTGGTCCATGCTTTTATCAACGATTCAAACAAATGGTTGATGATAAGATTCATAGTCGTGCTTCAGGTCATAGAAATGAGGAAGACTTTTCTAGTATGGGTGGTGGTTATACTGCACGTGAACGTCAACCATTAGCTGGTAGAGCTTTAGGTGGTGGTGGAAGAATTGGTGAAATGGAACGTGATGCAATTGTTGCACATGGTATTTCAGCCTTCTTAAAAGAATCTATGATGGAACGTTCTGATAAATATTATACACACTTTTGTCAATCAAGTGGTAGAATTGCCGTTGTTAATGAATCAGAGAATTTATTTATGTCACCAGATGTTGATGGTCCTATGAATTATGATGTAATTGAAACTCTTGATTTAGAAGGTGGTAATGAAAATAGTACCAAAGAATTACAACAAATCCTAGGTCCTAATACATTTAAACAACGCGAAACTGAATTCTTTAGAGCTTACATGCCTTATTGTGCTAAACTTTTAATTCAAGAATGTGAAGCTATTGGTTTATCAATTAGATTACGTTCTGATGGTTCTAAACCTAGATTAGAAGAAAATCGTCAAACTTCAGAAGAAATTGAAGAAATGGTTGATGCTAGAATTACTAATAAACGTCAACAATTAGATGATGAATATAAAGAATTAGAATCTCTCAAGGATTTCCTTAGAGATAGATATACAAATGATGATGAAGATGAAAATAATGAAGAAGATAAAGAAGATAAAGAAAAAGAAGATAAAGAAAATCAAGAAAATAATGACAGTGGAGAAGAAGATGAAGATAAGGAAGTAATTAAAAATACTGCTGAAGATAGTGATAATTCTTCAGATGACAAAGATGATGAATTGGTTAATCCTTATCCTCCAGAACCTATAATTCAAACAGGTGGTGCTGACAGAAATGAAACCATAAATTTTTATCGTGAAGAATCTAGTCATCATGAAAATTTACCATCACTTTTTGATTCTATGAATACATCATTATTTGAAACAGGAGAAGTTACTGATAATCAATTCGGAGGAGGTCAAAGAGGTGGTGCTCTAGGAACTTTACCCAACGGCTCTTTTGATTCAGCTAGTTCTCCTAATCTAAATATGACTGCGACACAAGAAATGGGTAACAGATTAACAGGAGGAACATTAGATAATTTTAAAATTGACCCAATCGCTAAAGCATATGCAGGTTTTGATAGACCTTTTTCACCTAATATGGATGGAGGTTCTGCTTCGACATTACCAACTTCTGCACCAACACCCACACCGACACAAGCAAATGATATTAAGATTATTAATTTAGATCCTAATTATAGAATGGTAGATGATTCTATGTCATCTTCTATGAATAATATGACAGGGGGAGGAGGAAATATGAATCATATTCCATCTCAACCTCAACAGTTTCAGCCACAATCACCTCCTCAACAGTCACAATTTTTTGCACATAAACCCCAACCAGAAAAAATATTTGATAATGAAATTTTTATACAATAAATAATGAAATAAGTGTTTTTTATATTTTTTTTGAGGATTTTTATAATTTTAGTTTATTATTTCAATGTAAAAATTGAATATTTCAATATTATTTTAGATTTAAGTAATTTTCTTTATCAAAGTCATTCATAATGTTATCTAGTGAGACTCCTACATCAAAAGTCATGTTCAATCCTTCGGATTCGAAATGGATATGGATTTTTTCTCGTGACGATGGTCAGGAGATTCTTCTTCACCCAGGCCACCAGATTTCTCGTGACAAGTTAAATGGTTACAGGATGTCCGGTATGCGAAAAGCCGAACTGTAACACTGACATTCACATTTTTCCCATCTAAATACTCTTATTTTTTATTTTTATTATTTTTTATTTTTTTTTTTATTAAAATTTTAAAGTGTAAAAAATTGAACTTAAAAAATTTCTTTATTAATAGAAAATTAATAGATTAATAATATATTATTATCATGAATTTCGAAATTTTAGTTAAAACTCGTCAAAATATTCTTAAAATGCTAACACATCGTAAAATTGATGTATCATCATATCAAAATTTTACTCAAGAAGAATTAAAAAGAATGCTACAACAATCTCTTTTAGATAAGTCATTTACTAATCCTGAACCTGGACCAATGGATATGATTCTTAAAAATCCGAATAATACTAACACATATGTTAAATATCGTTTAGATAAAATTAAAACAGCACGTGCCATTGAATCTTTTATCGAACAAATTTATAAAAGTCAATTAAATCCGAATGATAAATTGATTTTGATTGCTCATGAAAAGATTAATATTCCAGGTTCCTCTTTTGAAACCATGCTTAATAACTTTTATAATCAAAAAGGTTATTATGTTCAGATTATTAGTCTTCCTCAATTATTGATTAATATTATTGACCATCGTGATGTTCCCAAACACGAAGTGATTGATGAAAAAGAAAAAAAGGAATTGCTTGAGAAATATGGCATCAAAGATTCTAATATTCCTATTATTCTACGTGATGATGCAATGGCTCGCTATCTTGGATTAACTCCTGGCGAGGTTGTTCGTATTCTAAGACCGAGTCCAACGAGTGGAACATATGTTTCTTATCGGATTTGCGTTTAAAATAATTTTCGAGCTTATAAATTTCTGAAATTATTTCCTTTAAGCTAAGTTCTGATAATGGAATTTTAATATTGAATTCAATATTATGATATTCTGCTTGTTCAGTCATTTTTTCATGATTTTTTTTATGATGTGAATAAATATCAATTAAACAATTATCGGTTAATTTCCATTGCTGGTGTTTAACAAATGTTATATTATGATAATTCATTCTTTGACTAAATATTTTTAAATTTTTTTTTTGATGAAGACTGATTCTGTATTCAATACCATTATCTCTTCCTCTATAACTAACAATATCATGAACTTTGTCAATAAAAGCTACCCCTCTGAAAATTCTGTCTTTTTGATAAAATTGGTTTTGATATTGATATAAATAATATTCATTTTCCTGTTTCAAATCTTTATTTACTTTAAGATATTCAATTAAAGAAGGTAAATAAGATAATTGTTCAAAAAGATTAGAGATTTTATATTGTCCCATTTCTATTTTTAAGTAATATTCTGGATTATTACGAAATTGTTCATAATTACGATTAATAATTTCAACTATAGATTCTTCCATCCTAGAATTGCAAACTTATAAAATATAATTACTATTAATCTTTTATTCTTTTTAATCGATGTTATAAATATTCAATTTTTTTTAATTTTTAAGAAATTTTGAAAATAGAAAAATAAAATAGAAAATCTAAAAAAATTGAATATAACAGAGTTTAGAATAATAAATAAATAGAAATAAGATTTTTCAAAAAGAAGTAAAAAATGACTTTTCATGCATGGTTATTTCTTCAAGATGGTAATTCAACCGGTATATCTCTAGCATCAATCGGTTCTAATCTTTTAGCTAATTCGGTAGAAAAAATTATTACTTATAAGAGTTTTTTAAAATTAATTCCTAATCCAGGACAAGATATTTCAGTTAAATCAAAATTAAAACTAGTTGCTGAATGGCCTATTTCAGGTGAATATTTTCAACTTTATGGATGGACTTCTGGACAAAGTAGTAAAATTAATATGCATAATTTTGAACTAGATGATTATCCTGACCAAGATTTCTTTGGTGATTTAATCTTATTTAAAGTTGATTTAAATGGTCACGCTTGTTTAGAAATTAATGAAATTGATGTTCATTCAATTGATATTGCTAATCGTGATGTCGATATAGAAGAAGAAGGGGATGAAGATGGAGTTGATGATAATACAAAAGATGAAATCAATGAAGAAGATGATGAAGATTCAGATAATGAAAAATCAAAAGGAAAAGATGGAGATGATGAATCTGATGACGATAACGAAGATGATGAAGATGATTTTGACTATGAAGATGATAAACCAGATGCCGATGATGCACTAGATGATGAAGAAAATGAATATTATGATGATGATGAAGACGGTGGTGGAAACGAAAGAACTCGTAAAAAAGGGCCTTCTAAACCAACTGTTTGTAACTTCACTCGTTTAGTTTGTGAAGGAATCCTCAAAGAACAAACAGACAAAAATGCATCTCTTAATGACAAACAGAATAAAATCATTGGAATTTTTCACAAATTATTATTTCCTAAGAAAAATAATCTAAATAAAAATGAAAATTTAGTTCTTCATGAACTAGAACGTGGTATTTACAATTGGACTATCAAAGAGGCCGATAAGAATGGTTTCATGTGTCTTTGGGATGACCGTCAATTTAATAGAATTTATACACGTAAAGCAATTTCCATTTATCAAAATCTTTGTAATGAAAATGCACGTTTAATTGCTTTTATCCAAGACCATAAATCAAATGGAGAAAATGCTTATCAAATATCTTTTATGACACCTAATGAATTATATCCAGAAAAATATACTGAAATTATGAATCAAATTAAAGAAAAAGAAAAAGTCAGTTTCGAAAAACGGGCTACTGTTGGTTCTAAACACTTTAAGTGTGGCCGTTGCAAAGAACGTGATGTATCAGTCACAACAGCTCAAACACGTTCAGGTGATGAAGGTATTACTCTCTTTCTCACATGCAATAATTGTGGCAATCAATGGAAAATGTCCTAGAAACTTTTTTCTAAAAAGTTTTAACAAAAAACCAAAAGCATTACCAAAAGCATTACCAAAAAAATTTAATTTTTTATTTTAAATTCTAGAAGTATAACTAATTATAACAATCTAGTTATACCATCATTGTTACATTAGTTAAGTTTCTAGAAACTTAAAAAATAGTTAAACTCTTAGCTAAATTATTCATCGGTTTTCGACTTTTTTATATCGAAATATAATGAACCTTAGCTCGCATTTTAAATAAATCTCTCTTTCCTGGTTCAATGAAAATATGTTTCATGATAATTCTTTTTTATTAACATCTATATAAAGGATTGCGGATTTCTTAATTTTTCCATGTAATAACTTAAAATAACTTAAAATAAATACATTATTTTTATTAAATGTATTTAGTCATATCAACAATCCCTCATTTTTTTAGTATTTTACCACTTATTAAATACTATAATAAATATACTTATGGTTACATAAATATAATTATTTCATCTACCATATTATCTATATTATATCACGCATATAATGAGTCAAATAACATAATTAATTTTTTTGATTATTGTTGTGCTGGAGTATGGTTTTTATATGATTTACATATGGGATATAAATATACAAATAAAAAAATATTGTATAAAATTATATTAACTAATTCTATTAGTTTTTTTTTAAATAATCAAATTACACATAATACATATTATCAATTAAATCATAGTTTATGGCACTTGATAAATGCTTGTAAATGTTTTTATGTATCAAATCTTATAAATAAATATTTTATTTATTCAGATAATTCATTCTTTTTTGGTTAATTATTTGGATTTTTTCTTTTGATTTCTCTTCTTTTTCTACTTCAACTTTTTATATTGAAATATAATGAACCTTAGCTCGTATTTTAAATTTTATCATTCCAAATAGGTGGTAAATGATAGTGATTTAATAATAAAAATACAAAATAAAAATAATTAATTTTTTTGATAAAACTTTTTTTCTAAAAAAGTTTATTTGAGAAATGGTGGGTTAGCAACGGTGTTTGGTTCGTTAACTAATTGTTGAGGTGAAAGGAATTCAGATGATGTGAATTTATTAAAGAAAGGAGCTTCATCGCTTCTGAAACCATCATAAGGACGGGAATAAAGAACATCTCTGAAATCTGTAGCACCACCACCACGTTTGTTAAGTTTGTGTGATTTATTACCACCTCCTGTAGTTTGATAAAGATTAAGGTGTTCAGGCACACCTTTAACTTGAGGAGCAGCTGGAACTTCTACTTGTTCACCATTAGCATGTGTAACACGCATAACGTAATCAGATGCAGGTGACCCTCCCTTCATTGGTTTTTTAGCACCACCTTTCATTGTTTTTTTGCATCCACAGCTACCTCCTTTCATAACTTTCTTAGCACCACCATTCATAAGTTTCTTGTTACAACTGCTACCTCCTTTCATAACTTTCTTAGCACCACCATTCATAAGTTTCTTGTTACAACTACTACCTCCTTTCATGGCTTTCTTAACAGCACTACCTCCTTTCATGGCTTTCTTGACAGCACTACCTCCTTTCATGGCTTTTTTAGCACCACCTTTCATGGTGCGTTTGCAAGAACCACCTTTCATTGTTTTCTTGGCACCTCCTTTCATTGATTTGGACATTGATTTAACCATTTTATTTTAATAAAATATTTAGAATTTATTATTATGTTAGAAATAATTTATTTTTTCATGAAAATTAATTCAACGCAAAAATAAATTAAATGTATAAAAAATTGAAATAAGATTTTCTTAACGAATTACAAAGAAAGAACAAATTCTTTATTTTAATCATGGAATTTTGTGATAATTGTAAAAATTTATTAAAAACACATATTGTTTCTGATCCAAAAGGAAAAACTAAGATTGAATATCGTTGTCGTAATTGCACTAATGTAAAAGAACGTAATGATAATTCAGCAGTTTATACAAATATTTATGAACGTGACATTTATACCGACCTTTATATCAATTCTCATATTAGATATGATAATACATTACCTCGTGATCAAAGTATTAATTGTCCTAATGTCGAATGTCCATCTCATAAAAACGCGAAAAATAAAGTATCATATGTTCGCTATAATCAAGATGGTTTAAAACATATTTACTTCTGTCACTTTTGTGACGAAGAATGGAAAACATCATAAAATGCTTCTAAATCTGGTTAAATAAATTCAAATATATTTACTATTCAAATTTTTTTATTTTTTCAAAACTTTAAAAACTTTTTTTAGAAAAAAGTTTATCGAATAAAATGTGTTAAAAATATAAAATATATAATAAAAGTATAATAATAGATACAATAAAAGATGGATATAAATCAAGTATATGCTAATTCTAAAACTAATTCTAGTTCATTTATATATATACCTGCAATCATTTTATTATTTGTGATTATTGGGTATTTTGCATATGGATTATATTATTTAAGTGAAGGAAGAAAAATGTCAAATGTTACTAGAACTTTAGTTGATGAAGATACAAGAGAATTAGAAACTTATAATGCTTTAGAATGCAGTGATAAATTTAAAGATAATTATTTAAGCGATTTTTACATTGCTAGTTCTGCAATGACTTTTTTAGTTGGTAAACAAAAATTTGATTATTGTAATATTGAAATGATTAAAAATTGTTTATTTATGGGGGCTAGATACATAGAATTAGAAATATTAGGTGATTCTTTAAGTAAAAATCCTATTCCCGTGGTTACAACCGGAATAAATCAAGGACAATGGCAAACATCATTAAATAGTTTAAATTTTGAAACAGTTTGTATGACAATACTTAATTATGCCTTTAATAAACAAGTCAAAACTAGAAACTTACCTCTTTTTATTTATCTAAAACTTACAGTTGATAATAATCCTCAAGTATTAAGTAACATGACAAAAATTATTAAAAAGTTTTTTCCTCTAAAATCTGATAAAGAGTTAGAATTTGGTAATCGTTTTCCTAGTCATCTTAATCCTGCTGAATCAAAAATGTGTAATTTATTTGGACAAGTTATTATATGGTCTGACCCTACAGAAATTAAAAATTATAATTTTAGTAAAACACAATTAGACCTAATTGATGAATATAATAAAACAATCAACAAATTTGCACCTACAAGAATATATTATAAAGATGTTGGAAACGTTAATGAAAAAAATAAACAAGCAAAATTACCACAAACCCCCGAAGACGTTAGACAAAATCTAGATTTATTAACTAAATCAAATCAATATGCTTTAACAGTAGTTTATCCAAACAATGATGAAGAAACAGAATCAACTAATTATGACCCAGAAGAAGGATGGTCATATGGATGCCAATTTGTTGCTTTAAATTATCAAATTAATGATTCATATCGTAAAGCATATTTTGAAAAGTTTGTAAATGATAGTATTGTCCTTAAACCATTAGTTTTACAAAGACCTAAAGATGTCGACCAATTAAAATCAATAAATAGTATGTTACCAGATTCAATGGAAAAAATAAATAATAAAAGAAAACATCTTTCTTTCTTATACGATGACCAACCTGTATTTCTTCGTCCTTATAATAGTCCTGCTAAAGTATTATGTATTGAAAATAATACACTAGTATTAAAAGAAAAAACAGATAGTGATGTTAAATTAGAAGACACTTTCCTTATTCAACCCACCTTAATAAATGACCATGATTCACTTAGAATTTCTCTAGAATCAGCTAAATTTCAAAATTATTATATTGCTTATGACCATGATACATTTAGTTTATATGATTATAGAGTTCAAGAAAATGAGGTAGATGCCGATGTATTTAGAAAAAATGCCACATTCATACCTTTTAAGCCATTAGTTACAAGTAAGAATTCCAGTGATACTAATTCAGATGAAACTGATGATTTAATTAGTTTTACTGTTCAATCGACCGAAAAACAATTTATGATTTATCATACACCAAGTGATTCTATAATAGTTAAAGAAAATGATGATAGTTATAAAACCTTTGCTCAAGCAACATTTTATATATATAAATTACCAGTTAAAAAATTATATAATATTAGACAAACAGATAGTCAATATGTTCGTTCTGATAGAGGATTATTAATTAAAGATACTAGAAATCTAAATGATTCATGTATTTTTGATTTTGTTCCTGAAAAAAATCTACCAATTACAATACCAGATCCGCTTGTTGAAAATTTCATTCATATTAAAGATAATAATAATAATTATTGGGTCATGGATAATAATGTATTAAAATGTAATACTCGTATTCCTAGTATTAAAACTAGATTCTTTCTTAAGAAAACTAAAAATTCTGATTTTACACAGATTATATATGGAGGAGATTCCAAAAATTTTCCTGTAGCTTTATCTAATGATGGCGTTTTAAGAATAGCTTATGAAAATGAAATTAATGATAATAATAAAACATCATTTATAATAACAGCTAGTTTCAAAAAAGCATAATTATTTAAAAATTTATAAACTATTAATGTAATTATTTTTTTTTCAAGTAAAAAGAATAAAAAAAGAATAAAAAAAGAATAAAAAAAGAATAAAAAAAGGATAAAAAAGATTAAAAAAATAGGATAGTAAAGTAAGATATAATATTTAAATTAAAAGGCTAAATTTAAAATGAGTTCAAAATCTAGTCGTCTTAATATTGAAAATGTAACCGATTCATCTAATCGTAATAATGTTTTAATGTTAATTCTTGTTGTAATAATTATTTTTTTCCTAATAACCGCATTTTTTTCGGAAAAAGCTAGAGTTTATAGAACAGTCAAAAATATAGAGATATACACAAAATACCAAAATGTTCAATCAATGACACCAGCTGTATTAAAAAATCATAGATTATGTGATTTTTATGTATCAAGTAGTTATAATAGTGCATCATCCGGGTATCAGATGTTTGATTATGTATCTGCTGATGTAGTTAAAAAGATATTACAAACTGGTGCTAGATATTTAGAATTTCAAGTTTTTGCGGATAGATTTGGAGAAGATGCACAACCAGTTGTATCCATGGGTTTTAAAACTGGAGAATGGAAATTATCATTAAATACTGTATATTTTGAAGATGTCATTAAAGTTATTAGAGAAAATGCTTTCAGAGTATATGATGGAGTTGATGGTTCACCAAATAATAAAGACCCATTATTTATTAGTTTGAATCTCAATACTAATTATAATTATTTTGTTAATAATAAAATTCAAAAAATATTTTCAAAATACTTAATTAATTATTTATTAGATGCTACATATAATTATCAAGCTAAAAATATAGCATTAACACCTCTTAAAGACTTAATGGGTAAGGTTGTTATATTTTGCAGTGATGGATTTCAATCTTCAAATTTAGAAGAAATTGTTAACTATTCATGGAAATTTCCATATATGAGAAAAAAAACAAGTGCTGAAATTGATGAAGAGATAATGGCAGCACCAACTAATAGTTATTTAAAATCAAAAACATCAGAAAGTCCATCAAAAACTTTTGATGAAAATGCAAAATCTACCAAATCAGACATCGAAACCAGTGAAACTAAGAAATTTAATAATAGTGGTTTAACTATTGTGTCACCTCACAAAGAAGGAGATTTTGTAACTAGAAATTATGACCCTAAAAATTCTTGGAGTCTAGGATGTCAATTTGTTTCCATGAATTTTCAAAAAATGGACACAAATATGGATGTTTATATTAATAAATTTAAAAAATATGGATTTATACTTAAACCTAAAAAATTAAGAAATGTATAATATATCCTTTTTAGGAAAAAGGATTGACAAAAATGTTTTAACTTTTTATCATTTAATTTTTTATTTGATTATATTGATTATAAAATAATTAAATATATATATATTTTAAGATAACATAATCTAGAATGAAGACTAATTATAAAAGTCAAAAACAACAATCTAGAAATAGAAATAGAAATAGAATAAACAATTCTAAAAAATTACAAAAATCAAAATTATATAAAAAAATACCAAGTACAACAAAAACAAAAAAACATGGTAATAAATTGTCTAAAAAAACTATAAAAAAGAAAATTAAAAAGGGGACAGAAGGTAAAAATATAAAACAAAATGGTGGTGCTTTTAGAACTCTAGCAAATGGTGATATAGAGTCCAGACAATTTTTATCATTTACTGAAAGTAATTTGGTATATGAAGTAACACCATATCCATTAAATGCAATGGTTTTACAAAATTTATGCAATATGGGTAAAATAGATATTAACAATGGATATGTATCATTTACTAAACATCCATGTTTGGTAGTTAAACAAAGACAAATTACTACATCATCGGGACCAAAGATATTACCACAATCAAATAAATTTCTAACTATTTACGAAGGTCCAGGTATAGAAATACCTTCAATAAATGGTAATAAATTATCAATACCTGTTAGAGAAGTTCTTGATGATTCAAAACAATTACAAATTACTAATGATATTTCTTATATGGAACAATTATTAGAATCAATTAATCATCCTAGAAGTATAAATAGTAATGATTTACAATATTCTAAATTTAATATTGATGAAGAAGAAGATAATATTAGAATAATTGGATTTCCTGACCCTAAACATATGACACCACTTTTAAGTAATAGAGTTTTTATGGAAAATTTTCAAACATTAGCCGAATCTCAAAAAAAAAACTACCTTGATTGGTTAATTTCTTTATATAATTATGGTGAAAAAGATGGTGGAAAATCAGATGGACAAGATGATTTAGCTAAAGATAAAGATAAAGAAAAAGAAGATACATTCGATAGTTCTAAAGGTCCTATAAGTGATAAATTAACTGAATCATATAAATTAATTAATGGTGATTTAATATATTTAAAACATTATTTAAGTTATTTTATGCCTAGAGAAGATATTGAACAAAGAAAAATAGTTGATTCATATTATCAAAGATTACAATCAATTATTAATAGAGATAATATATTTTCTAGACCTAATTGTAGGATTAAATATCAATTCTTTGTTTTTAAAAAAAATAGTGATGGGAAATATGAATTACTAATTAAAAATATCAGAGAACTTACTTCAGAACATACTCCATTTTTAGAAAGAATATTGCAATTAATACAAACAGAAATACCTAAAAGATTCGGACTTTTATTACCAAATGAAAAAATATATGAAAATTTTTATTCATATACAGAATTAGGTAAATTGTTCTCTATTGTAACTGAATTTTTACATCCAACAACTAGATTAGAAACATTTGCCTTTTTATATAAACAAAGAATTCTATTGGAAGAATTAATATATTCATCTGGATTAACTGTTAAAAATGAAAGATTAGAAGATGTTCCTTTTTGGTCAATCAGAAAATTTGAATATCCTGTTAAAAATTTTAATCTAAGCGATTCTATTATTGATGAACTTCAAGATAATAATAACAATGATTCACAAAATGTTTTGCATGGTGGTGGTAAGCCTCAAAATATTTCTTTAAATTTATCAAATGCAACAATTATTATGTGTAATTTAATATCATCATTTGATGTTGAAATAATTTATCAAGACATAAAAAGAGATTATTGGAGATTGATATTAGAATCAAATATTCTTGGTGTAAATAACCTAAGAAATCGTGAAAAAATAAAAAGACAAGCTGAATATGTTCATGGTTCAAGTTTGGAAACAATGTATTTACCAACAATTGATGGTTTAAGCATTTATCATGTAAAAAATCATCAAAAAATTACAAATAATCTTTTTAAAAAGAATTCTAGTATTCCTTTATGGAATTTTCCAGTTATTCGTCATAAAAAAATATATGACTATCCATTTCAAGATAAATATCCCCAAAACATGAAAGAAATATTGGAAAAGGCATTCTCCATGTTAAAGGTTTCTTCAAGTGTTGATAGTAATATTACAATTTCAGAACAAGATTATGATAATGACCATTATTTTGTTATTGATAAAGAGGATTCAGATTTATTAATTGTTGATGTAACACATCCTAATACAAAGAAGACTCACCATACTGTTTGGGTTTTTAATAAAAAATTTGATGAAACGAATCCTATAGCACCTAGAATGAAATCAATACTAGATTTATCAGACCCGTCTTTATTATCAACTGTTATAGAATTACTACTTCAGTTTAAAAGATATAACCCAAATACTTTCTCAGTTTACACTCATTTATATGCAGGATATACCTTAAATCATTTACATTTAAAAATCTTGGAAAATAATTATTATGAATCTCCAACATATAAGAGTGATATTAGTCAATCAACTGAATCTAGGTCTATATCTGTTAATAATGTAATACATACTATGAAAACATATCCTACTTTTTATACTGAATTAAAAAATAAACAACCAAATGGTTTTCCATTATATGGAAGATATCTTTTACAATTTATTGAATAAATAATCAAATTTTTATATAATTTTATTTGTAAATAAAAAATTATGATATAATTTTTTTATATCATACTAAAATAAATAAATCAATTAGGAACAGTATGACTTTAATTGATACAATAGAATTATATCAATTATCAAAAGTAAAAAATAATAAAGAAAAAGATGATAATATTGACCCCCCTAAATCGATTTCATTTAATCATTTTATAAATTTTCTATATCATCAATACAATAATGAAAATATTAAAAAATCATATTTTACTCACTATGATAAATTATGCACTAATATAATTAATCCATTAAATGTTTCATTCATTAATCAAAAAGAAAATCTTAATTTTCAATTAGATTTTGAAAAAATAACTAATACACGTTCTTTTTCTTTTAGAATTATTAATTTAATTAATCAAATTGATATTAAGATTGACAAAAAAATATTATTAATTTCTGATTATTCTGAATTTATTAATAGATTTAGTAAAATATATGAAAGATATAATATAGAATCCATTATATATAATTCTAAAAATAAAAAATATATTGGTATTGATGATAAAATAAATATCCTTAAAAAAACTTTAAAAAAATTAATTTTTTTAAATGATAATTTAAAATTAAAAAATTTTTTGGATACTATTAATGAATTAGAAATAGAAAAGGTTGATGAAATTATTATTAAACATGAAGAAGAATTATGTAATAATTATTTAAAATATTTCATAATTACCAAATTACCAACATTTCTAATATCTTTAACAATTGCTTTTAATAGACTATCAAAAAATGGGAATCTATATTTATTTTTAAGATATGGAATGATTAATAATGCTTTTAAAAAAATAATTGGATTATTAGTTAATTCATTTAATAAAGTTGAATTAGTTCATGGTGAAGGCACTGGTTATTTAATTAAATGTAAAAACTATAAAGAAAATATTGATACCAAAACACTTAGCAAATTAAAAGAAATTGCAATTCAATCTAAAATAAACTGTTATGATATTTGTCAATTCTTCAATTATTTCTATTTCATTGAAAAAAAATATCCTGATAATGATTTCTTATATAATTTAGATAAAAAAACAATTGCTTATTTAACTAGTCAAAAATTTAAATCTTATCAAACTATAATGGAAGTTGTTAATGATATAGATTTACCATTTCTAGATTCACAAGAATCTAAATTTATTATTCAACTAATTAATAAATTATATAATGATTACAATCAACAATTACGATATGATATTTTGCAATATAGTAAAATAGAAAAAGATAAATTAATTATTGATTATAAATATATTATTAATGTAAATTATAATAAACTATTAAATTTAATTAATTATTATGAGTCTAATAAATTACCATATAATAAAGCATATTTGACATATATTAATAAATTCAATAAAAATTTATTAAATCAACTTTTTACATATAATTATTCAACTAATCAAAAAATAGTTAAATATAATCAAAAATCGCCTTCATTCAATAAAATTAATATATTAAAAGAATCTTATTATTATGATGAATTTAACACACAATATGATTTATGGACTTTATCATACAAAGTAAAACTAAATTTATTAGAAAAACTTAAAACTGATGATACACCTAAAATAATAAAACAAGTGTCTGAAGGGTTTGCTAGAGGAGTTTCATCTTATATCATGCAAAAATTTAATTTAGAACACAAAGTAAGTAATGCATTTTGTAAATTATGGGAAATTTATAATTCAATAAAAGGTATATTACCAATGAAAGCTAATCCTAAGGTTTTTTTCATGGCCGAAGCTCCTGGACAATGGATTTATTGCACTAATATTTATTATTACAACAATTATATAAAAAAAATTAAACCATATATCAAAAAAAGTTATAAATCATATTCGTATTCATCTATATTGAAAAAGACAATCAAAAAAAATAAAAGTAAAAAAGATTATAATGATAATAAAAATGGATTAGAATGGATAGCAAATAGCTTAAATCCCAATAATGCAAATAATATTAAAAAATATGGAAAGGATATTTTTAATGACCAATATGGTTTTATGAAAAAATATCCAAAACAATGGATATTTGGTGTAGATGATACTGGGGATTTTACAATTACTGAAAATCAAAGATGGTATCGTCAATATATCAAAGAATTTGGGAAATTGGATTTAATAACCGGAGATGCGGGGATTTTCAGTGATAATCCGTCAATTTTTCAAAAATTAGAATTAGCACAAGTTTGTATGGTTGCTGGTTTATTATCAAAAGGGGGTAATTGTGTTATTAAACATTTTCTTCCATATGTTAGAAAAGTTCCTTCAACTTATTATGCAACCGGATTATTTGTCAATTATATGTATCTTTATTATTTAATGTTCGATGAATTACATCTTATTAAACCATTAACTAGTAATCCAGATAGTGGTGAATTTTATGTTGTTGGTAAAGGATTTAAAGGTATTAGTGACCAAGATTATGAAATATTATTAAAACTATTAGATAATTTTCAACCAAATATGTGTTTCTTTGAGAAAGATGATATTGATGACATATTTGTTAGACAAATTGTTGAATTTGCTGAAAAAATTATTAAAATGAATGTTGACCATAATGAAATTACCAATCTATTAATGACATGTATGATAGAAAATGATGAAATTATTGAAAAATATACAAATTGTAGTAAATTTTTAAATAAAACATATATTGATAAAATATTTTCAGTAAAATACCATGAATGGGTTGTGAATAATAATTTCAAATAATCATTCAATGACATCTTGAATCATTTCGTCTTTTATATGTTGACGATTATCTACATTATTTACTGAATTATGTGTAAAATTATCAAAAAAAGCTTCATAAAAGTTATCATCTAAGTTAAAATTATCAATATCTCCATCAAAAATATCATCATTATTATTTATATCAACTTTTATCAATGATTCTGTATTAAAATTATCATTTTCTAATTGATTATGACTATTTGTTTTGATTTTATAAAAATCTGGTATTGTTATCTGGGATAATAGAGAATATGATGACCCCTTTAAAAGTCCATTTATTATTCTCTTCTTTTGTGGTGCATTAAAATTAATATGTTGTTTATGATGTTTAAAAACTTGGTCATTTGTAATTGATACAATTTTTTTTATATTATCTAGCATAGTTGTTTTATCCCAATTACCATTTATTGATTTTTCAAAATGTTCTCTAAGGGATTTATCACTTAATAAAAAAGGTAATATAACATCTTCCATTTTTATATCTTCACCTTTTACTTCTTTATATTGTTCGACTGCACTTTTTTTAAGATAATATATTAATGAATTTACACATCCATTTACACCATCATTTTTATAACTTTCTAAGAGTGTTTTGGTTTGCTCATTTGTTAATGCATATCGATCTTTATAATTATCAATAAAAGTATTAATATCAATTACATTTCCAAAATTTACATTTAAAAACTGGATTTTTGATATTTTAATGTTATTTACATTATTGACATTATTGATAGTTGTATTAATAATATTATTATGATTAATATTCGAGTTTACATTCTTGGTTAAATAGAATTCCAGACTCTTTTTCTCAATTTCCTTTATTTTAAGTTTTTTCTCTAAGTCTTTTTTTGTTAATTTGTTTTTTAATTCTTGGATTTCTAATTGATGTTGAAAATCTTGTTTTATCATTTCCATCTCAATTTCATGTAATTTATTATTACATGATTTCACATGTCGCATTAAATTACGCTTATATTCAAACTCTTTATTGCATTGATTGCATATAAAATAATTTTCACCATTATCTTGTTTATCTACCTTATCATTTTTTTCAATCTTTTCCATTTTATCATATTGTTCAGATGTTTGTATTATATCCTTCGAATTTAAAATAGAAACGTCATCTTTTTCATATAATTCATTTTTTATTTCATCTATATATTTATTTGCATATTTTGTTGCTAGATTTATATGTTTCTTAGTATTATAATGTATTTTTAAATTATTATTAGTTGATGTATGAAAGTTACAGAGTTTACAAACATGCATTATATGTAATTTGCTGTCTTTAACTTTATTTATTACTAATTTTATATTATATTTCTATTTATTATTTTATATTTTACACCTTTATTTATTTAAAACGCCGATTTTTTATTAAAAAAATAACATCAAAAATAAATATTAGTTTGAACCATTACGTTCCGTAAAATCAACTGATTGTTCAACTTTATTCTGTTCGCAATTTTTATTTTGAACAGATGAAGAACGAGTAAATTCTTTAGGTCTTGTTTCATGCAAACAATAATACCTAAATAAGTTTTTCATATTTATTGCTGAATTAGCATCACGTGTTCTAAATACTGTTTTTTTGTTTTCGGAACTCAAGCATTTAGGACACTTTAGATGTCTAACTGTTTTACTTTTATTAACATATTCTAAATCTTCATAGCAATCACAACATTTTTTACTTGAATTATATTCTCCTACTGAAATTGTTTGAAAACGTTTATGAATAATTCTTCTTATTCCAATATTTTTTGTAGGCATATAATTTTTCATTTGTGTTGTTCTACTCCAATCACCATATGCTAAAACACAATCTTTACCAAAAGTTGTTTCAATATTATTCAAAAATGTATCTTCAGATTTTCTAGAATATACATAATTACGCCATTTCATTTTACGCCATAAATCTTTGATATAAAAAGCACGTGTCTCACTATTTAATTTAGTTTTGTCTTTTATATATTTTTTGAATTTATCATAGTTTATTGTCTTGCTATTTGATTCTGATAATTCAGTCTCTTTTTCAATAATTTTACATTTATTTTTTTCTTTCAATAATATTTTAGTATTTCTTTTAGCCATACTTTCGGCTTTTTTTTGGGCTGATGAATATTTTAATTTATTTCCTTTATCATCAACCATATAAACTAAAAACTTTTTACCAGGATCAACCCCTACAATATTTTTTTTATTTAATTCATCTAATTCTTTCTTTTCAAAATCTTCTATGTATTTATAATCTGATTCAGTATTTGATTCTGATTTTGAACCATATTTTTTATCAATTAAATCATTTCTAATAAAAGATAAACTTACACTAATACCATCTGTATGTATCATATGATTAAATTTATAATGTTTATCTCTAAAAACCTTTTTATCTAATTTAAAAATTTGATTCCATATTAAATTTTTATTATCACTAACCGTACTTAATAATTTTCCTTTTTTACCTTTCTTCGCAAAAAAATTAATTAAGCAAGATGTATCTAATGTAATATATTTGGGAACAATATTATTTCTTAATGGTAAAGGTTGAAATAATTTATATTCTTTTTCTTCTAATACATTATTCATATAAAGCAAACATTTAATAAATTTATCTGGTTCTGCTTTAAGATCATACATTAAACTTTTTGTAATATCTTGAGGGATAATATATTTAATATGTTTATCATACCATTCATGAAACTCTTTCGGGATATTATTTTTATCATTATCAATAACCCCTTTTTTAATATTATTTCTAATTGTTTTATCTTCTGATGTGGTTTTATTGATAAATCTCATTAAATGTTGACCATAATGTTCTTTGATATTTGTTTGATAATTAGTTGACATTTGAATCGCGATATATTGAAGTAAAAAAGATAGATTTTTCAAATCAAATTTATCATTATCAACTAATGACTTGAATTCTGTTTCATAAAATGACTCTAATTCTTTTATAAGAGCATCATCTTTTGCTTTTTTACCTCTTGTATCTCTGGTGCCTTGAGTTTTTAGAGCATATAAAAAAAACTTTTCATTAATTATTGGTAAATCTTTATTATCATGATATTGTTTCAAAAAATACAATCTAATAAATTGATATGTTTGAACAATGATATCATTACATTTAATAACTAATTTATTAATTTCAGGTTGTATATCATTGTAATTAAGTAGTATAGATTTTAATGAAGTTTTAACTGTTTTATAAGGTGATTTTGAAACCACTTGTGTAGAATCTGATTTCTTTTTCTTTTTCATCTTTAATATATAAAAAGAAAATTATTCTTATATTAATTATTTTTTTATTAATTTATTTTTTAATTAAATTCAGTATATTGTTTGTGTTCAATTTCGATTGATTTCATATTTTCTTCTTTAAATCCATTTGTAGCAATAAAAGCAATAAAATATATAAATTGATAAGAATTAAACCCTTCAATATTAAAAGGATTATAACTTGTAAATAAATTATAAAAATCATAGTAATTTAACTGTTTTATTAACATTAATAATTCTGAATGAATAATAATGTTTTCTAAAATGATTCTATATTGTGTTTCAAATAATTTAAAATATTTGTCATTCCATTCTTTAATATATTTTTCTTTTGCAATATTAAAATCTAAATTATATTGATGTTGATTTTGATTATAAGGAACTAATTTTTTAATTTCATTTGTAAAACCACCATTATTTAATCCACACCAATTACATTTATATCTATATATACTATTTCCATATTCACATTCTGTTTGTATTTCTAATGTGCCTTTGCATTTTAATATATTTTTATGCATAAAATGATGTGTTTCTGTTATTTTTTTTATATTAGATATTTCAACCTCTTTTTCTTTTCTATTAATAGAAACTAATTTTATACTAGTTGAAGATACTAAAAAACTAAACTTGCTTTCTTTTGAATAAGAGAATATATTTTTAGTAAAATTAGTCAATAAATCAAATTTAATACTGTCAAAAATTGATTGAACATCATTTATAATT
>JACCDO010852877.1_pt1 | contig 52955 bp, 52 predicted proteins | sample 7446101 | NCBI WGS metagenome assembly JACCDO01 (sample SAMN15323440, study PRJNA562643) | freshwater metagenome | isolation source: river surface water | place: USA:Blue River Watershed | collected 2017-08-16 | reverse complement strand
TTCTCCAATAATTTACACTTGACAAAAATAATAAGGTATTTGTTAATAAAACATTTATAAATTGCATATTATGATAAATATAGTTATATAATCCATATAAACTATTGAGACCAAATAAAAAAGACATCGTTAGAATTATATCACTATGATGTTTATCCAAAATTTTATGATCATCTTTAATTTTAATTTGATTATTATTGTATGATATAATATTTTTAAAATAGTTCATTTCTATATAAATCATTATCCATAAATCTTTATATTGATTTGATATTGATTGCGTATTGATTATATATTGATATTGATATGATAATAAAAATAAAAAAATGTCGATCATTAAATAATAATGATATGACCAAAGGATATTATGTTACAATGTCATAAATAGTTTAGATTTTTAACAAATCAAACCTATAACATTAACCAATCCTTTCACAACCAGAAAACCCATAAGAACCCATTGTAACACCATAAAGTTATGTATGTCATCAGCTTTAGTGTTTAGAATGACCTCTGTGTGCTTTATTTTATACAATACAATATCAATACGCGTAATCATATACGTCAGTATTATAATAATGAATGTTAAAGCACACAAATTTATTTTAAATGGCTTTCTTAATGAGAAACAACTCATAAAAATAGTACCCGTCAAGATAATATAAGATACAATCATTCCACTAATTGGAATATAAATACTGTCGGTGTCGTATTTATCTGATGTTGTATTATTTATCTTAAACTTGCCAATAAAATTGTTCATTTCATCAAAACGCAGCATAAAAATCATACTTAATAGCCCTATTACAGTGAGTAATATCATGAAAATACCGAAGAAAATCGTACTTTTCACGTCACGTGGATCAAACTGATTGGACGGAATTACATTCCGATTATAAGTATGATTATGGATATGATTGTGAATATTGATTACGATACTTTCAGATTGGTTACTGATGAATTTCCCCTCTACTTTCGCACGACAAACTGGACAAGTGTTGTTAATAAATAACCAAGAATCGATACATTTTTTGTGAAACGTATGATTACACTTTAACGTCTTGTTTTCTTCGCACTCAGTACCCTCAAGTTTTTCAATACAAATCGGACAATTGTCCTCAGAGACTGAATAGGTCGGTTGATAAACCGGATAAGAATCGACTTTCATTTTGGCGTCAATCCCATTAACATAATATTAAAATAAAAAAAGTCAATTTTATAATTTGAATATAACTTAAAAAACTTAAAAACTTAAAAACTAATCTAATATTTGATAATATAATTTAATGTAATGTATGGGTTCATTATCGCAAAAGCATTTCCTGAACCAGTTGAAGCTGTAGTAAATGTATGATTATGTGAACCATCGTTATTAATTGTAATACCTGTTGTATTTGTAGTTGTAAACCAAGTTTTAAGTCCTGCTGAATCAGCTGAAAAACCAGGTGGGTTAGTACCACTATTATTATAATCATCATTAATTGTATCAAAACTATGACGATGACCAGGGTCGGTTATACCATGATTATGTAAACCATCTGTACTTGTTGTACCTGTATGAGTATGTGCTGGTAATTCATTTGTCGTTAAGGTAGCTGTCTTAGAACCACCTGCTTCACCAAGAGAATCAAAGTTAGAGTCCGTTGAATTGTAACCAACTATCATACGACCTTTCATGTTTGGTAAATTAAATGTATTAACACCATCACCATTTCCATATTGTGAACCTATTAATGCGAATAAAGCTGAATATGTTGTTCTAGATACAGCTGAACCATCACATATTAACCATCCACCTGGAGCTGATGAGGCAGCATATGGCATTATCGCACCTGGTGGAACTAATAAGAATCCGGCTTGATAGACACCATCTGATACATTACTCTTACCATTTACATCTAATTTATATGTAGATGAAGGGGATGAAGTATTAATACCAACTGTACCACCATCTTTAACTATTAAAGCAGAAGAATCATTGTCCTTGAAATTAACAATATCAGCGATTCCTTGTTGATTAACTGATAAAGCCGTTGTATTACCAGTATTCGTCATTGAAATACCATTTACTGAACTTGTGGTAATAGCACCGGATGTAGTGATTGAAATAGAATCTGATGCTGATGAAGTAGTTATTAATGAAACTTTACCAGTAGCACTAGTTGTCATGCCACCTGATGTAATGATTGAAATAGAATCTGAAGCATTTGAAGTTGTTGTTAATGATATTTGACCATTGATAGATACATTACAAACAGTAGGTGTGACATTTGATGTATCAGTCTCTACTACCAAACCACCACAATGGATTGGTTTATAATTATCTATTGGAGTTATAATATTATTAGTTTCATCACCATGATTTGTTATACCAACCGCAACAAATTCATCACTTGCTTCGTTCCAAAACCAGCCAATATTTTGTTGATTACCTCTTTCCCCGATAAAACCAATATCACGTGTGTTTGTTGAAGTTATACCTTTATTAAGATAAAAAAGTGGATCTTCTGAATCAAATACTGTTACATTATGTTGAACAGTTGGACCATTTACTATTAGGCTACCTTCTACTGTTAAATCACCATTAACCGTTGTTAAATTAGATGTTGTTCCTAAGTTAATAGGAACTGTATACTCAGTACCAATTAAAATACCTGAAATACCATTATTTCCATCAGTTTGAATTAAAATATCACCATCTGTGAACAACCCTATATTTGTGTTAATATAACCATCATGACCTGGAGGTAATCCAGATAAACCAGAAATGCCTGATTCACTCTTAAAAGATTCAATTAAAATTGTTGAATCTACACCAATTAAAGCTAAACCAGGAACACCATTAAATATTTCTGTATTTTCACGACTTGTTCCAATTGTCATTAAATAATCTGAAAATTGAGAATAATAACCTATCGGACATAATAAAGCTTTTGGCGATAATTCATCTTCTACATGATTTTTTATATTTTGAACTCTTTCTTCTATTTTTGATTTATTAATTGGTTTTGATCGATTGATTATCTGTTTCATTTGATCAGATAAATCTGTTTTTTCTTTGTTTAATGGGAAAAAAGGGGTTGTCCCTGAAGACATAAATATATTTTGAGCATAGACATTCATACCACCTAATGGTGCCACAATATTCATCGCATTACAATCTGATAATCCAGATTCTAATACAATTGAACTGTCTGATAATAATGAAATATCATCGTTTGCTAATAATTGTATTTCCCCATTAGGAGTTTCCAATATTATTGAATCATCTGAAGATGTAATATTAACTAGATTTGAAGCTGTAATACCAATACCTCCATTATATGCTTGTAATGTTATTGCGTCAGTTGTTTCATCATATGCTTTGAAATCAATTGTCTTATGGGCATTTACATCTAATCCACCATTCGGAAGATAAATTGATATAGCTTCATCTAATGAACTTGTACTTGTTAATGTAAAAATCCCTTCTCCACTATGTTTAATACGGGAATTAAAGCTTGTTAAGTTAATTCCTGATTCATCGCCTATCTCAATTGTTTTGACATTTATATCATCTATAATTTCAGATGCCATTTTTATTTACTTTTACTTTTATAATACTTATAATATTTTTTTAATTCAATCTTAAATTTAATATTTGATAATGATATTGATAATGATATTTAACAAATTTTTAGACTGAAATATTCATCATAAAATTGAAATCAAAAAAAACCATATGTAAATATTGTGAATAATTAACAAGTATTTACAATTATTTTATTCATTTACCAAAATGAATAATTCTTTTGATAACGCCCCTTCGGCGTTTATTTGTCCTATTACATTAACTATTATGAAAAATCCTGTTAGTGATTCTGATGGAAATACTTTTGAAGAAGAAGCGATTCTTCAATGGATTGACCTTCATCATAATTCACCTATCACTCGGAATCCTATGACACGGAACTCTATTAAACCTAATCGAGCTCTTAAAGATCTCATTGAGGCTTATCTTTTAAATCCTCATGGTAATTTATTGAGTCAAAATCAAAGTCAATCACTTAATAATGTGAATACGGAAGTTATTCCTCAATTGGAACGTGATCCAATTAATATTATTATGATTGCTGATGTATCAGGTTCAATGGAAACTGTCGCTTCTAATAACAATTCAGCTGAACAAATTAATTTTACCAGTCTTGATTTAGTTAAACATACAATGAATACGATTGTTGAATCCTTAACGGTTCACGATACAATTGGCGTTGTTAAATTTAACAATTTGGCTACACAAGTTACTGATATGCTTAAAGTTGATACTAAAAACAAATCATTACTTAAGGGAAAAATTTCGGATCTTAATGCTTCGGGTGGAACAAATATTTGGGATGCTTTACGTGTTTCAATTGAAATGGCAAAAAATTATAAGGGACATGGAAAAATTCACCTTCTGTTATTTACTGATGGAGAATCTAATGCTGATCCACCTCGTGGAATTATCCCTACACTTAGTGATTTTTTGGCAAAGGACCCGTATACTCAGCTTAATATTACAATCAATACATATGGATTTGGAACTAATATTAATTCAGACCTACTTTATAAAATCTCTGAATTAAAAAATGGTATTTTTGGATTTATTCCTGATTCCACAATGATTGGTACTGTATTTGTTAATAGTGTCGCACATCTAATGACACAAAATGAACATATTCAGCTTCCACCGGCTGAAGAAACAGTACGTATTGAACTGGTTGATAAACTTAAAAAGGGAAAGTTGGGGGAGTTCAATACATTTATTCAGCAATATCGAGGTATTCCTTTTATTGATGATATTTATATTGATTGTATTGATTCAACCAATGATTCTGATGGTCAAATCTTTAAGGCTTTTGAACAACGCTATTATCTTAAGTGGGGTAAACATTATATTAATAGTGTTATTTCGGCTTATAATAATAAATTCTGTCTCAATTTTAAAGACCATGGGATACAACACTTTAAAACTCATTCATTTGATAAATATCAAAAGAGTATTGAAGAGGTTTTCGTTAATCTACCACCACCTATTCCCTCTGGACGAAGTTATAATGGTCATGTAAATGCCCCTGTGAGTGTACAGACATTCTCTACATCATTTTATAACCAATCAGGTGGATGTTTTCTTCATGATACCCTTGTAAAGTTATATCATGGTGGAGTTATTCCTGTACAAAATATCACCAAAGGGACATTACTTAGTTCTGATGGAAAGGTTTCAACTGTGGTGTGTGTTGTTAAGATTAAATTTTCGGGCATTGTTCGACAATTTAAAGATTATAATACAACCTCACTAACACCTTACCATCCAGTCTATTTCGAAGAGAATAAGTGGGTTTTCCCTCATGACTCTGATAAGTTTAATGATGTTCAAGTCAATGACGTTTATGTATATGATTTTGTACTAGATTCAAACCATATCATTGAACTTTCAGGTGGAATTAAAGCAGTTACCTTTGGTCATGGTATTGAAGGTAATGTTGTTAGTCATCAATACTTTGGTACTGATCTTATTCTCAATGACCTCGTGAAACATGAAGGTTGGAATAATGGTCTAATTCAACTCGATGAAAATGAATATAAATTCATTCGGGATGAAAAAACTAATTTAGTTGTTGGACTCCAGTTCTAATGTTTTAGTATGAAGATACAATAAAACATAATTTTAATTAAATTTAATTAAAAAATTTTTTTTATTAAATAAAAATAGAAATTGAAAAGATATATAGACAAAATATTATTAGATTACAGGATGTTCAATTCTTTCACCTTTATTTATTGGTTTTCTATGTTTAACTACAACGGGTTCTAAATCAGAGAATGGTGACATAATAAATGGTGTAATATCTAATGGTGTATAAATAATTTCACCAGAAGAAAGAACTAATTTAGCATGAGTTTCATTATGTTGATATACTGAATAAATTGGACCTGGAGGAGCTGGAGGTGGTGGTGGAGGTACAATCGCTCCAACTGTATCATCTGTGTTGTATAAGATAAATTCTGTAGTTGGTTGGATTGTTGTTGTTATTGCGGAAGATCTTGGATGAGTTACAACAATCGCTGGATCTAAATTTATATTGGTGTCATGTGGAATGATAGGAATACTACTGATGCTATGTATTAATGAACCTAAAATTAAAGCTATTTTATATAATAATTTCATTTTGATATTTTATATATATGATATATTTTATTTATATTTATTTAGTATTTTCTTCTAAACCTTATTTTCTAGATTTTTTATTTATATTAGATCTAGAACGTTTATGGTTTTTTAATTTATGAGTCTTCTTTTTTTTCAATAAAGACCCACCACTCTGTGAACCTTGTAATTGGGAATTTCTTATACGAATCGCCTGAAAAAAAGCAAAATAACTTGGAGGATTTCCTTGTTCTATTCTTGATTGATCAAATCTTAAAAAAGACAAAACAAACTCCTGCATAGTTTCATTTAGTGTTGCTATAGTCATTTGAGCTGATTGTTTTTTTTGATTTAAGTATTGAATTACACCCTCTGTTAATCCATAATTATTAATTGAAAAATCTACATATCCCATAATATATAATTCTAACGAATTATAAAAATCTGGATATGCATGACGTAAAGTATTTATTGCTTTTATTTGAGTTCTAACAAAACCATATCTTTCATTCTCAATGACTTGAGAAGGATCTGTTGTTGCTAAAATATATAATTCAAATGCTCTGGTGATACTATATTCTCTTCCAGTATGATGTTCAGGGACTCTATGAAATAGTCTTGGAAAAGGCCCTTCTGGTAAAACTTCTGTCGCACTAAATTCTCCTTCATTACCGAATTCATATACACTTCCCCCATTATTACGACGTCCTATTCTTGATGAAATTTCTTCATGAAACTCATTTAATAATTGATCTACCGTTGTACCAGGTGGTACATTAGCTGCTATATTTTTAAATTTGTGCCCTTTAATGGTAGTTAAATGAGGTCCAAAACGTACATTACCGGTATAAAATCCATTAGAGGCTGGATGTGTTTGAAGCCGTTTTCTAGGAGGTTCTCTACCACTGTTTTTATCACTTTTTCTTCCTTGTAGTTTTAAAATACTTTTTGTTGACATTTTACTTTATTATTATAATAGAAAAATATCTTATAAAAATAAAAAACATCTAAATTATCTTCTTGTTATCTTCTTATTATCTTCTTGTTATCTTTTTGGATCTAGATTTGGATTTGGATTTGGATTTAGTTTTAGTTGATCTTTTTTTCTTTTTTGATACATAACCACCAGCATGAGGAACAGCATGAGGACCAGCATCAGTACCCTTATTCATTGGAGCCAGAGGTGGAGCATTTGATCCATTTGCTGCGCCATGAATTCGACTCATACTTTCTAATTTTTGTAAATCTTCCCTAGCACGAGCTTGAGAACTAAGTATCATAGTTTTATTAGGTTCATTGTATAAATCCGAATTTAAACTTAATAAACGATGTAATAATCTTATTCTCTCAACAATTGGTAATGGTTCTCTCATACCAGGTTCAACACGTCTAGGTAATCGAGGTGCATTTTCTGGTAATGATTCACTACCTGCTAAATTAGATTCAACACCATTAGAATATACACTCCCTTTGATTCTTGGATCTAGAGGATTATCTACTCTGTTACCTATACGAGAGATCATTAGATCTACACTGTGTGGATCTAAATATACATATGGATTATTATGTGTTTCACCAAAAACATTATTTGGACCTGGTCTAAAACTTACACTGCGTGGGGGGTTTAATCTTCGTCTTTGTGCGGCTGGGCCATTATTACCATTACCTCTATTTTTAGATGACATTTTACTTTACTTTTATTATTATAATAGAAAACATATTACAAAAGATAAAAATAAAAATAAAATAAAATGAAATTAAAATAAAAAATTTATTTGATTTTTATAAAAATATACAAATATATGTTCATAATTCATCAACATCTTTAACCAAAGAATCTAAAACATAATGAACCATCTCTTTCTTTTTTTTTAATTTATCTAACATAATTTGAGAAGAATCCAGTATATTTTGATATTTTATTATATCCATATTATAGACAACATGTAAAGCATTAATATACCGAATTTTTCTTTTCATAATATGTATTTGATCATCTAAATTATAATTATCAAAATCATCTACAGCTTTTTTCTCTATATAATCTATTATTTTTTTTTTCCTTTCTTCAGAAATTTCGATTGATGAAGATGAAGAAGAAGATAAAGATGAAGTACCTTTTCTTTTTGGAATATTTTTAATATAATTAGATGGTAATTTTTTATTATTTTTTAAATCACCGGATCTTTCAAATACAGGTGGACTCTTATTATCTCGATGCCATGATCTCCATCTGCTTGTAGCAGCTTCTGAACGTTCGTTTAGTACTTTACTAATATGATCTACATGAACTTCACTCAAATTAACCCCTTTTATACTTTTTCTTGATTTAAAGCTTACTGATTTTTTAGGTTTAATACCTGCTAAACGTTTTGAAAAACGTAGGTTATTATTGATTTTATATACCATTTTCAATTATCTATATATATATATTTTTATTTTCTTTTCAATTTTTTAGTTATTTTTTTATTTTTTTTACTAGACTTTTTCTTAAGTGATCCTCCCGTATGTGATTCATTATTCTCTCTATACTTTTGAATAGCAAATTGATGATAATAATCATTATAAGAATCTATTATACTTCTATTTAATTTTAATTCAGAATCTATATTTTCAAAATCTATTTCATCTATACCATACATTTCTCTCATACTTTCATCTGATAAATCTAATCCATATAATATTCTCAATGTATTTATAGCTTTTTTTTTCTGTACATATATACTTATTTTTTTTCTAGGTGATAATTGTGGATCTATTTCTAATTTTATTAATCTTATTAAAGAACTTATTACAGCGAGTACTTGTTCTTCATCTATAATTTTTGAAACTGTTTTGGGAAATGGTCTTGATGGTACTCTTGAATGTGGTCTTAAAGATGGTAAACTTGAGGTATATCTTAAACTCCCTTGAGGACCATTCACATGTGGATGAGGAGGTTCAGGCCATTGAATCCAATCTGCTGTTGCTGCTTCAGATCTAAGTTTTAATATTTCTTTAATTTCTCTAGTACTAAAACCTTCAGATCCATTTAATAATTCTCTCAAAAATAAACCTCTACTTTCTTGAGGATCTTCTGTGAAACTAACACTTCTTCTAGGTCTAGGTCTAGTCAAAGTATTAGATTTTCCTACTGGTTCTGTTTCTGGTTTAATTGGTGATGCCATATTTTTTTTAACTTTAATTGAGATAATATTTATTCTATTTATCATTATTATTGAAAGCTTCAAATGAGCATCCCATCGAACAAGAATAAGAAGTTTCTTGGTTAGGGTTTTTTACATACATCTCACGATTACAATTTGAATTACAACATTTAACCTTTGAATAGTTGAATATATAATTATATATCTTCATCATTTTTATTTTTATTTTTATTTCTTATTTATTGATTTGATATTATATTTCTAGATTATAATATAAAATACAATACAAAGAAGATGAAAAGTAAAAGTAAAAAGAAAATAGTTAATAAATCATTATATAGTCCCAATAAAAATCCAAGTAAAAGTATTAAAAATACTGGATTCAAAGATAAAGCCAAAGCTATTGAAACTTTGAAATTGATTAGAAAATTAGACAAAATTAAACAAAAACAAATTGTTTTGACTATGTATTATAGAGCTGAATATCATCCTCATAAAACAAAAGACATGGTAGAAGCACAGAAAATATTTAAGAAATTCTTGGATACAAATTAAAATCCTGATTTAATATCTTTTTTTATAATAAAAGTTTAATAAAATAAAATGGATATTATACAAACAACAGGGATATTATCTTTGATAATACAAATTTTAACAGGTATATTTGATTATTATGTACTAAATTTAACTATCACACCTAACTTAAAACTCTTAAGAGATTTATTATGGGTTGAATTTAGTGTTCAAATAGTTGAAGGTATCTTTTATACATGGATGGTTATTAATTTTACTAAAATTAGTAATATTACACCTAAAAGATATTTTGATTGGTTTATAACAACACCAACTATGTTACTAACATACTCTGTTTATTTAATATATTTGAAAAATTATTCAAATGAAGAAACTCATGAAGATCCTACAAAATGTACGGAAGTTAGTTGTAAAGGAATGTATGAAATCGTTTCCGAAAATTGGAAAGTCCTTTTACCAATAGTATTATTAAATGCAATTATGTTAATATTTGGTTATTTAGGTGAAATGAATGTTATATCAATTGTTAAAGCCAATATTTTAGGGTTTATTCCATTCTTCATATATTTCTCAATGATTTATAATAACTTTGCTAAAGACTTTGCTCTTGGCAGATATACATTTGCTGTATTCTTTAGTTTATGGTTATTATATGGTGTAGCAGCATTTTTACCTTATAAAACGAAGAATATATTTTTCAATATTCTAGATCTTTTTGCCAAAAACTTTTTTGGTGTCTTTCTAGGTACAATGATTTTATATAAATTAAACAAACAAAAAGATAAAAAACAGAATATAGAATATGATAAACAACAATAAAATAATAAAATAATAATATACTGATATAAATTTACTTATTTACTCATTATAATTTTTAATATTTTTTATTTTTTGAAAAAATCTTTTATAATAAATAAAATAATAATGGTTATACATACAAAATCTAAATCCAAATCTAAATCTGTAACCAGAACTAGAACTAAAACTGAAAAAAACGGAACATTAAAACAATTAAATGTTAAACTCATTCAAAAATATATTGGAAAAACATTGAAATTATATGCGAGAGAATATTTGAAGCAACCTGCTAAGAAATCTGATTGGTCTAATCCTAAAAATAGACCTACTCATTATACATTATACTTCAAACCATCTAAAGTTCTTGATGATATGATCGAAGGTGATATACAATTTTATCCTGGTGAACCTTTTAAGCCATCAAGTTTACAAATTGACAGAAAAAATAAAAATATTAGTACAAATTTAATGAATACACAAGTATTTATTCAAGTTTAATGATTAGATGATTAATTATGATGATTTAGTATCAGTATCATTTAATGATGATATTTGATTATTATCAACTTCTTCAATTAGTTTATCTAAGATTGGTACAATACTCGTAAAATCAGAATTACGAAGTAAACTATTGATAACAGGTGTATAACCACGTTTTTTTGAATAAGGAATAAATTTATGATGATGTTTAAAAATTTGACTATTAGTTATCTCAATTATTTTTTTAATATTTTCAGTATAACTAATCATTATCCATCCTTTGTTAGTTAATTCATAGTGAGTTCTTAAGTTTACATCTTTACAAAAAAATGGTAAAACTTTTTCATCATATGTTTTATTAGGATTGAATTCTTTTAACAATAATGAATATTTTTGTTTGATGTAAGATAATAATTCCTCACCGTAGTAGCTAATTATTAAATTATCTGCTGTGTTTAATAGATTCTCTGTTTCTTCCTTCGTTAATTGATATTTAGGATCATTTTCATATTTTTCAATAAATGTATCTAAATCTACTATATCTTTTAGAGCTTTATTTAATTTATCTTTTTTAGATTGATAATTGTTTATTTGAACATTATTAGAATTAATTTTGACAGATGATTTATTATTAACAAACATTTTTTGAAACATAGATTCTAATGAATCTTTAAAAGCAGTTCCCATTGAATCTTTTATTTTTTTTGATAGAGCATCAGACAAACTATTAATAAGATCGGTTTTCATTTCTTTAAATTTAATATCTTTACCATTTTTTTTTTTAGACTTTTTATTTTCTAATAATTTAGATTCATTGTTAGTATCTTCTACAGATTCTTTATTTATATTTTCCTTACATATTTTTTCATGTCTATATTTATTATAATTACGACTAAATTCTTTATTACAAAATTCACAATTACTATTTATTTTTTTATTATTATCTTCATTTGAATCATTTATATTGATGTTATCATATGATATATTATTTTCAATTAAATCTTTAATAAATTTTTTTGTATAACCTTTTAATTCAATATTAATAAAAGATTTAGTCATATTAATATTATTTGTAGATGAAAAGAAATATTTTTTTAAAATATCTTTTAAATCTTCATTTTTTTTGATTGATTTTGTTGTAAAAATGTCTTTTTTGGATTTTAAAGAGAACACACTTTTTTCACTATTCATAAATGCCCTACTTTTAAATGATCTGTAAATACTATCTAATCTATTCATAGTTTTTGTTAATAAAATTATATGTATTTCATTTTCTCCTTCATAGATAATCCACTTTTTACAAGTATCAATTAACCAATATCTAATATTCGCAATTTTCAATAATTCATTATTTTTAGCATTTATATACACTAATTGATTTTCTATCAAAGAGATGGGTTTATTAATATTAGTGGTAATGGGATTTATTGTACTTTGATTTGTCAAAAGATTACTTCCCGAATATTTACTTATAATAGTATTAATATCAGCAATCATATTTTGACAATCTCCACAAAACCATTCACTACCTTTCTTTAATGTATATTTATTTTTAAATAAATTTTTTATTTCTTTTTCTATAGAAATTACATTTACTGTTAATACTTCACGTAAAAATTTTTGTACTGAATTTTTAGAATAACCATGAAAACGATTTAAGAATCTAGTATCACCATTTTGAGTTGTTCTACCTACTTTAAAAATTTGAGAATTTATGTGTTCTCCAGTTTGAATTAAATAAATATATGAGTACATTTTTGATTTGATTTGATTTGTTTTATTTTATTTTTGTAAAATATAATAAATTTATATTAAAATAATAAAATATTTTTTTTATTCTATTCACATTCAGATATTTTAATTTCTGAATCTTTCTCGATATCTACTGGTGATTCTGATAATATATTTTTTTCTAATATAACATTTTTATAAAATTCGGGAATTGTAATACGAGATAATATAGAAAAAGCAGATTCTTTAAGAATACCATTTATGATTCTTTTTTTTTGAGAACCATTCATACCTAAATATTTATTATGATGTTTATAGACTAAGTCATTAGTTATATTTACTATTTTTTTGATATTCTCTATCGTAGTAGTTTTATCCCATTTTCCATCAGTTGCTTTTTCAAAATGATCCCTTACACATTTATCACTTAATAAAAAAGGTAATATAATATTATTCATATCTATATCGAAACCTTTTAATTCTTTATACTGTTTAATCGCACTTTTTTTAAGATAATAAATTAAACTATTTATACATCCATTAACACCATCACTTTCAAAATTTTCTAATAATGTTTGTGATTGTTCTGGAGATAAAGAATAATTATTTTTATAATTTTCAATAAAGGTATTTATATCAATAACATTGCCAAAATTAACATTAAGATAGTTAATTTTTGATATATGAATATTATTATTTATTGTAGTATTATTATTGATACTTGTAGTATTATTATTGATACTTGTATTACTTATATTGGTATTATTATTGATTATATCTTTTGTATTAATTTTTTCTTTTAAATTATCCATTTCATTTTTGATTCTTTCCATTTCTTTTTCATTTTTGATTCTATCTAATTCCATTTTCATTGCCATCATCTCATTATCCTTTTTCATCAATTCTATTTTCATTTGTAAAATATTTTCATCTTTATCTTTATAATTTCCTGCTTGATTTTCAATAAAACATGTTTTAGTATGTCTTGATAAACTACTTCTATGAAAATACACGGTATTACATTTTTTACAGGCGAATTGTTCTTTTACCGCATGATCTTTATTATTTTTTTTAATAATATTTTTTTTTTTATCTTTATTTGTATCATTATTCATTGATAAATACATATTATTAATATGTTTTAATGTATTATTATGTATATTAAGTGAATGATTTGTATTTGTAAAATAATTACAAATTTTACAATAATGCATTTTTTAAATTTATTTTTATAATATATTAAGATATTTTTTATTTAAATTCGTTACGCATATTAATATAATAATTCTTACGGTTCATATTTTTTTATTCAATATATATAGTATAATATAGTATCAAGTATATCACAATTTTTTATGCTCATATGAGGCTAATATTTAGCATGTAATGAAATGCCATATTAATTATTTTTTTAATATTATAACATCGGAATCTTGTATTTTCGTACGTAGCATTTTAATGTTTATTATTGTTTTTATCCTCAATATATGTATTTTTTTTTGTTTTTTGTTTTTTAAATTACATAAACTTTACATATGATTATTATTTTTGATATAATAATACACGTAAATTAGATGCTACATTCATATTTAGTAGGTTATTATATATTCTATATGTATTTTTTCTATTAATAATTAGAAATCAGAAGATTTTATCTATTTCTTAAGTTTTTTTTCAAAATATTTATAAAAATAAAAAATCGTCAAGTCTAAAAAAAAATGGTATGCAGACTTTTGCCATAAATTGGAAAAAATGTGTAAAATGTTAACTGTTTTTAATGTTGAAATGCAACTCGACAATATTTCACTCAAAAAAATCTAAAATCTTTGAGTGAAATATTCAAAATCCAAATTTAATATTTTTTCCGTCAACAAAATTAACATTTTAAAAATTGTCTATTTGAAATATTACATTTTTAATTGAAAAATAAAAAATAAAGTTCTTTAAGATTATCATAAATCAAAATTATTTTAATATTAAAATCATAAAAATTTTAACTTTAACAAGTGATGATACCTTTGATCTTTTTCAAAATATAAATAAATTTTTTATCTACATCTTAATGTTATGATATAACATATATAATTCAAAATCAAAAATTGAATTTATTTTTATAAATATAATTTTAACATACAAACTTTTATATTTATAATGTCTAAAACAATTGTTCGTTATAATATTCTTAAAAATAATTCATATGATTTTCCTATTATTATAATTAAACCTATTAATGATATTGAAATTAAGCTAAGTTTCCCTTCAATACCTAAATCTATTATTATTTCAACAAATCAAATTGTTAAAATCAAACAAGAAAATGTTCCTAATAGTTTAGTTTGTAATTTGTATGGTAATGACACATTACTTTATTCTAAAGACAATTTCTTTGATAATGGAACTATTATTATTACAGGACAATGTAAAGTAGAAGAACATACAGAACCTATTATTGTTTAAGTATTCTAATGATAAGATAATTAGAATCATAATAATAATATTAAGATTTTTTCGATAATAGAAGAATATTTAAAAATTGAAAAATTTTTTTTATTAAAAAAAATCATGTCTTTTGAATTAAAATCATTAGACTTATTATTACTATTAACCTAGTAATATTCACTTAATTACTACACAAAATAAAATAAAATGATCAAACTTGCTATTAAAATTAAGGGAATTGATGATGTTGAAGAAGAAGTAGTTATTGATAATTTTTCTGATATTTTACCGGTATATTATCATTCTATTACAGAATTAGTGTGTCCTAATATGGGATTAATTGATTTACCTACAGATTTACCTAATTTACGTCTATTAGATTGTATGGGTAATAAGATTAAAGTAATTCCTAGCTATCCCAATTTAGAAAGATTATATGCCGGTAATAATTCTCTAGTTAGTATCGGAAATTGTCCCAATCTACATATTCTCTATTGTAAAAGAAATAATTTGACCGAAATTGGTGATTATCCTCTACTTAGAGAATTACATTGTGAATTCAATAAAATTACTAATATATTCTGTCAATCGCCACATCTATATAGTCTTAGGTGTCAAATTAATAATTTGAAATCCCTTTCATTTTATCAAGATTTACGTAGTTTATATTGTCAAAATAACCAGATAACTTCAATTCATCAGTACCCCAATCTAATTGCTCTCTATTGTTCTAATAATCAAATCACAGAGATTCCAGAAATGGTAAATATACAAGCTCTAATGTGCGATGGGAATAGATTAACGAAATTACCTAATTTAACTAATTGGCAACAATTACAAGAAATTAATTATTCACGTAATGAAATAATCTATATTCCACCTGATGTTACTAGATTTCTCAATAGTTTAAATCAAAGAAAGCGAAAAAACTTAACCGTGTATGGTGATACCCAAAATGTTCATAATCATCAAATTCAAGAATCTATTCGTGAAAGTATCAGAGCAATTATTCAAGATAGACCACAACTCAGTGTTGATGATCTTTTGTCCGAAATTATTGCTTCACCTGATTTAAATGATGATTGTAAACATATTTTGCTAGAATTTTCAGAAGATACTGAAGTCCATTCATCGTTGAACATTACTTTTAAAGAATTATTGCTTTCTGTATGGTCAATTATTCGTACACATCATCACAAAGCTGATATTTCACATGTTTTAAATACAGAAATGAAGGATAGTGTATGTAAATGCTTTACTGGCCGGATGAGTCGATTAGTTAATTGTTTGAATGGGTATGATGAACGAGTAAAAGTAGAAATGGCACTTAATGATCAGATTGCCAATGTTATTTTAATAATTGAAAAACATTTGACAGAAGGAAATAATTATAGTGTTGAATTACATCGTCAACTTGTTACAAAAGAATTAATTAGTCGAGGGTTTCAACAATCAGAAATTGATGTATGGGTAGAACACATTGAATAATATTTGACATTATTTATTAGAATTTTGAATAACTTTGATCTAATTTTAATTTTTTTTCTATTTTTTATATAATTTTATTATTATAAAGTAATAAAGTAATAAAGTAATAAAGTAATAAAGTAAAGAATTATAAATTAAAATGAAAAGAAATACAAAATTAAAGAAAAATAAAAAATCTATTGAAATACCTGGGATTTTAAATAAAAAATCAAAAAAAAACAAAGTAACATACAAGAAGCAACAAAGAAGATATGAAAGTAAAAAGATCCGTACACAATTAGGAGGTAGTGAGTATATAATACTTACAGAACCTAATATGTCAGATTTAAAATTAGATTTACCCAAATACCCTAATATGAAATCACTTTATGACTTTTTAAATGGAAAAACAACTGCTAAAAATGTTAAAAGTGAAGTTTTAACAAGTTTGTTAGGTAATTTTAAAAAATTAAACATTACATTATACCAATTTGATCATTCACCAGATTGGGATTCAACAGAACCAAAGAAAATTATTGCTACATTTAAAAAAAATAAAAATAAAAAAGCTAAATCACTATCATTTTTTTCAACAACATCAAAATCATTATTTAAAGTTATTCTATTTAAAAAAGACCATATATTCGGCTCCTCAAAATACTATATAGTTTGTATATTTAATAACATAGAGTCAAATAATTCATCACCACAACAACAACAACAACAACAACAACCACCACAACAACAACAACAACAACAACAACAACAACAACAACAACAGCAACCACTTCAACAACAACAACAACAACAGCAACCACTTCAACAACAACAACAACAGCAACCACTTCAACAACAACAACAACAGCAACCACTTCAACAACAACAACAACAACTTCAACAACAACAACAGCAAAAATTAGAACCTTTATCTCCCTTAGTATCTGTTAAATCTACAAAACAAGGTGATAAGCCAAGTTTTAAAGATCAATTTAATATGATGCGAGATGCTATTAAAGAAGGAAGACAAATTAAAAAGGATCTCGGTCTTAGTTATTTGGATATAATAAAAATAGCAACTACACAAAGTATTCAACCAGAATTATTAGATAAGCTTGAAATAGATCATAAAGAAGGAGAATCAATGACTATCAAAGAAGTAATGGAAAAACTTAAACCAGAATTTAAAAAACCTTTTACATTTTTTATGGATAAGGTAAAAGATGTACATATTACAGAAGATCAAATACAATCTTTAAATAATAATGTTAGAACTTCATTAAGTGCTGTTAATTTTGGAACAAATAATCAAGCACAATTTAATAATAGTTTAGGTAGATTTATGTCAAATTTAAGTAATACTTATCCAGTAAAATCCACTAATTATGCGGATAATGAATCACAATCAGTAGCATCACCAGCTAATGAACCAGCCACAGTAGTACCGAATGGATCACCAGCTAATGAACCAGCCGCAGTAGTACCGAATGGATCACCAGCTAATGAACCAGCCACAGTAGTACCGAATGGATCACCAGTCGTAGTATCACCTGCGAATGGATCACCTAGTAAACCAGCGAATGGATCACCAGTCGTAGTATCACCTGTTAATGGATCACCTAGTAAACCAGCGAATGGATCACAAGTCGTATTAGCATCCTCTAATCAACAACATAATTTAGCTGTAGGTGGTGGTAAAAGAAAAAATAGCAAAAAAATTATTAATCCTGCTATAACAAACCCAGCGTCTATCAATATATTACATAAAAGAGGACTAAAAAAGAAACAAAAACAAAGTAAAAGAAAACTTAAGTCATTTAACCCTGCTATATCAAATCCTGCTTCAATTTAGATAAAATTGATTTTTTCCATTTTAATTTTTAATTTTCAATATAAATAATAGATAAATGAATTTAGATTTACATTTCACTTATAATGTTCATATACCTAAATCACATAGCAATTGTGAATTTCATTTCTTAAAAAATAATGAAAAAATAGGTATTGTTCGTTTTCATATCAATTATAATGAAATAACAATTGGTTGGGTATGTATAACACCACCAAAGAGAATTATTGATCTGGTTATTAAGAATAATAGTTCAGAAGGTATAGAAACATATCATCGTAAAGGATATGGTACAATGATGCTAAAATTATTCGAAGAATATGTTAAAAAGAACCATCGATATGTAACAAAAATGTTACTGATTCCTGAATACTTCGATGGTAAAAATAAGAATGGATTATGTAGCTTTTATGAAAAATCAGGTTTTCAACAAGAAACATATGGTTTACCATGTTATTACAAAAAAATCTAATTATATAATAAAATAATACTACATAAATCAATATGAAACAAAAACATCATAAATTATTGTCTTTAAATTTTAGCTTTTTGATTGTATTTTTTATTGTATTTTTGATTGTAATTGGTATAATGAATTATATAAATGTTGTTTATTTGAAGTATAAATATAAACCCCATTATTAACTTTTGTTCCTTGTATTTCACCATAATTAATAATTTCAAAATTAAATTTACTTAAATATTTTCTTAATCCTTCTCTTGAAAAATAATTTATTTTAGGAAAATAAGTTTCATTTTTATATAATTTATTTCTAAGATCTTTAATAAACGATTGATAGTCTTCCCATTGAAGATGCATTTCATTCAAAAATTGTTTTATTCTCTCATCACTTTTTCCTACATCATGTTCACGAATAAATAAATAACCACCTGGTTTCATAATACGAACTATTTCTCTAAACATATCATCCATGTAAGAAAAATGATGTATGGAAACAAAACAAGTTACTAAATCAAATTGATTATCAGGAAGGGCAATACTAACATTTCTTTTGGTATGGTCTATTTTTGTTTGCACATAAGTAATTGGACAAGTTTCTGGTTCAAGTTGTGTAAAATTTTCAAAAATATCATTAATCACAACGTTTTTACAATCAATACCTAATCCTTTAGCAACTCCAATTGTAATAGAAGAATCACCACCACCTATATCTATATATGTTTCTAATTTACCAATAATTGACTCTGGAAGTAAATTTTTTATATCTGCAACTCTGGTTGCTACCCTTTCTTCTGGAGTACATTTATAATATGTACTAGATCTCGATGTAGATATATTAGGAAAAAATCTAAATGTATTATGTGGAGATATAGGTTCCATTAACTAACTTTCTTTATTTTGTTTTGTTTAGTTTTACTTTATTTTGTTTTATTTTATTTTATTTTATTTTGTTTTGTTTTTTATGTTTAAGATATACCATAAATATGATTTTAATATAAAAAGATTTAAAAAAAATTAAAAAAAAATTAAAAAAAATAAAAAAAGATTAAAAAAAGATTTAATAATAATAAAAATTGATTTTTTATTTTACTTTTTTTATTTTAATGTTTAATTGAATCAAATAATAATAATAACAATAAGATGTATCCATTCTATATTCCGAGTATATATCGCCAAGATTCTGAATTTCTAATTAAGATTCGGGATGCTTCCACCACAATCCCTATCAAATATTACATAATTATAGCAAGACATCAGTATGAGAATTATGCTAAAAACTTTCCACTTGATAAATTGGTTATACTTCCCGACTATATAATTAAAATTTCAGAAATTAGGCAATATATCCTCGAGCTTGCTCGCCAAAATAAAGAAACCAAAATATGGATGTCAGACGATGATCTATCTAAATTCTTCATTAAAAAACAAATTAATAATGGATCTAATTCTAATACTAAAACTAAAACTAATACAAAAGAATATGAATTAAAAATGATTGAAAGATCAAATGATGTATCAGAATGTAATGAAAATGATTCTAATAATTGTAATTTTAATTATAAATTAGTTGAAGTGCCTTTTATAGATTATATTACTAGTGCTGAGAAAATATTTGATAAAATATCATTTCTAGATACAAAAATTGTTCAGTTTGGTTTTAAATATTCTACTTTTGCAATTCCAGCGAAACCAATTACATTAAATACTAACATTGGAATGATTCAGCTTCTAGATATTGAAAAATTGGATGTTAATATTAATTATGATACATCATTCACTACATTGGAAGATACAGATTTTACAGTCCAACTTCTTAAAAATAAACTAAAAAGTTGTCAGTTAAATCATTATATTTTTACTGCTCCCAAATCGGGGAGTGGTAAGGGGGGACTAGAGAATGAATATTTAAGTGGTGGTAAGCAGAAAGGAATGTACCAATTTTTAAATAAATATCCTAATTTAATGGAAATTAATGATATTACTAATGGAAAATATAAAATTAAATGGAATGTCTTCAAAGATATTGAAAATGAAAAACAACTATTGATTGATATTGCTTATGTAGATTCTAATTCTAATAAAAAGTAAATAAAAAATAAAAAAGTAAAAATATAAAAATATAAAAACATACTAGTACAAATGTTAATTAATTTATATTTATACCTTTAAGCATAATTTTTGAATACTATTTTTGTTTTATCTTTTGTCCAATCTATTAATGAACTATCTATTTGAAATCTATAAGAATCATTAACTTTAGGAGCTCCAACCTTAATTCTTTCTTGACTATCATCAACAACCCAATTTTCATTCTGAGGACCAGCTGGTTTATCAGAAGTGTAAAATTGGATTTTAACATTTTTTTCATTAACATAATCTTCATTTTGATTATTAACTGTATTATATGGTAATGAAAACATAGAATACATCTCCTTGTATTTATTTTCTGCTCTCTTTTCAAAACGTCTTTCAGGTATCTGTGTCTGTAGAAAATATTCTTGATCGAGTTGATCAAATGACTTAACTTGACGATTAGGGAAATTTACATGATTTTTATTTTTTTTTAATTCAGAAAACTTGTTTAATTCTTGTTTAGGGAAAGTTTGGATTTGTCTTGAAAAATTATGTTGATGATGTTTACGATATGAATTTATACTATCAAAATATTTATTTTCATCTAATCTTTCATCAAAAGTTGAAGCAAATTCATTATGTGAAAATAAATCACGTTCCATTTTTGTCTATTTCTTTCTTTTACTTTTACTTTTATTCATCACTGAAGAAAAAATTTATTACTTCAATTACATACCTAATAAATAAATATCTTTTCATTTACTATATTTTTTTTAATTGATTAAAGTTCTAAGCTTAAGCTATTTTATTTTTATGATGAAATATCAGGAAATGAAATTATATTATTCAAAAATAGTATTTATAAAGTTGTCTATGTACATTTTTTCATTTTTTGTACACATTTTATCATATTCATCAATACTAATAATTTTAAGTTTGATATTATTTTTAGATGTATTATGTTCAACAATTTTATTATAATCCTTGATGTTTGGAATACTTCTGATTAAACTAGTATAAATCGGGTCTTTATTATAATAATATTCAATATGATTATTTCCTCTTCCACAATTTAGATTATTGATAATAGGTGTTAAATTACCTAGTCGATTAATGTCTAATTTACCATCCTCCCAACGGACACTATATGGAATAATATGTTCAATTGAATATTGATTATCTAAATATTGTTGAGATACACATTTTTTATAATAATAACTTGTTAAACATTTTTCAACAAAGTTTAGTTTTCTTCTAGATGGTTTATCATTATTATCATTTGGTATATTGATATTTTTAATTAAAATTTCAAGTAATTTTGTAAATGATTTCTTTGTTATTTTTTCACAAATCGATAATGGATCTTCTTTGATTTTTTTAACACCAGTTTCAATAGTTGAATAACTTCGACTTAATTGATAATTGATAAAATCATCATTATATAAATCCATGTGTAATGACTTATCAATATCTTTTACCATAAAATGATATAGAATACATTTTTGTATAGCATTTTCAATATTTTTTTTTTGAAATCCATAAATAATTGTTATAATAATAACTAGTAATGGATTAGTAGGTAATTTCAAATATTGTTTTTGAGTCTTTTTTGTAAATAAAGTTTCATCAATATTTTTAGGAAACATTTCATTAATACAGTTATGTAAAACTTCTACAGCTTTTTTTACTTTTACAACAAAATCATTAATATTTTCTTTATTGAATACTTTATTATCATTTGGATCTAATTCAAAAGATTTGTCATCTTGATATAAATATTTATAAAGTTTGAAGAAAACATTGCTTTCATTCGGATCATACTTAGGTACAATACCATCATATTTAGCAAAACAATAATTTTCAAGACCAATAATAATATCAAAGGCATTTAGATTAAAATTATAAATTTCACTAATATGATAACCTTCTAAAACTTCTGAATTATCACGTTCATCATAGTATTTCTTAATTTCCAAACGAATCGCGGTGTCTAATGTTTTATCTTCAACTGTATATTCTTTGGAATATAACATAGATGCTAGCAATTCAGATGGTGTTAATGAGTTATTATGTTTGTTAATTGATTCAAAAATTTGACATAATTCTGTGAAATTAGTATTTTCAAATATATTAACATTGATTTTTACTTCATTCTTGAAATTACCATTTGGTCCAAAACAAAGTTTAGAACGAACAATATTTAATAATTTCGAAAATTGTTTATCATGTTTTCTAGAAATCGTCAAAAATATATTTTCTATTTCAGTATCAGTTTTTTTATCAGTTTCTGATGTAAAATGATTTTCATATAAATCTGAAACACTTCTAAAATCAAAAAGTGTTTGATAATCTAGATTGTATATAAAATCTTTTAATAATTGCTTATTAGGATCCTCAATATTATCTAATTCATTATCAATAAATGTGTACAAATCATTTAAATTTTCTTTAAATAAATATAATGGTTTTTTTATAAATTCTATAATTGCGTTAATACGATTATTACCATCAACATTATAATAAATAGTTGTATTATGGTCTATCTGTTTACCAAATGATATAGGATCAATTGAATTTTTGGTTTTGAAAAGAAATTCGATGTATTGTTTATAATTGGGTTTATTATTTGGTTTACCATTATCATCAACAGGTAAATTTCTCCATTTTTTTTGTCTTTGAAATTTAGGTTTTTTTATTTGAGAATTATTTATATAAGTTAATAAATCTAAAATATACCAGGTTGTATTATTAACAATAATATGATTATTATTCATTGTAATTTAATATTTATTTATCTTTATGATTGTGTATTCAATTTTATATTAAAATCAATTTAATATCCTGAACGGGTTATAAATTATATTTTTTTTTAAGATTATTTAGTAATAAGCTGAAATTAAATATGGGGAATCAAAATTCACAACCATCTAATGATTTTCAGAAGCAATTTCAATATATGCAAGAACAACTGAAATCACAATATCGAAAACAAACAGTAGATTTACATAAACTTCAACAACAAATATATTATACCCAAATGAAAATGAATGAAATGAAAAATACACAACATCACCAACAGCAACAATATCATCAACAACAATACCAACATCAACAACATCAACAACAATCCCAAACACAAAACCAATCACCTAATATTTTAAATAATTTATTGTCAAATCCTGATTTAAAAAGAGAAATGGCTAATAATCCGGCATTTGGAGTTCAAATTATAGAATTAATTTTGAAAGAGTTTGGGACACAACTATCTGAACAACAATATGAAAAAATAAATAATTATCTTGAAAGGGCTAATCAACAGACATCCCAACAACAAGTAAATCAACATCAAGTACAACAACAAGCACAACATCAAGTACAATACCAAAAACAACAATATAATCCCATCCAACAACCACAAAATCAAAATCAACAACAAAAACAAATGATATATCATCCCACACAAAATATGAATTTAAAAGATAGGTATGAAACTGAAGAAGAAGAAGCTACTAGAAAATTCGAAGAAGAACAAAGAAGACAAAGAAAAGAATTCGAAGAACAACAAAGAAAGAGAAAAGCTGAATACCAAAAACAAATGAAAGATTTTGATGAAAGTAAAATTAATCCTTATAAATTACTTGAATTGCCTCAAAACTATACCATGGATCAATTAAAAAATGCCTATCGAAAGAAAGCTCTTATCGCCCATCCAGATAAAGGTGGTAATGCTAAATTATTCGACGAAGTAACCAAAGCTTATTTTTCTTTATTAGAAAAATTAAAACAAAAAGAAGATGATAAACAGTATTCGGATTTAAAGAACGGTTCACGAGATTATATCGAAAAGCAATCACAAGATAATAAACAAAATGTTAACTTAAAAAAGGATTCATTCAATTTAACAATGTTTAATAAAATATTTGAAGAGAATAAAATTAGTGATCCCACAGATCATGGATATGAAGAATGGCTCAAAAGTGATTCAAATGTAAAGGAACCTCCTAAAGTATTTTCGACTAAATTTAATATTGATACTTTTAATTCAACATTTGAAGATTGGAAAGAACAAGATGAAAATCTAGGTCGAGAAATTGTTTTAAGTGATGGACCTCAAGCTTTGGCAGCATACCATGGTAAAACAGGATATACAGAATTAGGCGTTGACTCGGTGAGTGACTATACGAATGCTGATCCAAGTTCAAGAGGAATTGGTTATACTGATTTAAAACAAGCTTATTCTAGAAATGGTATTATTAATACTAGAGCTGTTAATGTTCGAGAATCCTATAGAAACATAGAAGAATATGAAAGAGCTAGAGCTGCTAAGATTAGTTATACGATGACACCAGAAGAAATGAGAAGAGAAGAAATGAAAAAACAACAAGCTGAAATTGAGGAACAAAGAAGAATACAAAGGGTTCAAACAAGAGATAATCAAGCTTTTAATAGTTATAATAGGGTACACCAAATGATGTTGGATAAGCTCAAATAAACTTTTTTAGAAAAAAAGTTTTATCAAAAAAATACTTTTTTAGAAAAAAAGTAATATCAAAAAATCAAAACAAAACCCAAAATAAAAAAAGTTTGTAGAGATAAAGATCCTACAATGTACCTGAAAACCCAACATAACTAAGAACTTCCCCAACATGCGCTCGAAAAATATCCGAAAACCTCTATGTCTTTATCACGATGAATAATAAGTTTGTAAAGCTTACCATTCATTGTAATAGAAGTAGGGAAGTACTCTCCAGTATCTTTGTTAAGCTGGAAATGTTGATTGTTGGAATCCACAAGACAATCCTGAGTGATACAAGTTTTACATTCAGAACAATACCAATAATGGCGTTGTTGGTGTTGAAAATAAATCGAATGGTCATCTTCATCTTCTGAACTGTCAAACTCGTCTTCACACTCCCAGGCAATCTTCTTTACCAAAGTTCGCTCATCATCATCAGCGTAAGATTCATTTACACGATACGCCATTTTGAATGTCTTAAAAACTTCTTTTCAATGTAAATATTGATGCCAAGAAGTAATGGTTTAACTTGATAGAGAAACCAATATTTATTTTGGTTATAAAAAAAAATCAATTTTTACATTATACTTATTACTAAAAATAACAATCTTTAATTATACATAACTTACATTTTCTGTATTTTTACATAATTGTGGAGGTGCTGATATACCTCTCGTCCTTATTTTTATTGTTTTTATTTCTTCATCAGATACAGAACTGTATATTTTAGTAGGAGTATACTTTCTAACAGCATCTAATTCAAATACTTCTTTATTCTCTCTTGATAATTTGATTTTATTTATTTCATTTGTAATTATATTGAATTCAATATTGTATTTTATATTCAGATCAATCAATCTGTTCAAATGTTCATGTAATATTTTATCAGAAACTGAAGTATTATTATTTTTAGAATCAGTTTCTATAGAGGAAGATGGAGATGGAGGTGGAGATGGAGGTGGAGATGTAGAAGCTGATGAAGATTTATCTTTTGTAGATAAATTAGTATTTTTGAAACAAAAACAGAACATCAAACATATTCAGATTTATATAATATAATATACAATAATATACAATAATATACAATAATATACAATAATATAAAATAATACATTTTTTTTTTGTTATTTTATTTTTTTTGTTATATTAAACATAAAACAATAATGGTTAATCTTACAAAAATAAATAATAAAAAAAATACCTTCAAAATAAAAAATAAAACTAAAAAAAAACATTTTACCCAGAAGGGGGGAGATATATATAGTGATATCAAGAAATTATGTAGTGATAGAAAACTTGAAAAAATAAAAGAATTGATTGGTGTTATGGTGGGATCTGCTGAAAATGATCCTTTTACATATAATTATAACCCACCTTCTAGATGGAAAGAAAGTATATTAGAAAGTCCACAAAAAGTATATGAGTGGTATGTTTCAAAAAACCCTCGTTTTTTACCTATTGTAAAACAAAACAGAATAGAATTAGAAAAAATGGAACCCAAAATAAAAGGAGATAATGGTTGGGAACCTGTATTAGATATAGAACCATATCCTGAAGTAAAAGTACCTGAATATGATTTTTTAGTTATGGGTATGGTTAAAAATTTATTATTAATACATTTTAATAATCATATGCCACAAATTTCACATCAATTTGGAAAAGAAATTAATAATAATAATAATAAAAAATCAAGAAAATTGTTACAATCACCATTAGAAAAAAAACAACATGATGAGTTAAAACGGATATCACTTGAAATTTTAAGTCATTTTAATAAATTAATTATTGATGGTTATAAATATACAGATTTTTTAGATTGTTTATGTGATTATTTATTGTTTTTTTCAATAGGTGATTTAAATCCTGTAAGTGATAGAATAATAAGCTATATTAATTTTATTAAGTCTCTTAAAAAAACATGTTTTTTAGTACTCCCAACATTTGAACAAGTTAATTTTAAAAAGATTCTAAATTTATCCTCTGCTCCTGTTTTAAATTTTAGATTATCAAATTCAAGAGTGTTCGTTCATGAAAATGATCAAATATTATTATTTGAAATAGCCCATGATATTGAGTTTCATTGTGACCTTACACATTCTATTAAAAATTATATTCCGAAAAAAAAGGACCCTTTTAGCTTTATTTCATCAGATGATCTTATTTATAAACCAAGTGAAATAGCAGCTTTATATTCTAAAAGATTAAGAGAATTCAATAAATTATATGGTTATTACAATTATAACAATAAAAATATAAAAGGAGAAGAATATAGTTCCGGTCAAGAAAGTAATACTAATAATACTAATAATACTAATAATTTTACAGATAAAGAAAAATATTTATTGTGTTGCTTATTATTTTATTTATTTCATGAAGTTGGTGTTACTGATAGTAGTGATTCTATAATTAATGATTTTAATGAAGGTTTTATTAAAGAAAAATTTATGAATTTTATAAGAAAATTACTCGCAGGGGTTTATAATTTTGAAAATATGAAAAAAAATTTTTTCTTGAATAAAGCAAAAACTCACCCTGGTTTTATAAAACATATAACATTTGATAATATTAAAAGTTTAGTAGAAAAATTCGCCCACTATTATTAATGAGCTTTTGAGTAACATTTTTTTCTAATATATATTTAAAAAATTATATTATAAATGTTGTCATAACGAATTAGAAAAATTTATGATTCGTCAAAGTAATAAACCTAGAGATCGAAAAGCAAATAAAAAGTGTATTGTGAATGGACTTTTACATCACGATAAAGATGTCAAGCCTAAGTGCGAAATAGTTCATAACCGAGACAAGAATGCAGTTCAGAATATGTTAAATATAGTAACATCATTAAAAACAACTGGATTGCGTCTTAAAGTATTCAGTCGCGAAGAAAAAGAAAAAGTGGAACCTGTAAAGAAGAAACTTAAAAAAGCGACCTAAATTCATTCACATTTCACGATGTGATATACCCAAATTTTTACAGTATTATTATTTTCGTGTCATTTAAAATAGACCGTGTTGTAAAACAAAAACAAGAAGTAGCTGTTGATAGAACCCTTGTTATTAGTGGATTAGTCCTAGTATATATGGTAACATTTGGTCATGGATTACCAACCAAAATAAATAATAACTTAAAATTGTAAATTATTTACTTTTAATTTCTTTAACTTTTCCGTTTGGTATTTCTTTTCGATGATTATATTTATTTGATTTTAATGTTGTCATATAATCATTACCAAAATTAATTCTAAGAAAATAGTCTGGATTATTAGGTATTTTAACCATAGATCCTAAAAATTCAACATTTTTACTTGGAAAAAAATAACTATTTAACCATTTTTTTTCAAAAAAAGTCATAAATTGAGGAGTGTAATCGTAAATAAACAAATCAATAAATGGCCATTTATATCTATCTAATGGATTAATTACAAATCTATTAATATGTTTATTGTTTACTTCAATACCTTTTCGAGAACATAGTTTAATTAAGAAATTTTCTCGATTAATAAAGATTAAGTCTGATTTGTATTTTGTATATATTGATGGTAATTTTTCTAAAATTGTTTTATCAACTATTAAATCAATATCATCGTCCCATGGTATAAAATCATTATGTCTAACATAACCCAACAGAGTACCAGAAATTAAGAAATAATTTATATTAAATTCATCGAGTATTGATATAGTTTTCTTTAATAATTCAATTGCCAATGGTTTATATTCACCAAATCCATTTCTTTGGTCAAAATATAGATAATTACTTTGATTTAATAATCCAGATTTTGCTAAATTATTCATATTTATTACTGATTTATTATCCATTTTTATTTGTTGTAATGTATTTAGTTATTTATTTAGTTATGTAATTATTTAATAATTTAGTAATTTAATTTAATATTAGTATAAACAATGTTATATTATCTAATCTCACTAAATATTATTTTTTTTATATCTCAATGTCAATGTCAAATATTGATCAATACAAAGCTGATTTAATTAAAAAAGTCAAAGATCAGTTTAAGGATAAAGTTTTAACTGGAACTGATGCCAAACAATTACAATATGAAGAATTTGCTGTAGATCTATGTTATAAAAATATCAATTTAACTGATATTTTACAAAGTAAACTTAAATCAGAATCAAAAGATTCAAATTGTCTGGTTATAAATATTGAAAAAGATGTTATTAGATATAAATCAATTGTTTCTGAATTACAAAAAATTGGAATGACTAACTTTGTACACTTGAAAGCAACTTATTGGAAAGAAAAAAAAAATATGTTAAATGATCTAAAATTTATTCTTGAATTTCTTCGAAATTTTCAAGTCAATAAAGATGGTATAGATGGTATAGATGGTAAATATGATATGATAGATTTATCAGAGTTGAAAATGAATGATTTTTCGGAATTCAATGATCCTAATATTTATATTCAGGATGGTCCTTTAGCTTGTTATTGTAGTCATGTAAGAAGTATGATTTATGGATATACAAATTTTAGTCCTTCCCAATATACTATTATTATTGAAGATGATGTATTTATTTCAAATACTGAAAAGATTGAAAAATATATTAAGGAAGTTCCAGAGGATTGGGATATTATCTTATTAAATTCGATGCCATTAAATATTAAATATGACAGTGAAACATGGTATAAAATGAATAATACATTTCATTCAACACATTTTTATATAATTAGAAACAGTGCTTTACCATTTATTTTCCAAAATATATATCCTATTTATGATCAAATAGATATATTAATTGCTAAATTATATGATAAATTAAATATTTATAACATAATAGATACTGTTTACCAAAAGAATTTTTCAACTAATACTCAAAATAACTTGAATGCTATTTTCAATAGTCCTAATTACCATGGGATACGTGCTTATCTGAATTCGATTAAAACGTCAACATTTCTATACCTAGAATATAGATTACCTAATAATACAGTTCGCAATGGTGAAATTGTTGAACAGATATTTTTTGATGTAATTTATAACTTTATTGTCAATAACTTTAATTATGAAGCTAGTAATTATTATAACGATAATATTGAACCTAAAACTACTACTGAAGTAAATGTTAATTTTCGATCAAATGAAAATGAAGATACATACATGAAAGAAATAGAAGATTTATATCAACATGAAGAATTTAAACAAATATATCATGATTTGTATATTGTTATCAATAGTTGTATGAAAGGAAAAAATGTTCATTATCAAACTATTTCATTGATGAAAGATATAATGAATATAATAGATTGTTTTGAACTTCATAACACAAATACTAATCTCCGATTAATCAATACTAATGAATTGAATCTAGAAATAGAAATGAAATTACACGCTTATTCTTATGGTTCGACAGCAAATACTTATTTATGTCAAATTGAAACTGAAAATGAAACATCTACAAATAAACAGATGATATTAAAGGTTTATAATAAGAATCTTCGATGGAAATGTGAAAATCACGATGATTCTTTTCAAATATTTCAAAATGAATTAAATATATTAAATAAATTGACGGATATATATCCTGCTAATTCTATACCTAGAACACCTATATTGATTGATGTTAATTCTGAGAAAATGTTTCTAATAATGAACTTTCTAGGTACATCTTTATTTGAAAAATTTATTTTACCAAAAAATTGGAAAAAGCAAATCAATAATATTTTTGACTATTTGACATTACATAATATTGAATATCCAGAATTTAACCTTAAGAACATTCTAGTTCTAGATAATAAAATATCATTTGTAGATTTTGGGTTAGCTAGATTTAATCAGGATAATCATCAACAAAATGTAATTAATAAAAATCAAAATCATGCTAAGATTTTTATTGAAATTATTGAAAAATTAAAAGATAAAATGTCAATTTTAAATGAACATCAAAAAAATCAAAAATATATTCTTTATCAAACTTTTATCAATAACATGAAACTAGAAAATAAATATCCATATAATATATTCTAATTCTATAAATAAAACTATAAATAAAACTATAAAAATTTAGACGTTAGATTCAGATATCATCTATAGTTGTAATTTTTTTTAAATATTTATAATGACCTTCAACTAATTTGTATTTGATATTCTTTAATAATGGTATGTATTCAAAATAAATTCTATTACCATTTTCATCTTTTTTATTTAGATAATATTCATGAAAATATTTTAATAAGTCATAATTAATACATATTGGTGTACATATTTCTAGATAATCATCTCTATTAACCGTCTCCAAAGTCTTAATATTCAGTAAACCATTATATAATTTCATGTAATATTGAGTATATAAGTAGTTATCATTATGTAAATCTAATAGATCAATTATATGTTTACTTGTAATAAAAGGTCTAGCTGAATCATGTATTATAATATTTTTAGGTATATTTTTAGGTATATCATTTGAATATATTGAATTTATATAATCTAATCCTGTGTTAATAGACTCTATTCTACAATCAATATCATTTATTAAAATCTCAATTTTAATTTCAGTTTCAGTATTTTTAATATATTGGTTTTGATAATAATTTATTGAATCAAAATATTTAGAATTAGTTATAATAATTATTAAGTTTATTTTATTTGTTTTTATAAAAGCATCAATTGAATGAATTATAACTGGTTTTTGATTGATCATGAACAACTGTTTCGGTATATGGTGATTTGATATAAAACGAGTACTATTTCCTGCTGCGAGAATAATACCTATATTGATTATATCCATTTATTGATAAATATTATAATAAAGTGGTAAAACTAAACGACCGTTATTGTTAAAAATTGATTTTTTTTTTATTTTAATAAAATATTGGTTCTTCTCATTTTATAAGATTAACCACTTCTATTCGGCATACCATGGCTGAGTACTCTCGGGAGTCTAACGATTACCCCACAATCAACTCTTCATCCACATGTCCGGAAGAATTTTCTGAATATGCGGAAGATTTTATCCTGCGGAATATGAATGATCTTCTTGATCTGGGTGATTCGGAAACGGTCACTTGGATTTACGAGGAGATCTGTCCGGAGGACGATGATGATAACAATCGCGAGATCAACATCCACCACTTGTTTGTCGTTTCTTTTGATTCGACAACAAGTCAGTATACATATCATATGTTCTATGCTGAAGAGTGGTTTGAGCCAGAAGTGTCATTAGGCCCATACCTAACTTGTGACTTCTTCGAAACTCATACAGAAAACTCTGACAAGTTTGTCCCAATTACCAAATGGGCCGAATTTAGATCGTTTTTAGGTGTTGAATGAGATTCTTCTCGTCTACATTGTATTCATTCTTGGATACATTAGTTTTTTTATTCATTTTCATTTCAATTCAATTCATCTTACAAAAAACAGCAAAATTAAAAAAATTTTTAGAAAAAAAAATTGATTCATATAAATGCTTATAAATATTATTGGTTATTATATCTAATAGTAACCTCTTTCTAATCAGATAATAAAATGTCTGAATATTCTTCCAATAACATGAATTTTAACTATTTTTCGAAGTATGCCAAGAAGTTTGTTAACAATTATATGGTTCAGGATCTTAATTTAAAGATTTCGGAAGAAATTGTTTGGATTTTCGAGGAGTTATCACATGATGGATATGATCAGTATGGTCCCAAATCAAATCTCTATTATCTATATATCACAATCCATGATCATGATACCAAAATGTATACGTATCATATGTATACAGCAGAACAATGGTATGACAAGGGAGAGATTGTTGAGTATGAAAAATGCTTGGTTAAACAATCTGAAAAATACGTTGATATAAATGGTTGTAACAATTATCGACTTATTGAAGATAAAAAATAGATAAAATGGTTAGTGACTCTTATTGAAAATTGAATCTTTTTTAAAATATAATTTTTTATTGGTTATTCAATTCTGAGATTAACCGTTTATACACAGATATTAATTAAATGTCTGCGTATTCTTTGGCGTGCAACAACGCCAATGTTGCCTACTTTTCGGACTATGCTAAGGAGTTTGTCGTTGATGAGATGATGAAGATTTTAAACTTAGGTGAAAAAGAAATTATCACCTGGATTCAAGAATGTTTGTCTCACGATGGATACGATAATGAAGGTCCTGAATCAAACCTCTACGATTTGTATGTGATTTCCTACAATTCAGCATTGCACATGTACACTTACCATACATTTCATGCTGAACAGTGGTTTACACCAAATGAGGTTGTTCAATACAGTCATGTTTCTTCCGTCAACTCCACAAAATACTATCCTATTTTTAACCAATTCGATTTACATGAAGTCCTTTCTGGTCAGAAATAAGATTGCGTAGTATTCAAAAATGAGGTTCTTTAATCTCATTAATTTTTTTATTGATTTTTTTATTGATTTTTTATTGATTTTTTATTGATTTTTTTTATTGATTTATTGATTTATTGATTTATTGATTTATTGATTTCATGAAATTGACCAATAATAACCTTCATCTTCATTTCGTTCTTTGAAATAAAGTAAAATATCGTCTAATAATTCTTTAGGGCATTTATCAGATGGAACTAGAATACCTCTATCATCTTTACTTAAATGCTTACTGGGATCAAATTGATGATCGATAAGTATCTTCCATCTTTCCGAATATTTACGATTCTTTTTAGACCCATGAAAAAAATGTCTAATAACACCTGGAACATAACCAAAACGTAAGGTACTCATCTTTTTCTGAAACTCAATAACTGATTTCTTGAAACCATCACTAGATTGTTCATTTAGTGATTTGATACCATTATTGATAATACTTAACATCATAATATTATCACCTGAACCTAGAATTGATACTTCAAACAATCCACCTATTTTCTCATAAGCTTTTCTTGTAATTGCCCAGGCATAACCTGGATGCCAGTAATTGATACCTTTACAAATATTATAATTATTATTATTTTTAGAATACTGAAAACCAGCACTATTAAATACATTCATACCAAGTAATTTAGGGTTCATATCCACCGCATGTGACCATAATTGAACAATATCATAACTACCATTTAATAATTTTAAGGTGTCTAAAGCCCATGTAGGTGATTCAAAATCAATGTCCGCATCTACCCAAGCGAAAGCTTTCCATGTAGGTGGTAAAAGATTCTTAACTCCTAAATTTATCATATTTTCTTTATGCCAAATAGGAACATTGGTTCTTAACTGTAAATGATTTTTATTATTTTTTTCTGTAATAATGTATTGTTGATTTTTATAGGCTAATTCAACAACATACAATATAACATTCTCTTCATTTTCCATTCTTTTGATAAATTCACGAGCTAGGATGTATCTTCTGGCAAATAAACAAGGATTTGATATAACAATAATAACATGAAGCTTGTCTTCAATTGGATCATTATTGATAATTGTTTCTTTAATATTATTTTTATATATAACAATATTGTCAATTTCTATTCCATTAATAACGGTCATTTTACTATATATGTATACTTTTTTTTAATCAATGAATTTGTTAAAATAATGCATGTATGATAAATTATAACTCATAAATTTTTCAAAATAAATTATGTAATAGTAAAAATATTAAAGAAAAAAAATAAAAATAAAAATAAAAATAAAAAATTATTTGAAAATATTTATATAGATATAGTTATAAATGTTGCTAAAATATCTTAGACTTAAACTGTATTTACAATAATTCCAATTTTTGTTTTTCAGCATTATTTTTTGTGTCTTCCATTTTTTTTATCAATGCAACATTATCCTCAAAAGTATTATTTTTAAGCTCTCGCTGATAAGAATACAATATTGTTAATTTTTTATTTTTTTTATAAGTACAAGGACAAGTACAATTAAGCTTATCTCTGTTCATAAAAATTATAAGTATAATTGAAGCCACAATACAAATTGTTATTATTATAATGCCTTCAATATCAATGTCCATTATTATTAACTTATTAAATTATTAACTTATTAAATTATTAACTTATTAAATTATTATACAAACAATATAAATTTTCAATTTTTACATTCTTTTTTCCTTGAAAGTTAATGATTCATAATTCATACAATATCGTAGACCTGTTGGTGGAGGTCCATCATTAAAGACATGTCCAAGATGAGCATCGCATCTAGAACATAAAACTTCATCACGGACCATGTTTTGACTATAATCTTTAACAATTCTTAAATTATTCACAGAGAAAGGTTCGTAAAAACTAGGCCATCCAGTATGAGATTCATATTTTGTTTTGGATGTATAAAGAGGTAAATTACAACATCTACAATAGTATATACCTACCTTCGACTCGTCACTTAAATTTTCAAATCTAGGTTTATTGGTACCTTTTCTTCTAGTTATTTCAAACTCATGAGGTGTAAGTATTTTTCTCCATTCAGCATCAGATTTAATAACTTTTGGAACCTTTTTGGTAATTCCAGATTCTAAAGTAACAAGAACCATGCTATTTTTATTTCTATTTTGTGTCTTCTTTCTCTTTCCATTACCCTTTTCTATTGTTTTAGATTTCATTTTGTATATACATTATATAAAAAAATATTTTTCATTTTATTTCATTTTGATAAAATGAATTATATTATTTGATAATCTAATTATTCTATACTGAGTTAGATCAGTAAATTTAGATTGGTAAGCAAACATTATATAATATTCTGTTTTTGTTTTAATTTTAATTCAAATATATTATAAATATTTTATATTATTTTGTCATTATTTTATCATTATTTTATCATTATTTTATCATTTTTAAATTTTAATGATTTATTCCAAACAATTACTTTAACATTCCTTAAAAAAAATTCCTTAAAAAAATTAATTTTTATATTTTTTGATGAAACTTTTTTTCTAAAAAAGTTTTTAGTAGGCCATAAACTTTATTTCTGTATCTGTATAATACATGTTAGATTTGTCTTTTAGATGATAATAAGCCAGAAATAGATTATCATATAACATATCAATATGATTACACAAAGAATACATTGTCTTCATCTTATTATTAGGATTAATATCAACCATCGTATATTCTTCAGTAACTAAATCAAATAAATAGATCTTACCATATTCATTAGCAATTATTATTTTATCATTTAAAGCACTAAAAGACATTGCTGTAATATTTGGTTTAAAATAATCATTTTTGTCATATGGAACACTCATTGTTTTTATTAAAGAACCTGTATTTTGATCCCAAAAATTAATATTATTATCATCTGAACCAGCCATAATACAATTTGATATAATCATTGAATGTGGTTCAAATCCACACTTTTCATTGATTCTATATTTTTCTTCATCTTCTTCCTGTTCCTCATCTTCCTCATTTTCTTCATTTTCTTCATTTTCTTCATTTTCTTCATCTTCATATGTCGAATGATGTAATTCATCATTATAATTACCTTTAATTTCAGATACAAAGATTCCTTTATCAACATTACAAATATCAATAAAATTAAAAGATTTATATAAATCAGAACTATCTTTTTCACTTAATAGGATAGCCAAAGTTTCACCATTATTATTAGTTGTAAATTTAATATCATCTACACAGATAGTTGAATGATCTGTATTTGTTATATTTGTTGTAAGATATACTGGTGAAATTGTAAGATTTGAAAAGCACCATATAACAATATTATTCTTGTTACGATCATTAACCATTACTATTTTATCATCATTTGGTGTAAAACCTAAGCGATAAGTATTTTTAAATGTATGTTCTGTGATAAATAATGATTTCTTATAGTTATTTGTTTCTAAAAATACATCCAATTTACAAATCGATATATTAGATTTTGTGGAGAAGGCAATATATTTTTGATTATTTGAAATAGCAAAAGAAATTAAATCAGGAACATCTACATTTATGGTTTCTCTTGTCGCTACATCTATAATTATGATATGACGTTGGATTATATTTAAAATAGAATAGTTACCTGGGATTTCACCACTACGTGCATTCATGATGATTTTACGCCCATTACTTACGACCTTATGGGATAATACAATTTTATTTAATGAAATATTATTAACAACTGATATTTTGTTACATATTTTAGGTTTAGTTTTAGATACAATTCCATCAGTTGTTATTTTTTTATTTTTACCTTTATTAATTACTTTAGTATTTGGCAATTCAGCCGCCATTATTAAAGACTTCAATATATTCTATATATCAAACTAGAATTTTAGTTAAATTAAAAATAAAAATATTCAATTTTATTATTTTATTTTATTATTCATCATCTTCTTGACAATCTTCATCGTCTTCATCATCTTCATCGTCTTCATCGTCATCTTCATTACAATCATAGCAATCATCGTCATATTCTTCTTCTTCTTCTTGATCATCAATAACATCACAATCAACATCATATTTCTCTTCATATTGATCTACTTCTTCTTCGTCATCATCAATGTCTTCTTCGTCTTCGTAATATTCTTGATCATTTAAGATATCTTTGCTGCACTCTAATAAATTATGATTTTCTTGATTATCTTCTATTTTGTATAAATCTGGTGATATTTGTGATAAAACAGAATAAGCAGATGCTTTTAGTATCCCATTTATTAATCTTTTTTTCTGAGAACCATTTAATCCAATAAATTTTTTATGGTATTTAAAAATTTGGTCATTTGTAATTGTTATAATTTTTTTTATATTTTCAACCATTGTTGTTTTATCCCATTTACCATTAATAGATTTCTCAAAATGTTCTCTTAATGATTTATCACTTAATATGAATGGTAGTATAATATTATCAATTGATATATCTTTTCCATTTAATTCTTTATATTGTTGAACAGCACTTTTTTTTAAATAATGTACTAATGAAGAAATACAGCTATTTATACCATCATTTTGATAATTTTCTAAAAGAATTTGACATTGTTCATTAGTTAAACCATGTTTTGTTTTATAATTTTCAATAAAAGTATTGATATCAATAACATTACCAAAATTAGTATTTAAATATTGAATTTTTGATATCTTTAGATTATTATTAATGATAGTATTATTATTTATTACATTATTACAATTATTATACATTTTAAGATTCTTATTTTCAACATCTTTAATAGCAATTTCTTTTTCTAAATCTTTTTTATTTAATTCTTTTTTTAGTAATTCATTTTCGAATTTAATTTCTTTTGCCCGATTTTTCTTATTTAATTCTCTTTTTAATAATACATTCTCAAATTTAATTCTTTGTAATTCTAATTGATTTTTAATAGATTGATAAGAATTACTACAATAATATTGGTTTTTAGTATTACTAAATATAGGAATTTGAACTTTTAATTCACATAATTTACGATGTCTTGATAAACTACTTTGATGACTATACATTTTAGCACAAAATTCACATTCATATTTATCTTTTGTAACTAATTCATTAACCTTTTTAAGATGCTTTACAGAAATATTATGTCTTTTCAAATTATAATTAGTTGTTGTAAAAAAATCACAAATATTACAATGATACATTTATATATACTTTTATCTATTTTAACCCTTTTTATTTTAAGTTTTATTTTGATAATTTATAATAAGATTTTATTTTTAACGCAAAATGCTAAAATATATCTTTTTGTGAAATGGTTAAAATCAGCCAACCTCCGCATGTCTTTTTTTTTTAAATTTACTAATGCGTAAATATCCCTAAATATATCGTTCTAATTTTTTATTAATATTCAACATCTGCTAAACGTATAGCAAATTTTAGTAAGTTAATATAATGTATTACTATATTTTCCATATTGATATGCTTCTATTTTTTTAATAATACTAATCGTCATTTGCGATATATTATTAGTATTTTTTATATAATAACATTATCCCAATTGTTTAGCATCTAAAAAAAACGATGTTTTTCATGATTTTTTGGTCTTTTTTTTTCAAAAAAACAAAACTAAAAATAAAAATTTACACCTAAAAATTTTTTTTGATGCAGAAAATGGCCATACGATGAAAAAAAATGTGAAAAGTGTTGATTGTTTTTTGCATTTAATTTGCATTTTGCAATTTGCTCTCCAACTTTTATGAGAGCAAATTGCAAAATTCAAAAAACTTTTTTGCAAAATTTTACACCACCTCAGCATTTTTTTTTATTTTTATTTTTTTATAAATTTTTATTTTTTAAAATATTTAAAATAGTAATAATCTAAAATGATACTTTTTTCTCGAAGTAAAAGGGGTACTATGCATTTTTATTTTTTTAGAATTTTTAAGGACCAAAAATTGTCATTTTAAGAAACGTAAAAATCGTTAAATAAAACTGAAAAAAAGGTCTCAAAAATCAAAATCCGGACTTTTTATTCGACGAATTTTACTTTTGGACTTTTTTTATTCGACGATTTTTACTTTTGCATTTTTTTATTCGACGAATTTTACATGTACTTTTTTTGAAAATGAAAAAAATATTTTTGAAAATGAAAATGAAAACTAAAATTAACAAAAAGATCAAAATAAATCTTAACAATCGCTTAAATCACGATAGTTATACAATTTACGTTCCGAATCATCCTCACCGCATCCAACTAATTTAATATTTAGATAATAACCATGATCGGTAAAGTTAGAACGTTCTCTAGCTACACTATTAGAACAACGAGGGTTTTCACCTTCCATACATTCAATATATGTCAAACTATCAGTTGGATAAAAGATTTCATGACCAATATGTGTGAATCCCATCGCACGGTAAGGTAGATGAACTACAGGATCATGTCCATGTGTCAATCGATAATATTCTTCAACTTTAGAATCATATAATACAGCATACTGAAGATTACCTACACGAGGAGCACCAAGACTAATCATACGGACATAAGGAATCCCCAATACTTCAACTAGGTCCAAACTAGCAATGGTAGCAAGAGCACCACCAAGTGAATGTCCTACAACCAATAAATCATCTACATAATGATTTTTAATAAGATTATAAATTTCATCCTGAATAGATTTGTAGGCTGTCCAAAATCCTCCATGGACCTTGGCGGATGGATGGTTTTTATAAGGAATTAACTTACTATAATTCAGGTCAATTTTGGCATCTTTTAAATCTTGACTTCCTTCAAAAGCAAGTACATATTTTTTATAAGTATTAGTATTAGTATTGGTATTATCATCTGTATCTGTTAGTTCACCAAAATAGCAAAATGTAGAAGTAAATTCATCCCAAAAAGTGTCTATAATATTAAAATTAGAAACATTATTACACCAATGACAATTCCAATTATTTACTGATTTTTCTGGACAGTATGTAATAGCACTTAGAAAAGTTGCTTGATACCCAATAAAATTATCATAATTAAGATAGTTATTTTTTTCTTTAATCGGTTTAGCAGATGCTGTAAATACAATTAATAGGGAAAATAAGATACTATAAAAGTTCATATTAATTTATTTTAATATAGATTGAATTAAATTATATAGTATTGAAACTAATTCAATTTTATAAATATAAATATAAAAACAAAAATAAAAATAAAAATAAAAATAAAATATGGTTCATTTATACAATTAGTATGTTATTATTATTAATTATCATTATCATTATTAGTACCAAATCCTAAATATCCATGATTGCCATTATCATTATCATTAACATTGATATAACCATTGGTATAATCATTGATATAACCTGGCGGTGCGTTATTGCTTAATGGAGGTGGTTGATTATATTGATTATTTTGATTATTTTGATTTTGATTTTGATTATTTTGATTATTTTGATTATTTATTCCTTGAGAATGAGGAGTATAATCTGGAGGTGGTTCTTGATTTCGAATAACCCATCTTTCAGAGTAATAATCACTATTATAATCAGGAGCATTGTTTGGATCAACACTAAGTTCTTTCCATTTTTTTTTTAAATAAGGAACTGCTTTGTCGACTAAAAACACAGCAGCTGCCGAAAATAATTTACCTATCTCAATCCATTCAGTTAATTTTCCAATCGTACCGAAAATTACACCTGTAACTAGAAGACAAAAACAAGTCGCCCCAAGAAATGGGATTGTAATTACCTTTAAGCCAATTTTTAAATATTTTAAAATTCCACCTCCTACTTGTGTTCTATTACTATTTAAATATTGTTTCATGAATTCCATTAATTCATTAACTAATCTGGAAAATACAATTTGTTTTAAACTGTCTCTATCTTGATCATTTAATAATTTAATTAATTTAATTAATTTAATTAATTTAATTTTTGGTTTTTCAACTTTATATTTTTTTAAAATATCATTTAATTCATTTCTAAATAATAAACTATATAATTTTGATAAATTTAATAAACGATGTGCACGATTACATTGACCTTCAGTAACTTTATTATTTTTTTTTCCAAAATATGCATTTAATATTTCTTTTAAAACCAATTCAACATCATCTTTATTTTTTTTATATTCTTCAACTATTTCTTGTGTAAATTCATCAATATTTTTTTTTCCTAATTCATCAAATACTTTTTGAAAATTAAAAAATTTTTTAAATAAAGTTTTAACAATTGCATCAATTTCACCATCCATTTCATTTACTTTTACAATTTCTTGATTATTTATAATTTCTTGATTATTAACAGTATTCTGATTAGGTAAATGATTAGGTAAACATGTATTATTTTCAATATATTTAGTTAAATCATCAATACTAACTCTTGGGTTAATTTGACCATTTTTATATAAAGAATCTAATAAACCTTTTATTAATTTATGTTTTGACATTAAATTTAAAAATAAATTATCGCAATCACCTGCTTTGGAAAAAAATTTTAAGAGAACTGGGTTTTCACGACAAGCTTTATCAAAATCACCTCGATAAATATCATGACTTGTAATAAAATCAACAAAATTATTTAGATCATTCGTTTTAAGTTTTAATGTATTTCCTCCTCTTAATTGCCTCTTTACTGTCATCACTTTTTTAGATTTAGATTTAGATTTAGATCTAATAGATTTAGATCTATTTTGTTTTTTGATAGTACGATTTAGAACCATATTATCTATATACCAAAATTATAATTTAAATTATTAAGAGAAAAAATATAAAAAATCATCCCTTAAATTATTCTATATAATTATAAGCTTCATTATTGAAATATAATTTCCAAACTCTTAAAGAATCTTTGCGACCAATTCTCTGAGCTCGACCAATAATTTGATGAAGTAAATCCGCCCCTTGACGATGTAATATAATAATATCACTCGAATTTTGTAAGTTCAAACCAGCACCAAAGAATCGTGAGTTAATCAACAAGACATCAATTTCTTTGTCACCAGGTTTAAGATCATCACCACGATATTCTCTCAATGTTTTATTAATTGAAGCCGATGTTCCTTTAATACGAGAATAATTAATATTAAATTTATCCAAAACACCTGTTATTTTAGCATTAAAAGATCCTTCATGTTCCGAAAAAACTAAAATTTTACGTTTTTCTTTGGTAAAATTCTTAACCTTGTATTCAATGATCTTTTCAAAATTCGTATATTTATCGTTATTTAGTGAATTATCTAATAATTCTTTTAAGGCAAGTTCTCTTTCCTTATTAATATCTTTTTCACTCTTTAATTTACCTTCTTTTCCTTCTTTTCCTTTTCCTTCTTTTCCTTTTCCTTCTTTTCCTTCTTTTCCTTTTCCTTTTTCTTCATCCTCATCTTCATCATCTTCTCCATTTGATTTTTTATTAATAATCATAATTTTATCTAATGTAAGACTATCCCGACATTTAGGACAGATATTTTTACCAGAAATCGCAATAGCCAAACATGAAAAGCAAAATACATTCTGACAACATCCAGTAACAGCCGGATTATTAATATCATCAAAACAAATATCACAACATTCTACACCCTTAATCCGTTCTTCAATCAATTTAATTTTTTCTCTTGTTTCCTGAATTTTTGTTTGGGTTCTTTCTAAAGCTTCTTGCTTAGCTTTAGGTGTAACATAATCTTTAGTTTGTTTTTCTTTTAATTCTTCTTTAAATTCCAATATTTTTTGTTCAAGTTTTTGAGTAACAGCTTTAATAATATTGTCTTCTGATCCTTTTTCACATGAAAGACGTCCAATAGCACCTTCTGTATCTCCAGCATTAAGCATTAATAAAACATCATTAGATACAACACCATTCAATACTTTAATTTGAATGTTATCACGACATACAAGTAGATGTTCAATCAATTCAGGTAATTTAAAAGACATTTCGATAAAAGCATCATCATTTTTAAGATAATAATTACCACGATCAATATCACCTTCATACATTTTGAAAGTATCCTTGATGAATCCATTACATTTAATTCCTTTTTCTTTAATTTTCTTGACAATTTCTCTCATATTTTGATCATTATGTCCGTTATATCCATATCCATAATGCGAACGATTATTTACCTGTTGTAATTGAGTAACTGTTTTTTCAATTCCATCTGGATTACATAAAGACATATATGAACTGGTTACAAACCAATAAAAAATAGATTCTATTTTGAGTGTATTTGGAATATTAATTGAATCCGCTTCATCAAAAATAAGTCGATTAACAAAAAATTTGTCTTTAATCAGATAAAATGCCAATTCATTGTAAAGCGTGGCTGAAACCAATACAATTTCAGTATTTTGTAGTTTATCATCATCTAATTGACCATATTGATTAATTATTCTTTCCTTATCTGGATGATCATTATAATATGGTTCCAAATATCGATAATATTTAGTGTCACGAACTTGTTTGGGAAGATTTTGATTTAGATTAATGTGTGATGAATTAACTAATGATGAAATTGATAATGAATTAGGTGTAAACATCCCAATACCATTTTTAATATATTCACAACTACGAAGATTATTAATTAATCCGTTAACAGTAGGTTCATCAAGTGGATCTGTATCTTCATAAAGTTCATCCAATAAATAATTTTTAAGTATATTTTTTAAAGATTGAAAAGTATTGATGGAATAGTATCTAAGTTTTGTTGATTTTGATATGTAATCTTCCCATTGCTTAAATACCCCGTGAGGAACTACAATTACATTAGTATCTATTTTTTTACTTTCAGGATAAATAGTATAATGTGTTAAATCATTAAATTTTTGAAATTTAAGAGTTTGACTAAGTGATGGAGACGATGCGATAGTCCCTAACACTTCATATGATTTACCAGCACCAACATGATCACATATAACCCCAAATTGTGTTACCATTTGTTTATTGGAACCAATGACATAAGGTTTTAAACTTTCTAATTTGCGAGCATGATAAATGATAGTTTTTTGATGTTCTTTAAGAGGAATTATAATTTTATCTGGTTGATCTATTCGAGGTGATTTTTCATCTAAATTATGTTTAATATCATATACTAAAGAAGTAGCCATATTAATTTAAAAAATTAGTTATAAATTAGTTATAAATTAATTATGAAATGTTAATCAATTAAATATTATTAATCATTTTTAACTTAAACTTTTTTTATTTTTTTTTTATCAAATTCAATTCAAAATTATATTGACATGATAACATATTGGTGTTGTTGTTGTTTTGATTTGTATTTCATGAATTAAATATGGTTTACACGGAGGCTTTCTGATTAAAAATGTGTTTTTAGATGGTGTATGGAATTGATATTCTTTTTTGTGATAAATAAATTCTTTTTGTTTACAAAATATAAATAAAATAATAATAATGATTAAGGATGTAATTAAGGATATAATTAATGGTATACTCATGAAAATAGTATCAAATGTTTCAATAACCATTTTATTGGTAAAATCAATTTTTTTGGAAATAAAATAATAATAAAAAATTGAAATATTATAATAATTATACGAGTATTGTTATAATCTTTTAAAATTATAACTTTTTACAGAACTTATTAAAATAAAATGAGTTCTCTTATTCTTAAGGCCACTGAGGCCTCTGATTGTATTTCGGCTTTTATTAATTATAAAATTCAATTACTTCATGTTAAATTGTATGTTCAGCCAAAGGAAGATGAAGAGAAAAAGGTAATTATTGAACAACTTTTACACGGTACTTACGTAAACGATGAAAAGGAAGAAAATATGAATCTTAGTGAAGAAGAACGTCAAACTCTTAAAGAACAACTCACCATTCTTGAATCTTATAAGACCCTTGGACTAGAGGATGCTTTTAAAAAAATTTCAGAAGATACGAAGGTAGTGATTGATAAAATGAATGCCGAACATGTTAGATTATCTGAACAATCCGCGGCTCAACATCAAACAGCATGTGTTAATGAAAAGAAATTAGTAACCTTGAAGGCAGAATATAATAAATTGTTAAATGCGGTTTATGACGATGATGCCAAAGAAACCGCTAATAATAAAGTTTCGAAACGTCTTCCTCGAATGAAAGAAGAAATTAATTTTCTAACAACAAATGTTCCAATTTATCGTCGAAACGCAGTTCGAATGCGTGAAGCAGATATTGCTTATCGTAAAGAAATTGAACGCATTCAGAAAGACTTTGAATTGTTTAGTAATAAGTACAAGATTCTTGATAAAAAAAATCAGACTAATGATAATGAAAGTAAAAACAATGATGATTTTGTTTCTATTGAGATTAATCCTATCAATAAACTAGAAAAACGTCCTCTCAAAGAATGTTGGTTATGCGATGGTGAATGTACTTGTGAATAATGAATAAATAATCAATGTTTAAACAGTATCTAATATTTAGATAATATTGATTAAAGTTATTTTGGCTTCTTAATACAGACATTTCTGTATTATAATTTTTTATTTTGATAAAAAAAAATATTTTGATTGGAAAAATGCTATATAAAATTGAAAAAAAATAATTTTAATTTTTTTGTATTGGTAAAAGTAAGAAATTTTACCTGTTAAAAATATATTCTTTTGAGGATATAAAATTTAAGATTTATTTTGTTGAAATAAAATAAATGAAATAAAATGGAATCGGATGATCTTTTTGGCCCATGTACATTCTTTTTGCTGGATAAATTGAATAAACTTAGATTCGAAGATTATATTCATTCTAAATTTAAATTGGATCTTAATCAAATTTTATTAAACTCTTTTGTAACTTCGGATGATCAATTCAATAAAAAATTATTTGCTCTTTCTTCAGAATTAGATGCTAAAATTATTAAAATAAAAAAAGAGATAAGAATAACTGAAATTTTAATCGAAAAAGATATGGGTGATTTGGAGACGGAAGTATATTTAGATAAATTATATGACTTACCAATTGAATACCCATCATTAAAAAAGAAAAAGAAAAAGTCTTATAGAAAAATGTGTTTAGATTCTTTAAATATTCTTAAAAATAAGTTAATCAATCAAATTAATAAAACTGTTATAGATGGTAATGTTGAAGAATACATTTTGTTAATGATAGATTTACATTATATCAACCAATATATTTCTAAGATCGTTGAAAAAAAATCTTTGAATAGTACACAAGAGTAAACTGATATTCAATCACAAAAATGTATATTATTCGTGTGTAAATGTATATAATAGATCTAGAATATATCTTTGATTAGATTCAAGCGGACAATATAATTCTTTAATTAAATCTGGGTAATCATCATAATTTTGGATTAAAATTTTTATTATTTCTATTGTAGCTTCTAAATTTTTATCAATTGGATAAAATGTTCTAAATAAATAATGAAATGGGTTATTGAATAGATGATTCTTAAAATTTCTAGTTAAATATTTTTTTAATGCATTTATTTGTAAATATTGAATCGCATACTGTATCTGATTATTACGTAAAGTAATATAAAAATAATCTCTATCAATTAACTTATCTTCGTAATGTAAAATAGGTAATTTACCGTAAGGATATATATTTCCTAAAGGATAATAAAATGGTGGTCCATCAATTGTATTATTTTTAGTATATCTTGGTTCATTTGTTGTTAAATCTGAATAATCTACAAATTCATTTCTTAATTCATCTATTGGTTTCATATTATCATTGTTCATTGTATTTTGAATTACCCATAATTCTCTTGCCTTTTCTCTGTCTCTTGCCTTTTCTCTTTCCCTTTGACGATCAAAATCACAATCATTCCCATCTAAATCCAATTTAATTTTTTTATAAGGTGGCTCCATTATATATAGTATTATTATTTATATATGATAATATAAAATTGATTTTAATTTAATTTAAGTTTTATACATATAAATTTAATTAAATCAAACCTAAATTCACATTAAAATATGTCTAACATTGATAAAAAATCCTCTGTATTATTGATTGACCTTGGTTATGCTATGTTTTATCGCTATTCCGCAACACAAGTATGGTATAAACATTCTCATCCTGAAGAGAAAGATAAATTAACCAAAGATTATAAATGGTATCAAAATGAAGAATTTATTGAGAAAATGAAAAAGATGTTTGTATCGGATATTCTTACCCTTGCTAAGAAAAATAAAATTCCTAAATCTAATATCATTATTGCTGAAGATTGTCGACTTAAAGACAATTGGCGAGTTCCCCTCTTTAGTGATTATAAATCTCAACGCTCTGAAGAACGAGACAAGAATGGATGGCAAGGAGGTCCGGCATTCGAAATTATCACAAATGAAGTTCTTCCAGAAATGATTAAAACCCATGGAGTTCATCATTTAAAACATTCTAAAATAGAAGCAGATGATATTATTTCACAAATTATTTTGAAGGAAAATAATACAGATAAGAAGGAAAAGGAAAAAGAAAAGAAAACAAAATTTATTATAGTTGCGTCTGATAATGATTATTTTCAGATTTTAGAGGACAATGTTGATTTGATTAATATGAAAGGAACAAGTCAAAAAGAAAAAATGAAATATTCTCCTAAAGGTCATTTAATTGAAAAAATATTAAAGGGTGATGTTTCTGATAATATCAAAGCATGTACTTTTAATAAAAAATGGGGTCAAGATTTAGTACCAGGTACTCCTAAGAAGGCAACTGTTGAAGGTAGTGTGTACATCAAAGTAAATAAGAAGTTTATTGATTATTATCTAGAAAACCCTGAAAAATTAGAATCAGATGTTAACAATGTTTCATGTCAAGGAGAAGAATATATCAAAGGTTATAAAGAAAATAAAAAAATTATTGATTTTACAGAACTTCCAAAAGAATATGTTGAAGATGTTCACAAAATGTACACTAAATTATTTGGAGTTTGATTCAATTAAATCTTTATATGACCAAATAAAAGATTCACTGTGAGATTTGTTTTTAATTCTAACTTTCCATGGTTCAACTTTACTAAAGATTAAATCTTTCATAATTTTAATTGTATTTTTATTTTTAAGAAATTCTTTCCATCGATAAGAGATAGGTGGGATTTTATCACCTTTATAATCATAAATAGAATCAAGCTTATTTGATGAATAATTTTCTAAATTTTTAATAGGAACCATAAATATCTTTTGTGTTTCTTTCCATTCATTTTTAATTTTAATATCATTTCTTCTTGATTTTGCTGCTAGGTTAGCAATTTCAATATCAAAATTTTCGATAGAGATAATATAAACTGTATAATTAATATAATTATCTGGAATCTCATTTTTTTTTTCTTGATCTAGATCTACATCATCCATTCTATCATCCCAATCTGTAATATTTTGTTGTTTATTAAACCATAATAATAATCTGATTCCATAATTTTCTAGATAATGATAACTAATAGTTTTTTTCAAACCTAATTCTTCAGTTCCTTCCCTAGCGGATGTTTTCCCACCACCTTCATAGATTTGTTTTTTTCCTCCAGCTAGTTCTGATACATTTTCTGTTCTAGTTCCATCTTTAATAAGAATAAAACATGGTTCGCCTTTATACATTTGAATAGGTAAAATTGCGCCACCACAATGTTTTTGAGAAGCAAAATCAAAACATTTTTCGGAACAAAAAGAATTATATTGTTGCTTTTTTGTTTTTTCTTCTAGTTTATCATTATTTTTGATTTTAATATTACATGTTTGACAATAAGAAGGTGTTATATGTTTTAGATATTTATTTGAAGAACTTTTTATTTTTTTAACATCAATTCCTTCAATAATATCTTGATTCAAATAAGTATTAATAATATTATTTTCTTCAATGTTTGTAAACATTATTCTCTTAAATTCAACATAAGTACTTAAATAATATTTGAATCAATTTTTATTATATTATTCAATCTTACAGAAATATTGATAAAAATAACCTTTCTAGGTATAGTTTTATTGATAAAATAAAAGTAAAAGTAAAAGTAAAAGTAAAAGTAAAAGGGAATTTTAAGTTAATTAAAATGTATTAGGTAAGTTTAGTTACCAACAATACGGTATGTTTTGTGACCTTTAGGGCAAAGAGCTTCACGCATAACCATTGTACGTGTCTTAGTTTTCTTTTTGATATCCTTAGCATCATGAACAACAACTCTTTGTTTGCAGAGCATACAGTAAGCTTCGTTAGCTTTCATTGGTGTCTTGGATTTCTTTGATTTCTTTGATTTCTTGGATTTACCACCTTTCATGACTTTTTTATCACCACCCTTCATGGTTTTCTTGCTACCACCACTCATTTTTTTGTTGACAGCGGCACAGCCACCACCATTCATCTTAGATTTAGATTTAACAGAGTTCATTTTTATATTTAAGTTTTTTATAAGTAATATGAGAAAAAAATTTTTGAACGCCCAAAATACTTTTTAAAAAAAAAATTTTTTTTGCCATTGCTTTTTTCTAAAAAGCAAATTTGCGTTTCTAAAATAGAATATAAATATTATTATATATTAATTATTATACCAATTATAAATTAAAATGAATAAAGAGCTAGTAGATAGTATCGAAAGTTTAATATCTTGTCGTAAAAGATTTAATAACAAAGAGTATGGAACAATTACGAATGATCAATTCGCAACTCGTATGTCCGAAAGATTTCCTAATCTTTCTGAAAATTATCCAACCATTTTTGAAAAGGCTGCCTATGGTTTCTTTGATAATCCAGAAGAATTAAAAAGATTATATATGGCAATGGGGCTTATTGAAAAAACACAAAACGGCGCAATATCAAAAGAGGATGGTGAAAAACAATTCGGACAACATTTAGTTGATGTATTTGTTACACCAAATTTACCTGAAAATAAATAAAAATAAAATTACAATCAAAATATTTTTTTATTTTTTATTTTGAATAATAATGGATCTTTCTTTTATGTGAGCGGGTGCGTGAACGAGTGTGTGATTTAGATTTGGATTTAGATTTGGATTTAGATTTGGATTTAGATTTAGATTTAGATTTGGAACGAAAATGTTTAGAAAGACCTTTAATCGCAGTTCTAACAGCCACTTTACGATTTGATTTCATTTTTCTTCTTAATAATTTTCCTTCACTTTTGCATGATTTTTTCATACATTTACTATATCTTCTTAATTCGGGAATACTTTTTGATAATTTATTCATGCATTTTCGTGTGCTTGATGATTTTTTACCAATATTTTGTACAACACATTTTTCAATCCCTCTTTCTAATTTGTCTTTCGCAGCACGTAAACTTTTTCTTTGCGATTTGCATTTTGACATCATACATTTACGGTATGCTTTGAATTCCTTAGGGGCTGATTTAGATACAATTGATTTCATTAAATGAACATATGGGTGCTTTTTAGCACTTGAAGATTTAGATTTAGATTTAGATTTATGACTAGACATTATTTATTTTTATTATTTTATAAAAAGATATTTTTATTTTTCAGAAGAAAAAATAAAATTAGAAAGATAAAAAACAAAAACAAAAAAATCAAATATATCCGATAAAATTACCAAAATAATTATCAAGATTTTTAATATATTCAGAATATTTGTCTATTTTAATATTTAGATTATTATTTTTATTATCATTGCTATTATTGTTCTCATTGTTTTTCCTCAAAATATATTGATATTTTTGATAAAAATAACTTTCTAAATTAATTGATAAATGGTAATTCTGGCACCATTCAATTGCTTTTTCAGTTTGATCATTAAAAATTAATTCCAATTCTTTCCATGAAGGTTTATTCTTGATAATATCTATAATTTTCTCAATATATAACTTTTGGTGCTGATAAGCGATTTTATTGTATTCATCAACTCTCTTAAAAAATTCTTCCGAAGGTTTTTCAAAAATAGATTTCAAAATCAAACCATTTGAATTAATTTCTTCCCATTTATCTAATATATTTTCCAATTGACAAATATAATATTGTTCTTCTTGGTTAGTTCTAAATCCCTTATATGAAATAGCAACTATGTATTTTTCAGAATTAGCAGGTCGACTAGTTAAAGGTTTAACCAAATGAACTTCTTCATATAAACAAGAAATGAAATATAATAATTGTACAGTTATCATAGAATAACTATCAAATATTTTACAAACCATTGTCCCTTTTAATTTTTGAGATTTTATTCCAGTTAATAATTCAGCCAATATTAAACGATGAGCCATTTGTTCTTGTTTATTAAAATCCACCGAAAAATCAAATCCACCATCCGCAGTAATTAGGTCAGCACCGGGTGAACCCTTCTTCAGCTTCCGAGAAAATGATCGAATATTTTGTACATTATATAAATCCCCAGTATTATCAATTCCATAATCAATCTCAATGTTTCTTTTGAATTGTTTGATCAAACTATTGGCTTTATTCCAACCAGGAATCTCTTTACTATGAGGGTTTAAAGTAATACCATAATATTTATCTAATAATGGATATATTTTGATTAATCTTTGACGATAATATAAACATGCCTCGACGAACCCACCTGGACCTTCAGCTAAATGTCCAGTTACAATAGGGTTTCTAGTATCAATTAGATTGAAGTAATTAAGGATTTCCCATAATTTGAAGAATGAACGACTGAGTGGATCATATCTGGAAATGCTTTCACATTTCATTTTATTATTAGAAATATGTATAAGTTCATATAGATTACTTATTTTTTTACTTTTATCCCAATCTTTAGAACAATTATTTTCGTCAATTTGATTCTTGATATTGATTAATATCTTTCTTTCATTATGATTAAAATAGAATTCTTCGGAGGGTTCGTCTATATTTGTATATTGACAAGTTGTTAAATTGAACGATGGTAGGGGGAAATTAAGAGCATCTTTAACATCTCTTAATTTTGTCTTAATTGAAAATTCTAACATACATACAAAAAAGGGTAAAATACTTATATTAGATTATATAATTACTTTTGTTATTTAAGATTATTTCTTATTCATCATTTTCTTTATCATTTTCTTCATCATTTA
>JACCDO010263647.1_pt1 | contig 52991 bp, 44 predicted proteins | sample 7446101 | NCBI WGS metagenome assembly JACCDO01 (sample SAMN15323440, study PRJNA562643) | freshwater metagenome | isolation source: river surface water | place: USA:Blue River Watershed | collected 2017-08-16 | reverse complement strand
TATTAATAGTAGGTTCTGGACCCATTATCATTGGCCAAGCCTGCGAGTTTGACTACTCCGGATCACAAGCTGCAAGATCTTTAAGAGAAGAAGGAATTAAAGTAATCTTGATTAACAGTAATCCGGCGACCATTATGACAGATCCGATGATGGCCGATAAAGTATATTTATTGCCTTTGACGATCGAGAGTTTAGAACAAATTTTAAAAGAAAATCAGATAGATGCAGTCTTACCAACCATGGGAGGACAAACTGCTTTGAACTTATGTAAGGAAGCAGACGAATTAGGCATTTGGGAACAATACAATTGTAGAATGATTGGGGTGGATGTTGCCGCAATCAATACAGCAGAAGACAGAGAATTATTTAGACAATTGATGGTGAAGATCGGTATGGCCGTTGCACCAAGTAGAGTTGCAAATAGTTTTTTAGAAGGAAAAGAATTTGCGCAAGTGATTGGCTTCCCATTAGTAATCCGTCCATCATTTACATTAGGTGGAACAGGAGGAGGATTTGTGCATGATGCAAGTGAATTAGATGCTGCATTAGAAAAAGGCTTAAAGGCATCTCCAATGCACGAAGTATTGGTAGAGAAAGCAGTGTTAGGATGGAAAGAATATGAATTAGAATTATTAAGAGACCAGGCGGATAATGTGGTGATCATCTGTACAGTTGAGAACTTAGATCCAATGGGTGTGCATACAGGAGATTCAATTACAGTCGCGCCAGCTATGACATTGAGTGATACTGCGTTTCAAGAAATGCGTAACAAAGCAATGTTGATGATGCGTAGCTTAGGTAATTTCTCTGGCGGATGTAATGTGCAGTTTGCACTCAATCCAGAAACAGAAGAATTAATTGCAGTTGAAATTAATCCACGTGTATCTAGATCATCTGCATTAGCATCTAAAGCAACTGGTTATCCAATTGCAAAAATTGCAGCTAAGTTGGCTATCGGATATCATTTAGATGAATTAAAGAATCAAATCACACAAACTACTTCTGCATATTTTGAACCAGCATTAGATTATGTGATTGTGAAAGTGCCAAGATGGAACTTTGATAAATTCAAAGGCGCGAACGATACATTAGGCTTACAAATGAAGAGTGTGGGAGAAGTGATGGCAATAGGAAGAAGCTTTACAGAAGCGATTCAAAAAGCTTGTCAGTCATTAGAGAATGAGGCAATAGGCTTAGGCTATTATGGAAAGAGTTTGATGAAGAACGAAGAATTGATGGAATATATCAAGACACCAAAATGGGATCGTATCTTCAGAATCAAAGATGCATTGATGCAGGGGTCAACAGTAAGATCTATTGCTGCTGCAACAGGTATCGACAATTGGTTTTTATATCAAATCAGAATCATCTGCGATATTGAAAAAGAAATTGCAAAACATAATTTAGATACTTTACCTACTGAAACTTTAAAAGAAGCGAAGAAACATGGCTTTAGTGATTTACAAATTGCAAAAGTATTGCAAGGAAAAGTTTCAGATGACGAAGTATATGAAAAGAGAAAAGCATTGGGAATTACAAGAGTCTATAAAATGGTAGATACTTGTGCTGCAGAGTTTGAAGCAAAAACACCTTACTTCTACTCTACATTCGAAAACTAAAATGAAATCAACTACTTTCATCAAGTAGTTAAGCAACATTAACTATAACAAAGCATAACCTAATTAATATGAAGGCAACAGATATCTTAGTACAAAACGAAAAAGAAACAAGAGCAGGATTCGGAGATGGAATTTTAGAAGTCGCTAGAGAAAATAAAGATGTAGTTGTATTGACTGCAGACTTAGCGGGTTCATTTAAATTAGGCCCATTGATGAAAGAATTACCAGCTCAATTCATTGAAGTAGGTATTGCAGAAGCAAACATGATTGGGATTGCTGCTGGTTTAACGATTGGTGGTAAAATCCCTTACACAACAACATTTGCCGGCTTCAGTACAGGACGTGTTTACGATCAAATTAGACAATCAGTTGCTTACTCAGATAAGAATGTAAAAATTTGTGCATCACACGCTGGATTAACATTAGGAGAAGATGGTGCAACACACCAAATTTTAGAAGATATTGGTTTAATGAAAATGTTACCAGGCATGACAGTAGTGGTACCATGTGACTATAACCAAACAAAAGCTGCAACTAAAATGATTGCAAACTATGAAGGTCCAGTTTATTTAAGATTTGGGCGTCCAAAATGGCCAAACTTTACTAAAGAAGATGGATCTGATTTCGTGATTGGTAAAGCACAAATTTTAGCAGAAGGAACAGATGTAACGATTGTTGCATGTGGTCACTTAGTTTGGAAATCAATTGAAGCTGCTAAGCAATTAGAAGCAGAAGGTATTAGCGTAGAAGTAATCAACTTACATACCATTAAACCATTTGACGAAGCAGCAATCATCAATAGCTTAAAGAAAACAGGTTGTGTAGTGACTGCCGAAGAACACAATGTAATTGGTGGTATGGGCGATGTAGTTGCTCAAGCAGCTGCTAAACATTATCCAGTTCCAGTAGAATTTATCGGAACACAAGATACTTTTGGAGAAAGTGGAACACCAAACCAATTGTTAACGAAATACGGATTGGATGCAGTGAACATTATTGCTGCAGCAAAGAAAGCAATAGCACGTAAAAAATAGAATTTTATAAAAATATAAATTCTGTTTTTAGGTTCTCTTATGATATTTAAAAACCCGAAGTATACTTCGGGTTTTTTGGGTTTATTAAGTATTATTCCTTAAGGGGCTAGTCTTACTTTCACCCAATGTCCATTATCGTGTAAAGTATATTGAAGACGATCGTGTAAACGAGAGCTACGTCCTTGCCAGAACTCTATTTCTGTAGGATGGATAATATAGCCACCCCAATCTGGAGGTAAAGGAATGATACCCTCTTTAAATTTTTCTGTATTTTCTGCAACAAGGTCTTCTAAAAATTCTCTGTTTGGAATAATTCTACTTTGTGGCGAAGACCAAGCACCAACTTGGCTGCCTATTGGTCTTGAATGAAAATAGTTTTCACTTTCCTCTTGGCTTACCTTTTTGATTGTACCAGTGATACGTACTTGACGCTCTAATTCTTTCCAGAAGAAATTCATGGCCACATGAGGATGTGTTTCTACTTGTAATCCTTTTGCGGAAGCATAGTTGGTAAAAAATATAAAACCTTCTGGCGTATACCCTTTTAATAAAACAACACGAGAGGCAGGTGTGCCATTTGGTTTCACTGTAGATAAAACAAATGCATTCACTTCATCAATATTGCTTTCAATCGCATCGTTCCACCAAGTAGTAAATTGATCCATTGGATTTCCCATACTTGTTGCTTCATCTAAAGAGGCTAATTGGTAATCGCGTCGTATGTCAGCTATATCTCTATTCATAAAAATGCATTTAAAATTTCAATGTAAATCTTGGTTTCAAATTATTAGCTAGGCTTATTATTGATAGACTTAGTTGCGTAAAGAATATTCACCACAGAAAGCAACAACAACATGCCTACTAATTGATGCAGTTGTGCCATCCATTCAAAATTACCCCAGTTTCCTGGAATAATATTTTTACTAGTCAATACAGAAAATATACCCAGTAATACTTGTAACAAAACAAAAAACAAGGGTAATGTTTTTACATTGCTCCAGAACAAATTACCTTGAATCTTGCGCATCTGTGCTACCCAGAAAATAATAACTACTAATAAAATATACGCTAAACCACGATGTACAAAATGTATGAAAGTGGTATTGTCTATCGCATTCAAGAAAAAGCTTTCCTTCCCCATTAAGTGTGTCGGAACCCACTCCCCATTGATTGTTGGCCAAGTGCTAGCCACATTTGCGGCTTTATGTCCCGCCATCAAGGCGCCATAGATTAATTGAAAAAATAACAAACCTAAAACGACCCATGCCCAAACTCGAAATCCTTTCATTCTAGATTGTGCTTCTGTGCTTAAATGTTCTTTTGCAACAGACTTCGCTTTTAAAGAAAGTGCAAACCAATAAGTATAAGACAATAACCCTAAGGCAAAAATAAAATGCAATGCTAAACGTGTAGGTTTAACATACACTGCATCTCCTTCTAAACCACTAGCCACCATGATCCAACCAATACCACCTTGCAATGCACCTAATAAAAACAAAATCACCAAAGGACGAATCATTGCAGGTTGAAAATATTTTTTTACTAAGAAATAAATAAAACCAAATGCAAAAACTAAACCAATGGTACGAGCCCATAAACGGTGGAACCATTCCCAGAAAAAGATGAACTTAAAATTATCTAAAGTAAAATCGAAATTCAATAATTGAAATTGAGGCGTCGTTTTGTATTTATCGAAAAGTAATTGCCAAGCAGCTTCATTCAATGGAGGTAAGCTACCTGTCACCACATCCCATTCTGTAATGGATAACCCACTGCCTGTTAAACGGGTAATGCCGCCAAGTGCGATTTGGATAATGGTCATCACCACACCAATAATCAACCAATTGGCTACTGCACGTGATTTTTTGTCTTGTAATTCCATAGATAAATATTTCAGCTGAATAAGACGAAATTAAAAAATGTTTAACCCCTAAATCCTGACACAAAGTTACTAAGTAAATCTACAAGGAAGCAGAATTCAAAGCAAGAATCACAGGCCCATTTTAGATTGATTTTGCTTTGTGAAAAAGAATGGATCGATCTACATAAGAACTTGAACAAAATTGAAGATAGATCAATACGAAGTGTCGATTGACTTTGATATATTTGAATCTAATAAACCGGCGATTAAAGCATGCTCCTAAATTACTACCAACCCGACAAGATTGAAGCCGGCTGCGACGAAGCAGGCAGGGGTTGTTATGCAGGACCGGTATTTGCAGCAGCCGTTATATTGCCTAAGGATTTTTACCATCCATTGATTAATGACAGTAAGAAATTAAGTGAAAAGCAAAGAGCAGCTTTGGTGCCAGTTATAAAAAAGGCAGCGATTGCGTGGGCAATTGGCTCGCAAACACCAACCGAGATAGACGAGATCAATATTTTAAAAGCAAGTATCAAGAGCATGCATATTGCTCTAGATCAATTAAAAAAGCGACCGCAGTTTATTGCGGTAGATGGGAACCGCTTTTACCAATATAAAAAAGTACCACATCAAACAATCATTAAGGGCGATGGGCTCTATGCTCATATAGCCGCTGCCAGTATCCTTGCAAAAACGGCACGTGATGCCTATATGATTGAGTTGCACAAAAAGTACCCGCAATATGGCTGGGACCAAAACAAAGGATACGGCACCGCTGCGCACCGCGCAGCCATCGCCCTTCATGGCCTTTGTGAGCATCACCGAAAAAGTTTTAAGATTTAAAAGTCCCAAACCCCAACCCCTTGACGAATGACATGGTATTCGTCTGTGGTACAATCCACAACAGTAGAAGGTTCCATCCCTCCGATTCCACCATCTACCACCATATCAATTTGTTTGCCCCAGTTTTCATAAATGACTTCAGGGTCGGTGTATTCCTCTACTTCGTCTCCCGGAAAACTAGCCGATAAAATTGGATGACCTAATGTTTTAATAATTGAAAGTGCAATTAAATTATCTGGGATACGAAGCCCAATTGTTTTTTTCTTAGACTGTAAAATTTTAGGCACTTCTTTACTCGCAGGTAAAATAAAAGTGAAAGGGCCTGGCAATGCTTTCTTTAAAATACGAAACAGACTATTGTCAATTGCCTTTGCATATAAGCTTAGGTCACTTAGATCGGCACAAATAAAACTAAGGTTAGCTTTCTCAGGATCTACTTTTTTGATGGCACATATTTTTTCAATCGCATCATGTTTAAATATAGAACAACCAAGTCCATAAATGGTATCCGTTGGATAAGCAATGATACCCCCAGCTGTAAGACAATCGGTCACCATAGAAAGTTGTCTAGGCTGTGGATGTGTAGGATGAATTGAAATAAGCATAATAGAGTGCCGAGGCCTCATTTGATTCCCCTAAAATTAGGCTTAATTTGGTAAAACAAGCTTATGTTTCCAATCATCTACTTAGAAGAGAAATTAATGATCCGAAATGCAATGGTTCATTATTTTGAAAAACAAGAAGGATGTAAAGTCATTTACCAAACAGGTTTGATTGATGAACTAGAAACCTATTTAGAAAAATCAAAGGATACCATCTCCCTTTGTATTTTGTCCGACGACTATGGACATCAAGCATTGCTTAAAATCATTCAACTAATACGAGCAAGAAATGCCTACACCTATATTTTATTAAAATCAAACGATAAAAAAATAAATTCAATTTGTTATTTAATGAAGCATGGCTTGAATGGTTTATTTTTCACAGATGAACCCTTGATTGATTTAAAACAATGTGTACTCAGGAAAACAAAGTTCAACCTCTCGGCAGATAAATGCAAACTCATAACCAAAAATGTCTTGCAGGGTATTGATATCAAGGCTTTGAACTATAATAAGAATCCACTCACGGCAAATGAAGTACAATTTATTCAAGCCTGTACGAAAGATTTTAGTTACGAGGAAATAGCAACCTACTTGCAAAAAAGTGTCTATACGGTGTATGGCTACCGCGATCGTATATTTAAAAAATTGGCTGTAAAACAAAGGACCGCCATGGTGATGACAGCCCTTAAAAGAAATTATATCGATCTTTAAATCAATCTTGAATCTTAAGATTTTATACTTCTGTAAACTAGATTTACATTATTAAAGTATCTCCCAGGTCTCTTTACCGCGAATTAATTTATCTAAATCACCCATGCCTTTACTCGTCATGGCTTCTTCTACTTGCAATGCCATCATGTCTTCGTAACAAGGACGATCTGCGGAATAGAACACGCCGAAAGGACGAGGGAATTGAGCACCTATTTCAGAAGGGTTATCAAACAAACGCACTAAAACTTGTGCTTTATAAAAATCTTTTTCGTCGTGGATCCATAAATCTTCAGCACTATATTTTTCGCCGATGGTCACTACTTCTGGACGAAGGCCATCAAAACGAATACCCATTTCATTATTTGCACCAAATGTCAATGGCTTGCCTTGCTCTAAAAATAAAGCATGTAAAGGCTTAGAAGCTTTCTCTGTGAAAACTTCAAATGCACCATCGTTGAATATATTACAGTTCTGATAAATCTCTAAGAACGAAGACCCTTTATGTTGTTGCGCGCGCGTGATCATTGCTTGCAAATGTTTAGGGTCACGATCCATACTACGAGCAATAAAACTTGCATCTGCACCCAATGCCAAAGCAGCAGGATTAAAAGGATGATCGATACTACCCATTGGTGTACTCTTAGTGACTTTATTGATTTCAGAAGTTGGAGAGTACTGCCCTTTTGTTAAACCATAAATCTGATTATTGAAAACTAAAAAGTTTACATCAAAATTTCTTCTCAACATGTGGATGGTATGGTTACCACCAATACTTAAAGCATCCCCATCTCCTGCTACAATCCAAACGCTCAATTCGGGACGAGATGCTTTTAATCCACTCGCAATAGCTGTTGCACGACCATGAATAGAGTGCATGCCAAAAGTATTCATGTAATAAGGGAAACGACTACTACAACCAATACCACTAATGATGACAATATTTTCTTTTGGTACGCCAATCGTAGGCATCACTTTTTGAACCTGCGCCAAAATAGAATAGTCACCACAACCAGGGCACCAACGCACTTCTTGGTCTGTCGCAAAATCTTTAGCGGTTAAAGCGGCTGCTTGAGGAAGTATTGTTTCAGTAGACATAATCAAATATTAGGAGGCAAAATTACAAAAAATAGCTCGTTTCTTATTGTAAATACCGGTTATTTAACCTTTCTCCCCTTCCAGGAATAGGTTTTAAGCTGCCCAAATAAACCAGCGGCAATATTATATACAATATGGATAGGTTGATAGAAAACAAAATAGCGTAGTTCGGGCTTAAGCTTAAAGAAAGCAGCAACAGGATCCAAGAAGAACAATTCAAAAAACGTTTTAAAAGCAAGGGCAATTATTAACGTGCTCCAGCTTCCTAATAAAGCCAATAATAAAAAGCTCAAATTAAAAAGATAAACAAGGGTCAAAACTAAAGTAATTGAACGGTCATCATAATACCTTGCTTTACTTGCCCAGCGAATTCTTTGCATGATAAATCCCTTCCAACTATCCATCGCTGCGGTCAACACAATTGCATCGGGATGAAATAAATAACCGACAGGCTTGTGTAAAGTCTGTTTCATTTTATGCATCAAAAACATATCGTCGCCACTCGCAATATGGTCTACGCCTTGGTATCCACCCACTGCAATAAAAGCAGTTTTTTCAAAAGCTAAATTAGCGCCATTGCTCATAGAATGTTTGCCAGCGCCCACTGCAGCAGCTGTGATACCTTGCAATGCTAAAAAATCTAATAACTGAAATTGATTTAATATACCGGCAGTTTTAATAAACATCACTGGAGCAGCAACAAAAGAAGGTTGATGCACTTGTATATAAGCATGGTATAAAGACAAACATTTTTTAGGCACGATACAATCTGCATCTGTCGTTACAATCCAATTTCCTTTTGCAACTGAAACAGCAATTTCAATGGCCTTTTTCTTATATGCAAGTGGCTCGCCATCCTTACAATGATCTGCTAATTTTAATAAACGCACTTGAGGAAATTGTGCATTCATTGCGTTCACAATAAATGCTGTATCGTCCTCGGAAAAATCATCAATTACAATAATTTCAAAAGCATTAGTAGGATAGTCCTGTGCTAAAATACTATCTACACATGCTTTGATATTGGCAGCCTCGTTCCGAGCAGGAATGATGACCGTAAACTGAGTTGGGCTTTGATCCTGTCTAACCCATTCATTCTGATTCGATTGTTCAAATGCATCGGTTTGAAATACACGCATTTTACCATACCAAAAGCGGTAAGCCAATAAGAGTAAGGCATAAGAACAAGTTAAAATGGCAACTGCCCAATCTAGTAGATACAACATAGCACAAAGTTAAAGGGTAAATATTTGGTAGAATCCTTAAAATCGTTGTACTTTTGAATTAGTTGCATAACTAACTATATGCCAAACAACCAATTTAAACGAGGAGAACTTTATAGCGTCATCAATGGCATGGCGACAACCGCTGTTGCAAGAAGGTTGCAAAAGAATTTCCGCAATGCAGGATTAGAAATCACGATTGAACAATGGTCAGTCTTATACCATTTATGGAAGGAAGATGGATTAAGTCAACAAGAATTAGGCAACAGAACTTTTAGAGATAAAGCAAGTATCACAAGACTCATTGATAATATTGAAAAGCTAGGATTGGTAGAACGTATTGCATCTAAGGATGACAGAAGAGTAAACTTAGTTTACTTGACAGATGCCGCGAAACCCTTACAGGAAGTGACTTACGAGCTAGCTAATCAAACAATGAATGAGGCTTTGCAAGGCATTAGTAAAGAGGAGATAGAGATTGTGAAAAGTGTTTTTCAGCGCGTATACGAGAATAGTAAATAATTAAATTATATTTTATGGCAACAACAATCCAAGGTGGAGAGTGGATCATTAAAGAAGTGAAAGCCGAAGATGTTTTCATTCCAGAAGAATTCAACGAAGAACAGATCATGGTGCGTGACATGTGTAGCCAATTTTTGGATACAGAAGTCTTACCAGTGGCGGACAGAATGGACAAACTAGAGCCAGGTTTAATGCCAGGTTTATTAGAAAAAGCAGGCGAACAAGGCTTATTAGGCGTTTCTGTACCAGAGCAATATGGTGGCATGGGTAAGGATTTTATTACCTCAACGATTGTAGCGGAATACTTAGGAGGAGGTTATTCTTTCTCTGTTGCCAACGCAGCACATACTGGTATTGGGACCCTTCCTATTTTATATTTTGGTACCGAGGCACAGAGAGCAAAATATGTTCCAAAATTAGCGAGTGGTGAATTCAAAGGATCTTACGGATTAACAGAACCAAATAGTGGATCAGATGCTTTAAGTGCAAAGACCACTGCTAAATTATCTGCAGATGGTAAGCACTATATTTTAAATGGACAAAAATGCTGGATCACTAATGGTGGATTCGCAGATGTCTACACCGTATTTGCAAAGATTGACGGAGAGCAATTCACTGCATTCATCGTGGAGCGTGGCATGGAAGGATTCACTTTAGGACAAGAAGAACATAAAATGGGTATTAAAGGTTCCTCTACAGTTCAGTTGTATTTCCAAGATTGTAAAGTGCCTGTAGAAAATGTGTTAGGGGAAATTGGAAGAGGACATATTATTGCATTCAACATTTTAAATATTGGAAGATTAAAATTAGGCGCTGCAACGATTGGTGGAGCAAGAAGAGCAACCACAACAACAATTCAGTATGCAAAAACAAGAGAGCAGTTTAAATTACCAATTGTAAAATTCGGTGCTATCCGTCATAAGTTAGCAGAAATGGCTATTCGTTTATGGGTTGGAGAATCTGCTTTGTATAGAGTAGCTAAAAATATTGACGAAAAAGAACATGAATTATTAACTGCAGGAAAAGATTTATCTGCAGCATTACTTGGAGGCGCAGAAGAATATGCAATTGAATGTGCGATCTTAAAAGTATTTGGATCAGAAGTATTAGATTTTGTGGTGGACGAAGGCGTACAAGTACATGGCGGAAATGGATACAGTGATGAGTACGAAATTTCAAAAGCATACCGTGATAGCAGGATCAACAGAATCTACGAAGGTACCAATGAAATCAACCGTTTGCTAACAGTAGACATGGTTTTAAAAAGAGCTATGAAAGGCCAGTTAGATTTGATGGGACCTGCAATGAGTGTTCAAAAAGAATTGATGAGCATTCCAGATTTTGGAAGCGAAGACGAAGCACCATTTGCAAAAGAGAAAAAGGCCATTGCAAATTTCAAAAAATGTATTTTGATGGTAGCAGGCGCTGCAGTTCAAAAGTTAATGATGACTTTAAGTAAGGAGCAAGAGATTTTGATGAATATCGCTGACATGTCCATCATTACTTATCATGCTGAATCTGCTTTATTAAGATTAGAAAAATTAAGCAAGACAAAATCAGAAGCTGAATTAGCGGTACAAACTGCAATCGTAAAAACATATATCTATGATGCAGCAGATGCAATTAACAAAGCAGGAAAAGATGCATTGAATAGTTTTGCAGAAGGAGATGAATTACGCATGATGCATATTGGATTAAAGCGTTTTACAAAAGTAGATCCATACAATACCAAAGAGGCAAGAAGAACAATCTGTGCGCAATTAGTAGCTGACGATGGTTATAAATTATAAGTAAGTGAATAATTGATATAGGTTTTGAATTGAAAAGAAAGTGCCGCTCAAATGAGCGGCCTTTTTTATTCTATTCTTTTTAATATCAATCAGTCTGTGCTTTAAACAACCCTCACGTTTCTTGAAAAACTTTCTTCTAATGAAATAAAAGTTTCTGTACGCTCAATCCCTTTTATCTTTTGTAATTCATCATGCAAGACATAACGCAGTTGTTGAATGTCTTTACAAACAATTTCAGCGAACATACTATAGTTGCCTGTGGTATAATTTAATCTAACAATTTGTGGAATGTTTTTAAGTGCAAGTGCCACTGAATCATACATCGAACTCTTTTCCAAGTACACCCCAATAAATGCAATCACATCATAACCCAATACTTTCATATCTACTGCCAATCTTTTACCTTGCACAATACCCAAATCTTCTAATTTCTTAATCCTAACATGGATGGTACCACCAGATACAAAGAGCTTCTTTCCTAAATCTGCATAAGAAATCTCAGCATCTAGCATCATATTTTGAATAATTTGCAAATCAAGCTTATCTAAGCTTTTGATTGCGTTCAATTTGGCGTTGTTTTTTGTGTCCATTTTTATAATTTTATGAATATAAATGCAATTTATTAGATATTTTCTACATTTTAAAATATTTAGTTAAATTATTTGCAACATATATGTCAATACCTTAGTTTTGATTTATCAAATAAGGGGAAACTTTGGAAATCAATCGATAGTACTCCCTTCAATGAAAAGTTCTTAATACTGTGGGGTGATGAAATTTTTGGCAGACATGCCTCCTTGTCTCGGAGGTGGGGATCACGGGATAAACGTAACATAGAGCCGTCTAGCAATAGGCGACCAGGGTCGACCACTGAACTTTGTGTTATAGCTAACTGCCCCTTGGAGGTTCGATCCCTCCCCCTACAGCCACAAAAAGCTCCTATTACATTGATAATAAATGTTTTTAGGAGCTTTTTTATTTTGAGGCTTCTTAAACTGATAGTAGCTGTCTTATTGTTCAGCGACTAATTCGTCAACAAGCTTATTAAAAGCCTTTATATAAGCTTGATAAAACTCCCCAGTACCAGGTCCAGAAAATCCTGTATGTATTTTTCTAACCTCCCCTTTTTTGTCAATAAAAATAGTGGAAGGATAGCCTGCAATTTTATCAATTTGAGGGAGTGTTTTTTCCGCTTTTAAAGGATCACTTGGACCAACGCCAGTATGTAAGATCGAATATTTAATACCAAATTGTTTTCTGTATTTTTTCAATGCTGCATTGGCCTCTTTTGGATCATCGTAATTTTCGTAAGCCAAGGCAATCATCTCAATACCGCGTGCTTTATTGTTTTTGTAAAACTCTGTCATAAATCTTGTTTCATCCATGCAATTAGGACACCATGATCCAAACAACTGAATGATAATTACTTTGTTTTTATACTTATCATCATTGATAGATACCATTTTACCATCCGTATCTCTGTAACTAAAATCAAGCTGGGTATTACCTGGCTTCATTTTTGAATAAGCGTACTCGTCTGGAAGTACCGCTTTAGGGTTCGCCTTCGCTTTCCATACAGAACTGGCAGCAAATCCAGCTGTTAAAGTTCCGTTTACAATAGTGCTATCATTCGAAAAAATACCCTGAAAATACACAGCTCTTTCTCCATCAAAAGCAGACAGACGTAAAGTATCCCCAGAAACCAAACCTTCTAAAAAACGAAAATCGCCAGTAGGTGTTAAAAAAGATCCAGTCACTTTTCCATCAGGCAGCTGTTTAAAATTACCCACCGATATGGTTTGCTTATTAGTGATATTATTAGTTAGCAAAACATCCCAAGTGCCTGTAGGATTATACTTTGGTTGTTGATAACTCACAAATCTTGGTTGATTCCAATAAGCAATAAACAATGCTTTGGTTTTTTTACCATTTAACTTTTTTACATAATACCCTTTAAGCTTGTCTGGTGAGACAGTTGCTACCTCAAAACTTGCATTAAAAAAAGGTAAGGTAATAAGTAAAGAATCTTGCTGCATCATTTGAATATCCTCTACGACAATTGTTTCGTCTGCATTGACAATATTAATAACAGATTTGCCTTTAATCGAAACAGCTTTAAAACTAAAGGGTACTATTTTACCATCTGTACGCTCAATTTGACCAAGCCAATTGCCTTCTTTGATCAAGACTAGATTTTGCGCACTAGTCATCATTGGCACGATACATATAAGTAATAGATAAACCTGCTTTTTTAATATAGATAGCATAGTATAGTTTTTTGTAAAATTAAGCAGATCGACTAGCATTTAAATATAATTCATTCAAAAGTAGACATAAAAAAAAGAAACAAGCTATGGTTGTTAAACCATAGTTGTTTCTTTAATGCTTATAAACCGCTCTCGAACAACTATTTTGATTTGATACTCAAATTTGATTTATCCATCTTACTTTGTAAATAAGGAATGCCAAACATATGGGTCCATCCAAAAATGCGCAAGCCATTTGTAATCTTCCATATTGCTTCTCTTCTAAAACTTTCTTTATCATCGGGTAAGTGACTTACTTTTTCAAGCGCATCAGACAAGTCTTTCTGATTCTTATATTGACTAATATTCATCGGTAATTTATCAGTCACTAAATTTTGAGCACGCTTAATAGCTTCTTTTAAGAAACTTGGATCTTTTGTAAATTCATAACCAATAGACAAGCCATGCAATGTGGCTAATAAAGATTCCATTTGGTGGTTAATAGATGGGTTATCTCTCTGCCATTTAACATGTGTTATCAAAGCTTTTTTAACAGCTTCGTCCCCTGTCATTTGATAGTACTTATACAAACCATGAGAAACGTATATTTGAGAATAGCCATATCTGTCTAAAACTAAACTTCCTCCCTGATCTGAAGACTTTTGTAAGTCAAGCATTAACCTTACACGATCTTTTAACTCATTATAGTATTTCTCTTTTTTGTTTACATCATAGATCTCAGATAAATTCCAAACTGATAAGTATAATCTTCTACCACGTAAGTCGTGATCTCCCCAGATTCTTCTTAAATATAAGTCGCCAGTTTGTTCTGCTACATCAAGCGCTCTATGGTTGCCTGTTAATAAATAAGAAGCCACCCATCCCTGTACCCAAACGTGCGCAGATAACAAAGAGGTGAAATGCTGGTTGGCATGTCTTCTGCCCATCCCAACATAAGGGCTTGCACCTATACTTCCCTTCTCTTGGTTGTCAAAAAAGTCTATTGAATTATTGGTATCACCAAGGTATCTTTTTGGTGCTGGCCAATGTATATTATCTACATCCATTGCATGCGCAGAGTTAGCTTGTGCAGTGATATAATAATCTCTGTTTCCAGTTCTCATGAATTCCATCCACCACATGAAATCGTTTGCTGGTTCATTATTCGTCCAAGTGTTCCACTTGTTTTTAATATAATAAGTTTGGAAATCGCCATAATCCAACATGCCATACCAAGGCTCCCACTTTTGGTTAAACTTCATCCACTCAAATTTGTAATCAAGCCCACGCTCTAACTCAGGATGTTTTTCTGAACGAACAGAGAAATCACCATACACATTACTCTTAGCATACCATTCTGGATTAGCATGTGTAACCGGAGGATCTAAGAAGTAATTTAATTGTTTAACTATATCATTATGCGGGGTCTTTGCATCGTAAAAATCATATACAAATTCAGTAGTCTTAGCCAAGCCTTGTGCAAAATTACCCAACATCTCGCTATCAGGCATACCAGTAGCTCTTGCAAAAGCCATTGGCGTTACACTAGGAGACCATATATAAGTATATAAGAAGTTACTATCCCCTTGTATTGCAATTTCTTTAGGATACTCTTCAAAAAAGTTACGGATACCTACACCAATACCCCATTTGCTATCTGAAACTGTCAACCAACCAGATGCTTTATCTTTTTTAAATACTTCTTTTTGATTCATCTTTAAACTACCCTCAAAGCCAGTTGTTTGAACAGTTTGCGTGGTTGTATTTAAAGCAGGAAGTCTATTTACATTTGGACCAGTTTGAACAAGTGAAATAGACTCGTTTTTAAGATCGTTTAATTCAATTATTTTTTCAACACCTGGTGCCGTCCAACTGCCATCAAAATGTCCAGTTTTAAATTGCTTATCTCCTGTCAAATTGTACTTTATTTGAAAACCAGCAGCACTAATTTGATCATTTGGTATCATCCAACCTGGATCATTTTTAAGTGCATTCTCATCTACAATATTTTTATTTTGTGTCGCAATAGAAGCATATTCTCCAGCTGCTTTTTTATGCATATCAGGATCTCCTGTATACACAATACTATGTAACACTTTTATGTAAGACTTGCCGGCGTAAGCGTGTATACGCATCACAAAAGGTGAGCTATTATTGTCTTTTTTATTGTACAAGTAATCTCCTTCAATTCTGATAATTGCATGTAATGGACCAGATCCTTTTTCTTGAACAGAATGATTTATTTTAACTCTAGAAGTATCAATACCAGATTGATCTAATATATTTAAAAAGGTACCTCTTGTCTTGCTCGATTCTGCAATTAAATCTTTATCATCAAATCCATTACGGTCTAAGTCTAATTCAACTTTATCAAGGAAGCCACCACCTAATCTATTAATAGTAAACTGTAACGGCCCAGTGTTCACGCGAACTCTACCATAAGGTCTTTGGTTATTTTCGACAATCACCCTATCTCCAGCAAATTCCTTACGAACTACATCTGCACCAAATTCTACACTATACTTATTTTGGTTGTCTGAAAAAAAGAATACCCAAATCCATTTTACACTTGCAGAAGCAGGCTCCCATGTATTCACGATAGTAATTTGCGAAGGGATTTCCTCACCTAATGAGTTCAATACCCTTACCTGATCGCTTGATTGCAATTTGTCCTTTGGGAAAGGTATGCCTAGTAGCTGAGGAGCACCTGGACTATTTTTTTCAATCACTAATGGAATTTTCTCTGACGCTACTAAAATATTGATCAATATAAATTGACAAATCAGGAGTAGTAAGAAGCTATTTTTTTTCATTGTAAAATTTTAAAATGAATCTATTTGGGGAAATGTATTATTTAATTTGACTATTGCTAATTAAGGGCTTGGCCCAAAAACCAATGGAAAGTATAAAACCAAATGTGATATATAAAAAGAGCATACCATATTTAAGTGTAAAATAATCGCCTAAAATTCCAACGATCAAAGGAATAATCGCACCTCCACAAATACCAGTCATTAGGATTCCTGCAAAAGAACCATGGTGTGAAGGAACAGAATTAAGCCCAAGCGAAATAATGATAGGATACATGACTGCGATAAAAAATCCAACAGCAGGAAATGCATAAAGTGTAATACTAGCGCCTCCAAATAAGGCAATGGATAAAGTGAAGATAGCCAATGCAGTAAAAGTGATGAGTATATTTCTGGTATCAAATAATTTAACCAATATCAAGCCAACAAATGTTCCAGCTGTCATCATACCCCAAAACCAAGAAACTACTTGAGCACCGACAGTTTGAGGGTCATAAGCATGGTAGGTAAATAAAAATTGTGAGATCCAATTGGCAACACCCTGTTCAGAACCTACATAACAGAATATGCCTATAAAATAAAGTAATACAGTTTTGTTCTTAAGTAATTCAACGTGCACTTTCAATGCACCCGCCTTTTCGTCATCCTTCAATTCGATCTTTGGAAATCGGAACGCCGCAATCACTAAAATCATGAGTAAAGAAATAACAGCAAATACCCAATAAAAAGAAATCCATGATAAATTTGCAGGCACTACTTTATTCAATAAATAAAATAAAGTGTTTTTATTTGTGCTCATATTTTGAGACAAATAAGTGTAGACTAGTGGACTAAGAAAAGAAGCTAGTCCAAAAAATAACTGACCCATTAAAGAATAAAAAGAAAATTCTGCTTCACCACCCGCAGTTCTTAACAGGGGATTAATCACCACTTGAAGCATCGCCATTCCAGACCCAATTAAAAACAAAGACATAATGGCCATACTATACTGAGGATAAAGGCCAAACAGTAAGGCGCCTAAAAACGCAATGCAAAATGCAAATAGCATAACGAATTTGCCACCAAATTTCTCTGTCATTACACCTGCTGGTATAGACATAATACCGTAGGCAATGAAAAAAGAAAAAGGCAAAAAAGAAACTAAAGTTAAACTTAAACTAAAAGAATTGATTATTTCAGGAATGAGTGGACCAATGATATTGGTCAAAAAAGAGATGACAAAAAATGTCAACAATACCAAACCAACTATTAGGTAATTCTTTTTCACTTTTAGTATTTAAATTCCTAGTCTTAGCATAACTAAGACTAGGAATTGAATTTTAATAAACTTATTTATTGGACAACATTGGGAACAATCTTCTTATATCAGCCTCAGTTGGCTGTGCTCCATATTCTGTAATTTCAAAAGACTCCGCGTATTTAAAGCTTGCTGCTTTTTCTGGAGAATACCATTTGGCTAAACCAGCTTTTTGTGCAGGTGACATGCTTCTACTCATCCAACGACTTTTTAACCAAGCTTTTCTCTCTTGAGGATCAGTTGGTACTTTTGGGTCTATTTCGCCACCATTGCCAATCCATGGCAACCACTCATACATTTGAGAAGTGTGCTCATTTAATCCATCCACTTTTTTATCTAATACTTCGTCAATACCCACTACGATATCATGACTAAATGGATTAGGCTTTTTGAAATTATCCTGCATGTATAAAAACACAGGATTCTTTTTTAAAGCAGGAACATCAGCAGCTACATTTGGTACAGCTACCATATAAGATGCATCTTCTACCAACTTACCCGCATTTCTGTGGTCAGGGTGGTAATCATTAGGACGTAATCCTAAAACTACATCTGCATTCCATTTTCTGATTTCACGAATAACTTGCATTCTAACATTCAAGTCAGGTAATAATTCACCATCATGGTTGTTTAATACAACATACTCATCAATCCCATATTTTTTTGCAGCACGCTGCGCTTCTTCTCTTCTTCTTTGACCTAGTACACCACCGCCTTCGGCATAGTGACCAGCGTCGCCATTTGTTAATGCAACAAATTTAACAGCTACACCCATTTTAGCTAATAGAGCAGCAGTACCGCCCATCTTAGAGTCTGCATCATCAGGGTGCGCAAAAATGGCTACTACACGAATTCTTTTATCTTCTGTCGTTTGTGCATTTGTATTCAAATTAAAAACAAAAGCAAATAATAAAGTTGCGAAAAAAACTTTTTTCATTGTAAATATTTTATGGTGTTAATTAAAATCCTGGGTTTTGAACTAATTTGCCATTTGACACATCAATTTCTTTTTGAGGAATTGGGAATAATAAGCGAACAGATGATTCAGGAATACTTAACTGCGCTGCCATGGTAGCCTTCGCTGTACCAAATCTTAAAAGATCTTGCCAACGATGATTTTCCAATGCAAATTCTATTCTTCTTTCAGCTAATAACTTCTGAGCAAAAGTGCCAGGCGTGCTCGCATTGATAGCAGGTAAACCAGCTCTTGCTCTCACTTGATTGATATACCCATAAGCTTCTGTTGACTCACCTAATGCCTCAGCCAACATTAATAATACGTCTGCATACCTTGCTACATACCAGTTATTTTCACCGTCAAACGTAGTCGTTTGAGTCGTTAGATATTTTAATGAATACGTAGTATCTGGTATTCTATTGTTAGTAAAAACCGATTTAGCATAACGCAAATCACCGGTCTTATAGGCAGCTAATAAATCTGGAGTCATGTTCATAGGTGCATTACCGCCACCTACACCACCTGCTCTACCAATGATAGAAGCAAAATATTCAAAATAGCCACTACCTTCTCCTTGACCACCAGTTTTGAACTGAACTTCAAAAATAGATTCAGGACCATTTTCATTTGCTCCACCCCATAATTTAGCATAATCACTTACTAAACTATAGTTCTTAGAATTCACTACTTTATTTAAAGCAGTGATTGCAGCAGCTTTATCTCCTTTTGTTAAGTTTACCTTACCTAAAAGCGTATTCACTGCGCCACTTGTTACACGACCAAGGTCGGCACCAGTATATTTAGCAGGTAATAATGGCTCAGCTGCTGTTAAATCAGTAATGATTTGGTTGTACACTTCGGCCGCTGTAAACTGCTTTAAGTTTACATCTGATGGTGAAGCAACATCTGTTAATTGTAATGGTACATTGCCAAAAATAGTCACTAAGTTATAATACAATAAAGAACGAATATATAAGGCTTCTCCTTTATATCTTTTCTTCAATGCATCAGGCACAGTAGAAGCGTCAATTTTATCTAAGATGATATTACAACGAGCAATCCCTTTATAAGAATCAGACCATGCAGATGATAATTCATTCGCAGTAGTGATTTCTTTAAATAAATCAATTTCACAAAGTGATTGAGCAATACCATTACAACCTCCACCATTTAGTGTGTTGTCTGATCTCATTTCGTTAAGCAATAAGTAAGCTTTTCCGTAAGTGCCATTCAATTGAAGTGCATCGTACACACCATTAATAGCCACAGCAAAATCAGCTTCTGTCATATAAGCAGATTGTATATTCCTTTCAGAAATAGGAGACAATTCTGTAAATTCTTTGCTACATGATGAATGTACAAGAATCAATAAGGCGTATAATATATATTTTTTCATATTAGTTTATTTATTCTTTTAATTAAAATGTAAGGTTAAATCCTATTAAGAAAGATCTAGAGATTGGATAAGCTCCATAATCTTCTCCAGGAACAAGGTTATTGGTTGCTTGCTGCTGAACTTCTGGATTAAAACCTAAATAATTAGACCATATGAATAAATTGGTACCAGTCACATACACTCTTGCTTTTTTAGATAATCCTTTGATAGGGAACTCGTAGCCCAAGGTTACATTTCTCAATCTAACATAAGATCCATCTTCTACTTGGAATGAAGAAGGTCTCATATTAAAGCCATGCAATCCAGAGTTACTATCTCCTCTTGGAATCTTACCATTACCTGGCTGTTCAGGAGAAATCCATCTATTATTATATGCTGCGTAAGAGTTGAAATTTGCTTCTCCATTCAAAAGGTGTCTTTGCGTAAGATTTAAGATCTCTCTTCCTTCTACTCCTTGAACAAAAATGCTTAAATCAAAATTAGCATACCTGAATTTATTCGTAATACCATAAGTAAAATCAGGCATATAGTTTCCTAAAGTCGTTCTATCTAAAGGCGTAATTTGTCCATCTCCATTCACGTCTTTAAACTGTAAATCACCAGGTCTTGCACCACCTGCACCCACTAATAAGTCTTTAGGCGCAGCTTTAATTTGTTCCATTGTCTGGTAAACACCCACTACTTGGTATCCATAGTAACTACCTACTGGGTCACCTATTCTAGTGATATGTCTAATATCACCTGCACTACCCACGCTTAAGATTGGGTCACCGGTAGGACCAAGTTTTAACACTTTGTTTCTATTTGCACTGATATTGAAGTCAGTTGACCACTGGAATTTACCAATTGTGTTTCTTGTGTTTAATGTGAATTCAACACCTTTGTTTTCTACTTCACCCACATTGGTTAATGCAGTTGTAAAACCAGCAGAAGAAGCGATGTTCACATTCAATAATAAGTCTGAAGTAACACTATGGTAATAATCAAATCCACCATAGATACGATCATTAAATAAACCGAAATCTAAACCGATATCTAATTGTTTTTTAGACTCCCAGCTTAATCTGTCGTTATTTAAAGTTGATCTTCCAATACCGTTTACAATCGTATTACCTAATACATAGTTCGCATTGTTTAATAAACCAATTGCACCATAGTTAGGAATTTGGAAGTTTCCAGTGAAACCATAACTTGATCTTAATTTCAACTCATTTATAAATTCAACATTTGTCATAAATGGTTCCTGATCAATTCTCCAACCAGCAGAAATAGATGGGAACACACCAGTTTGGTTACCTGTTCCAAATCTTGAAGATCTATCTGTTCTGATTAATGCAGACATTAAATATTTCTCTTTGTAAGAATAGTTAGCTCTAGCCAATGCAGAAACCAAAGTCCATTGTTCTTTTACTGCAGAACCACCAGTTACAATACCACCGCTGATTGTTTTAACTTGGTCGTCAGGGAAACTATTCGCTTGTACAAATTGTAAATCATTATTTTGCTTTTGTGCAGTATAACCTCCAAGTAATGTCAAGGTATGGTCATTGAATGTTTTTGAATAATCCAATGTGTTTTCCCAAATCCAGTTTACACCCTGAGAAGTACTAGACTTAGCAAATGGATCAGGTTTTGTCGCTCCTCTATATAATAAAGTAACGCCTTTGTAATAAGATTGTTGGTAATTATCTAAGTCAATACCAATATAAGATTTGAAAGCTAAGTCTGGTAAGATATTATACTTCAAATAAGCACTACCAAAAATACGTAGGTTTCTGATGTTCTCTTTAATTGCTTGCATAGTCGCCAATGGATTATTCGCAGTAGTCATGTAAGCACCTAATTGGTTTTGGTTGTCAGACTGATTAATACTTCCATCAGGTAAATAAGGCTTAACCACTGGAGAATGCACCATTGCATCGTAGATGATTCCTGGAGGTAAAGCAAAATAAGGTCCGTTTGCAGGTAAACGATTGTTGTCAGTGTAAGCAATATTAATACTAGATCCAATTTGAACCTTTGAAGAAATATCGTCAACCACATTTGCTCTAAAAGTATATCGATCAAATTTTGACCCCTTGATCGTTCCTTCTTCTGTGTAATAACCTGCAGAAGTATAATAAGTCATATTATCTTTCCCGCCACTAACAGACAAGTTGTAGTTAGAAACCATACCTCTTGAAAGTACAAGTCCTAGCCAGTCTGTGTTAGTGCCATCCCAATCAATATATTTTTGTGGGATTAAAAAGTTTGCCTGTGTTCCTCTACCAGCATTGGTATTAGGATTATACAAAGGGTTATAGGTTTTACTTGCAGGATTCGTAGGATCGTTCGTTTGTAAATAGTTGTTATTTCTAGCATCTTTTGTATACCTGATCAATTCCTCTGAACTCATTAGCTTTGGCAAATTCATTGCCTCGTTAAATCCTGTATAAGCATTGAAGGAAACTTGTTTACGATTTTTTAAACCCTTTTTAGTCGTAACCATGATGACTCCATTAGAACCTCTAGAACCGTAGATACCGGCAGCAGATGCATCTTTTAACACCTCAATAGACTGAATATCGTTTGGATTGATTGTTGTAAATGGATTGATTTTTGGAACCGTATACGCTTCCGTTCTTTGACCAATATTTTGTTGAAGACTTGTGTTGCTTGAAATAGGTAAACCATCAATTACATATAATGGATCGTTACCTGCAGAAATAGAAGCAGAACCTCTAATTCTGATAACCGGCGCCGAACCAGGTTCGCCAGACGGAACAGATACTTCTAAACCGGCAACTCTACCTTGAATGGCATTTTCAAAACTGCTCACTGCAATTTCTTTCAGTTGTGATTCATTAATACTAGCAATCGCACCGGTTACTTCTTTTCTCTTTTGCTTACCATAACCTACTACCACTACTTCATCTAAAGATTTTGAACTTGCTTTTAAGGCAACATTTAAATCACCAGACTTACTAGCCACCACTTCCTTGTTCAAATAACCAACATAACTAAAAACTAAAGTGTTGTTTACAGAAGCTAATCTAATTTGATATTTTCCGTCTTCATCTGTAGTTGTTTTGGTTGTACCACCTTTGACAGTTACATTCACTCCTTTAAGCGGCTGGCCATCTTCCGATGATGTTACCACTCCAGAAACGACTGTATCTGCTAAAGCAGCAATGTATGTATTATTAGAGAGCTTATTCGAGATGACAATGTTTTTATCATCCATGAATTTCCAAGAAACTGGAAGCCCATCTAATATTTTATTTAAAATAACTTCTACATAAGCATCTTTGAATTGTGCTGATACTTCTTTGTTAGCAGGCAAAACATCATTGCTATAAAAAAAACGGTAATTTGACTGTTTTTCAATCATTTTAAAAACAGTGTGAATATCAGCTCTATCTGAATTCAACGAAATTTTTTGCTGAGCAAAATTTTTCGCAGAAAGCTGAATAGAAATGATAATTAATAAAAACGAAATTTTCATTGCCCTCGCGGTAGAAGTAAGAAAATTTGTAATTGGAAAAGATTCTTTTTTTTCCATAGGTTTACTTTTATTGGTTATTGATACGCTAATTAAGTCCATTGTTATATAAATATATGTTTGTCGCCTATTATGTAATAAAATCAGTGATTCCTATAAATTTTAAGCTACTTATTCAATTACAATATTTTTATCGTTTATTTTATAGTTGAAGTTTTTGGAATATTTAATCAGTTCAAATACTTTCTCTAGGCTAACATTTTCAAAAACACCTGTGTACCTATACTTTTTCACTTTCTCGTCTTTGAACGTAATATTAATCGCATACTTTCTTTCTAATTCAAGTGCAATTTTTTCGAGTGGTTGATTCACAAATACCAACTTATCATTTAACCAAGAGGTCTCGGCAACTAAGCTATCTTGTCTCATATAAGTAATAGAAGTCAATACAACTTTATTGTCTGAGCTATTTGATACTTTGGTTGCAGCTGAAAGTTCGTCTTCCTCTTTAGCTATGATTAACTTTTCTGTTGGCTTTAAAATAATAATATCTTCTGGGCGAGATTCTAAGGAAACTTCGATCTTCCCTTTGATCAATGAGGTTTCTAATTCTTTGTCTTGAGGGTAGTTTCGCACATTAAAGGAAGTACCTAAGACTTTAATATTGACTTTCCCTGTATGAATAATAAAGGGTCTAGAACTATCATGTGCTACATCAAAATAAGCTTCTCCAACTAAGGTAACTTCTCTTGTTTTGCCGGCAGCAAAACTAATATAGGTTAATCTACTATCTGTATTTAATCGGACAGTCGTGCCGTCAGGTAATTTTATAGAAGACTTAGAACCTCTTTTTGTTACAATCTCATTCACAAACGAATTACCATTTTGCTTGGTAACACTTTTGTCTAGTCTTAGGGAATAATTAATGAATAAAATGGTGAAAACACCCGCCGCAATGGCGATAAAGGCTAGTTTTCTTTTGGTAAAATTGGGGGTTCTCTCTACGGAAGGATCAATACTATTGTAATTAGCCGAATCGAACATACCAGCCAATTGCATCTTCACATAATGAGACGCATACGCTTGATCTGCCATAGAAGCTGCTTCTTTTTCACAATAAACAGGCTCAATCATCTGATCGTATAAGAACTGTAAAGACGGATTTGCTTGTAAAATTGCAGAGATCTCTGCCAACTGAGATTCAGTGGCGTCACCAGAAAGCTTTAAGCTTAATAAGTCAAAAAAATATTGTTCGGTTTGTTTGTGCATAACTGTTCTATACTAAGACTAAATTATGGGGACTTGCCGTGAAGCCTATTCCATTGTTTTATTAAAATATATTAAAAATTGTCTATTTAAGGAATTGTTGAAGGTCCATCCTGATCTTCCTAAGTGCAATTTTCATATGTGTTTCGATGGTGTTTTGAGAGATTTCAAGCACTTTGGAGACTTCTTTATAGCTTAATCCCTCTTCTTTAATCAATCTAAAGACCAATTGACACTTCAAAGGCAAACTAGAAATAACCACATTCACCCTTTGAGTTACCTCAGAATAAATGTAAAGTTCCTCTGGGCTGTCAGCATTACAAGCAGTCATGTCCTCTTGATCAATGGATTCACTTAAAGACTGTTGGTGTTTTTTAGAAGCTAAATAAGTAAAACAAGCGTTTTTAACAGAAGTGATTAAGAATAATTTTAAATGTTGAATCTGGGACAGCTTGTTACCCATTTGCCAAACCTTTAACATGATATCTGATACAATTTCCTCACTTATCGATTTGTCTTTTAGTATGTTATAGGAAAAACGATATAGAATGGGATGAAAATACAAAAACAGACGCTTATAGGACTGCTCGTCTCTATAGTAAGCCACCTTGCTTTGGTAATACAATAATTCTTGTGAGGATAGTTTCAAAATAATTTTATTTAGTTGTGTTAAACCCCCACCACTTTTTTAAATGTTTCCATATCAATTGATTTCTCGTGTTTAGATATCACTACAGTAGCCACAGCGTTACCTATAAAATTAGTAACCGACCTAGCTTCACTCATGAACCTGTCTACGCCTATTAATAAAGCAAGTCCCTCTAAAGGGATCACCCTAATGGCAGTTAAGGTAGATGCCAAAACAATAAATCCACTTCCTGTAACACCTGCAGCCCCTTTACTTGTAATTAGTAAGATACCGAAAATAGTTAGCTGTTGTGAAATAGAAAATTCAACATTATAGACCTGTGCTAAAAAAACAATCGCCATACTTAAATAAATAGAAGTGCCGTCTAGATTAAAACTATAGCCTGTTGGAATAATTAAACCCACAACTGATTTTTCACAACCTGCATGTTCTAGTTTCTCCATCACAGAAGGCAATACAGCCTCACTGCTGCTTGCGCCAATGACAATAAATATTTCCTCTTTGAGGTATTTTAATAATTTAATTAAACTAAAGCCATAGTAACGCATAATGCCATTCAAAATCAAAAAGATAAATATGATGACAGTGATATAAAATGTCAGCATAAACTTTCCTAAAATCAAGAGGCTACCAATGCCAAATTTACCCATTGTGTACGCCATACCGCCAAAAGCCCCAATAGGACTCAGCTTCATAACAATATGTAAAATATTAAATAAGGCTTTATTAATGACACCAAATGTATTGATAATACCTTCGTTGCCTTTCTTAATCATCATTAACCCAATGGCAAAAAAGATACTGAAAAATAAAATCTGAATGATATCGCCTTTTGCAAAGGCTGCAATAATATTATCAGGAACGATATGTGTAAAAAAATCAACCCAGTTCATTTCTTTTCCCTGATCAACATAAGCAGCCACCTTATCGTTATTGGCTGTAGCTAATACAACACCTTTACCGGGCTGAACAAATGTACCCACTACTAAACCAATAAATAAAGCGATAGTAGATACGATCTCAAAATAAAGAATTCCTTTACCACCTACTCTACCCACTTTTTTCATATTGCCTGCGCCTGTAATACCTAATACTACAGTAAAAAATATAATAGGGGCAATGACCATTTTTATTAAACTAATAAATAAGTCACTTATAATTTTCCCCGTTTGAAAAAATGCAGGGAATAATAAACCAACAACAATGCCTAGAATTATTCCAATTAAAACTTGAACATATAAGATCTTGAGGTATTTCATTTACTAAACTTACAAGTTATTAGTTCAAAAAATCAAATAAATTTTTTAAATGGCCGCTTGTGAAAATAAATTCTTCAAAGAAAGTGAATAAAAATTCACCCTCGGCTTCACGGCAAAAAATACACCTTACACTTTCGCTTTGAATCCAAGTTTAGCCGGTGTAATAGGCAGGTCTCTTACTCGTTTACCTGTGGCATTATACACCGCGTTGGCAACAGCTGCTGCAAAACCAATGAGGGCGATTTCACCAATACCTTTGGCACCTATCGAATTCATATTTACATCTGGCTTATTTACAAACCACACATCGGTTGGTGGTATTTGTGAATGCAAAGGCACATGGTAAGCACCAAAACTTGCATTGATAATTTGACCCGTTGCGTGATCCATCTCTAATTGTTCTGTCAACGCCATGCCAATACCTCCAACCACACCACCAATCATTTGACTTCTTGCTGTTTTTGGACTGATGATTTTTCCTGCATCACCCGTGGTGACTACTTGTAAAATTTTGATGGCACCATCTTTTGGATTCACCGCCAATTTTACAAAATGTGAGGAGAAGGAATTGCTTGTGAATTTTAATTGCTCTGCAGTTTTACCAGTTGAATTAATGATTAAGTCAATTTGTTTTGCAGGACTCTGCTCTAATAAATCCACTACACTGATTGTAATACTTGGATCAGCAATCACCGTTACTTTCTCATTTTTTACTTCTAATGCTGTTGCACTAAAAGTGCTAAATGCTGGTACTTGTTTAATAGCAAGTTCTTTTAAATTTTGCATCACTGTAGTACATGCAAGATCCACCGCAGAACCTACTGTAGAAGTGGTGCCCGATCCACCCTGAGAAGGTCCAGGAGGCAAATCAGAATCACCTAATTTAAACTTTATTTTTTCGATCGGCATTTGCATCGCTGCCGCTGCAATTTTTGTCATAGAGGTCGTCGTACCTGGGCCCATGTCACTCACTGCACATTCTAAAGTTAATCTTCCGTCCTTTGTTAATAAGGCACGTACAGAAGCACTTCCTTTACCTGCACCAAAAACGCCGTTGGCCATACCATATCCAATCAACCAACCATTTTCTTTTAAAGTGCCTGGAGTAGTAGGACGATTTTTCCAGCCAATTTTTTGTTGACCGTAAGCATAACAATCTTTTAAATTGATATCAGAAAAAGGCAATTTATTTTCAGGATTCACTGTGGTAAAATTCTTTACCCTTAATTCCACAGGATCCATTTTTAAACGGTAGGACAATTCATCAATTGCAGACTCTAAACCATATGAACCTGTTGCTTCACCAGGACCGCGCATCCAAACAGGCGTGCTCATATCCAAAGGCAACATGCTATACTTTGTATCTACATTGTCGCATGCATATAAAAATTTAGAAACATTCACAATGCCTTCTCTAAAATCTTCGTAACGTGATGTAGCACTAATAGCTTCATGGGTAATGCCTATAAAGCGACCCGTCGCATCTGCACCAATCCCAATTTTTTGCCAAGACTCAGGACGATACCCCACCAATGAAAACATTTGTGGACGTGTTAATACCAATTTCACTGGACGATTTAATTTTTTGGCAGCAATCACAGCAGCAGGCACATTGGCCCAACTTCTTAAACCACTTCCAAATCCACCCCCTACGTTTTCTGCAATCACGCGCACATTTTTATCTTGTAAACCAAAAGTTCTTGCTACTGCAGTTTGTGTACTTTTTGGTCCTTGGGTCTTATCATACAAAGTCACTTTATCTTCGCCTTCCCAATAAGCAACCGTAGCATGCATTTCCATTGGGAGATGCACTTCTGCAGGAATTGTATATTCTGCTTCAACAAAAACAGGTGCGGTTTTAAATGCAGCTTCATTCCCTCTTTTATAATTTACGGTGCCTTTTAAATTAGCAGGTGTTTTTCTTGCTGTCTCAAAATTTGTTTCGAATTTTTCTACTTCATATTCAGGACGTACTAAACGAATAGCCGCATTGGCGTTTTCTAAACTATCTGCCACAATCAATGCAACAGGTTGTCCAAAAAAGCGTACTTGGTTATCGTGTAAAACTTTATGGCCCCTCCATTCAAAAACATTCTTAGGACGTTCTGCAGCATTGGTAATATAACCAGGCACAGTTGGGCAATTTGCATAATAAATCACATCCAACACCCCAGGAGAAGCTAAAGCTTTTGCAGTATCTATATTTTTAATTGTTCCTTTTGCGATGCTACTAGTCACGAATACCGCATAAGCCATATTCGGAAGATTGTATTCTGCAGTATATTTTGCTTTACCAGTTACTTTATCTGCTCCATCCACTCGTTCGTCTGCAAAGTCAAATTTGAATAAATTAGTAGCGCTATTATTTGTGTTCGTATTGTTCATAAGAAAAATTAAGAGGATTAAATTTTTGCACCAGATTTAGCCACTTCTTCAATGGCATCTACAATATTTTGATAAGCACCACATCTACAAATATTCGTATCCATATAGGCTTGAATACTTGCTCTTGTTTTTGCATTACCTTCTCTAACACAAGTCACAGCAGACATAATTTGACCAGAGGTGCAATAGCCACATTGAAAAGCGTCATGCTTTAAGAATGCAGCCTGCATTGGATGTAATTGATCTCCTTTTGCAAGACCTTCAATTGTCGTAATCTGATTGTTCTGATGATTTAATGCCAATTGGGTACAAGATTTTAAACGCATCCCATTTACATGTATCGTACACGCACCACATTGCCCCATCTCGCAACCTTTCTTAGTACCAGTATAACCAATATGCTCTCTTAATAAATTAAGCATGGTTGTTCTAGCATCTATTTCAAGTGCAACAGGTTTCCCATTTAAAGTAAACTGTAATTTTTCTTTTGCAATTGGCGTAGGTACAATCGCATCTGCAGCAAATGTTTTGACTAAAATAGAGGGGGTAAGATAAAGCGCAGCCAATGAGACTGATTTTTTTAAAAAGCCCCTTCTTGCATCATCAAAATGACATGGATTCATATACATCGATTTGATGTAATTTACCAAAAAAGCAGGGCGCATCAAAAAAAAGATGGATAACCAGCGAGGGTTCTGAATTATATTTTATCGGCTAATTTCCCAGGCTTTGCGTAAGCATAGCGGTCAATGAGTTGGGTGTTGTAATAGGCATCCAATCCATTACTACAAATTGATCCAGCTTGGTCTAAATGCAAGAATCCGTCAGCACTAGGTTGTAAAGATGGATCTATCATTACTTGTTCCAATTGTCCAATCACTAAAAAAGTATCATTAAGCTGAATGGGGATAATCTCCTTTAAGGAAAGCAGGTATTTGATATGACTTTCCTTCACAAAAGGCACAGGCACGCCGTCAATATATGCTTCTGTTAAACCAACTTCAGTAAACTCATTTACTTCGTCTGGGTATTTTGCACTTGTTTGATGCGCCTTATCTAAAAAGGATGCATGGATATGGTTGACTGTATACAATTTATTGGCTTTGATATTAGCCAAAGTATGCGGAGCGGCAGCAACGGGGCGATTGATATAACCAATTAGTGCAGGGTCAGAACCAATATGCACCATGCTGCTAAACATCCCCAAATTAGGAACGCCATCAGCATTGATGGTACCAATTAAACTAGCGGATTTAAAACCAGTTAAGCTATTAATAAAATTAGCTCTGTAAAATCTTTCCCATGATTGCCATTCGGCAGGCGTAAACTGTTGCATAAACAATTAACAAGCGAGGGCTTAAAAAGTTTACGGTCTATTTAAAGGAATATAAATTCATAGACGTAGGAGTAATCTTTTCTTTGGACTGTATCTCCCATTTTGTATAGGGCTGAGATGGGAAAAACAAAGCCGTCATCACTGTGCGGCCGCCATCTGCAAATAATTCTATAGAAGTTTTATCTAAGATAATAGACAAGTCCATATTCAATGCGTCTGAGAACCTTGGTGCTACGGCAACGACTGCAAACCCTTCGTTAAAATTAGAAATGCCCGCTTTTGTCCTATCAATGTAAAATTGTTTTTTAGACGCATCATAACCAACAATTAATTTTTCATTCAAAGCATTTGAAAGGATGATTTCAAAATTCGTTGCCTTGATATCCTTAAGATCAATACGATTAGGAAGCACATTTTCTTTAGGCATGATTTGAGTAAAAGCATGCTTTAATTCATTTACCGGATTAGATACTAATAGGAAATCCTTAGTAGCGCTAATGTTAGAACTAGTATTTAAGATATACTTTTTATTGGATAAGCGTTCTACCAAACTTAATTCCCTTGCAATCGTCATCGCACTTCTCCAGTTATCAGTAGGCACTTTATTGGCGTAATTCCAATTACTCATCCAGCCAATTAAAATATTTTTTTCACCTACATTTGAAAAGGTCACACCGGCGTAATTGTCCGGACCATAATCCATCCATTTAATTTCGGTAGAAAAGGGCTTGAATGCATGACCATCAAAGTCGCCCACTATATATTGTGTGGCAGAGCCTCCATTTGGTCCTCCAGGATTCATACTCACTAATAAAACCCAAATAGTTTTTCCATTCACATTAAAATGCAATAAATCAGGACATTCCCAAACACCACCATGTGCAAATAAATTTTTACCTATTTCAGATTCCTTAGTCCAATTCATTAAATTAGGTGAACTATAAAATTCAACATGATCAGCCACTGCTAAGCTCATGATCCACTTTTTAGTTGGTTCATGCCAGCTTACTTTAGGGTCTCTAAAATCTTTGATGCCTGGCGTTTTAAGCACAGGATTGCCGGCATACATTGTCCAAGTCTTTCCCTCATCTAAACTATAAGCAATAGATTGATTTTGAAAATCATTTCTACCTGCCTTTTCTCCTGGCATATAATGTTGTGTAAAAATAGCCACCAATGGAGCAATACCATTGCGCCCTAGGCCACTTGTGTTATCCTTATCTAACACAGCAGAGCCAGAAAAAATCATACCAATAGAATCAGGATAAAGCGCAATTGGCTGATGATTCCATTTTACTAAATCCTTGCTTGTTGCATGTCCCCAATGCATGGGGCCCCAGACTGTTTCATCTGGATAATGCTGATAAAATAAATGGTATTGTCCATTTAAGTAAATCATACCATTTGGATCATTCATCCACCCTTTCTGAGGTGTAAAATGAAAATTGGGTCTGTATAAAGTTTCGTTGTCGATCTTTTGTGCGTTTGTCCCGAAAAAGAAGCATGAAAAAGTAAAAAATAAAATGGCTCTAATATTGTACATAGGAATAATTTAAAATACAAACACCATTAATTTAATTTTTCAAATAAGGTTTTTGCATCTTCCTCTTTTTTAAGATTCAATTTTAAACTTTCATTTAATTGATCCAATTGCGCTGCTTTCTCAGGCAAAATCTTTTTTAAATTTTTTAAGGTAAGTGAACTACCTACTAATAACATTTTTTTATCCGCAATTGAATAAACAAAATATAGATGATCGGTCGTGTATTCTTTAATAGGCGCACTTCCGTAGACTGTCGTTTCTTTAATACTTTTATTAGTGTATTTTAATAAATGATGTGTCTTATTTTCTCCAAGCACTTCATAAAATGTAGCAGGGCTATTGTTTTCAATAGAAGGATAGCCACTCGCAAAATTCTTAACAAGGTTATTGTTGTTCTTATCTACGCCATTTAATTGAAAATACTTTACCGGCTGATTCACTAAATACATGCCTTTATTTTTAATAAAGTATAATTTATGATCTACTAAAGAGTAATTTAAATTTGAATCAATTGCTTCCATCCCGTTTGTCATCATCAATTTCCCCATACCAAATTGTTCAAACACATAAGGGCTTCCTTGAACCCCATTGCTGCCATGTGGGATAAATCTGCCATTCACATCAGAAAATTGTATACTCGGTACGGCATTGCCGGGAATAGGCTGCGCAATTACATTTGATAAGAAAATCGTAAATAGAACGACTAATAAAGACTTGTTCATATGCTTAATTTAAATTGATAGATACAAGATAAAAAAAAGGGCGCACTCAATATAATTGAGGCGCCCTTTTTAACAAAATCTATAAAATTAGTTTGTGTAACCTGGATTTTGAACGATCAATGGATTCGCTTGAATTTCCGAGTTTGGAATAGGCAAGATGAATCTGAAGTTACCTGCTGGTAAAGTCAAGGCAGAACCTTGTGCATCAACAGCTAAACGAGAGATAGGCAAGTTTCTTCTTCTTGCATCAAAGAAACGGTGGCCTTCGTATGGTAATTCTTTGAAACGCTCATTCATTACTGCATCAATTACATCCCCTTTTGTAGCAAAAGTTGCATTTGTGTAATTGTTAATTCTTGCAGCTCTTAATGCATTCAAGTCAGCAGCAGCACCAGTTAAATCACCAGTTTCTGCTCTTGCTTCAGCACGGATCAAATACATTTCACCAGTTCTGAATACTTTCGCATCTGCTACTAATTCAGTTGGAGTTCCATAAGTTGTTCCAGCATATTTATTAATCAAGATTGCACTTGCGCTTCTAGAAGAACTAGCTTTTAAGATTGGCTCTTCAAAGAAATAAGACGCGTAACGGATATCATTAACTTGATCATATGCATCTAGTAAACGCTGAGTTGGCTTCCAAGTAATTGTACCAATGTTAGCAGCACTAGCAGATGTACCTCTGTACAATGCGCCAATTCTACCACCAGCAGTAGTTGTTCTGCTCAATTTGAATGCAATCTCACTATTGTCTGTATCTTTCCAAATTTTAGCAAAGTTTGTCTTAGATGCTAAAGGGAATGCAGCGATGTATTCTGTAGCAAAAGTGTTTGCATTTGCATAATCTTTTGTGTACAAGGCAGCTCTTGCTTGTAATGCTGTAACAGCATGCTTAGACGCTCTATAAATATCTGAGTTAGTTGCTGGTACTAAAGATTTAGCAGCCGCTAAGTCAGCATTTAATTTAGCGAAATAAGGAGTAACTGTAGTTCTAGCCTGTGGAGACAAAGAAGGTGTTTCCATGTATGCCAATGCTAAACCAGCACCATCAGCAGTGTTGCTGTAAAAACGATACAATTCAAAGTGACAGAAAGCTCTTAAGAATAAAGCTTCACCTTTCACTCTGTTTTTTGTAGCTTCTTGAGCAGCAGTAGTTGCTTTTACATTTGGCAAAGCTTCTAATACTCTATTCACTCTGTCAATAATTCTGTAGTACAAAGGAAACGCTGTGTAGCTATCTCTTAATGAGATATCTGTAGAAGCGAATTGCCATTCGTGCACTGTAGCAGCATTGTAGAATTCAGCAACTCTTACTTCGTCAGCAAAAACACTGTTCAATAAGATGCCCATTTCAACGTTCATAGCTGAGTAAGCACCAATGATGCCAGACTCTACGTTGTCAACAGTCTTCAAAGCGACGTCTCCGCCGATGAAGTCGGTCTCTTTAACATCTATCACCTTAGAACATGATGCAAAAAGGGATAACATTAAAAAAGAACCTATAACCAATTTATTATTTCTCATTTTATTCATTTTTTAGTTGATTAGAAATTAATGTCTAAACCTAATGTAAACATGCTAGGGTTAGGATATTCATTCAAACTAATATTGTTATTATCTTCTGGATCCAAACCTCTCCATGGACTCCAAATTGCCAAGTTTTGACCTTGTGCATAGATTCTACCGCCATTGATCATTGGCTTACCGTTAGGGCCTTTGATAGCTGGTAATTGATACGCAACTACTAAGTTTCTGAAACGCAAGAATTTAGCATCTTCTAAATCAGAAGAAGTAAACCCTCTGTCATATAAAGATCTTTGGAATTTAGCGATATCACCAGGAGCTTGCCATTGATTGTCAATTAATTCTCTAGAAGCTCTTACGATACCATGGTATCCAGGAGTACCTCTTGTGATCCAGTTTCTTGTGTTGTTACTTCTAACTACATCAAACTGATAAGAGAATAAACCGCTTATAGAGAATGCTTTGTAACGGAATTCAAAATCCATACCACCTTGGTGCTTTGGTAAGTAGTTACCAAACTTCGCAAACTGACCTGCTTTCGCGATATCTGTAGTAACAGAACCATCTGGCGCTTCATAAGTTGGACGACCAGTTGCAGGATCAGCACCTAAGTAATTGTAAGTATAGTGAGATCCGTAAGGTAAACCTTCTCTGATAACGAATGTACCTAAGAAGAATTCATTCACAGCACCTAAATCAACAATCTTGTTTACATTATAAGAATGGTTCACGCCTAATGTAACACCGAAGTCACGTGTTTTAACCACATCTACTTTTGCATTTAATTCTAAACCTTTGTTGGACATCTTACCAGCATTGATATACAAGCTAGAGAATCCAGTTGTACCAGACAATGGTTGGTTTACGAATAAATCTAAAGTTTGTTCATCATAAGCATCTAAGTTAAAACGAGCACGTCCGTTCCAAACACTGAAGTCAATACCAATGTTTGATTTTTGAATACGCTCAATTTTTAAATCAGGATTACCTGGACTATTAGGCACTAAACCTGTAATAGTTGATCCAGCATATTGTGCAGTACCAAATGTAGGCACCTGAGGTCCTTGGTAGTTAGTGATAGATTGTAAACCTGCACCATATGAGTTAGTAGAGATAGAACCAATATTTGGAACAATACCAAATGATAATCTCACTTTTAATTCAGAGAAAATATTTTGTTTGCTCATGAACTTTTCGTTCAAAGTATTCCAAGTGAAACCAGCAGACCAAGAAGTTACTTCTCTATTGTCTTCGTTCACGATTCTTGAAGTACCATCACGACGAATATTCGCATTCAAAGTATACTTATTATCATAAGAATATTTTGCAGTAGCAAAATAAGAACGGATACCAAATCCAGATTTTGCACTAGATGAGTTCTGAGGATAAGTAGACGCACCATTTGTTGGCAATGGACCAGCACCTTGACCTGTTTCAGTCAAACGCTTGTCTAAATTGTACAAAGTGAAACCTAAACCTCTTTGGTAACCTCTCACAACCTCAAAGTTAGCAGATGCTTCTATTTCAGATTTACCAAACTTCTCGCTGTAGACAGCAGAAGAAGTATTGATGAATTCAGAAGTTACTGTATTTGATTCTTGAGCAATACCTGACTGGAATGATTGTAATGAACCAACATAAGAGTCAGCATTCACATAACGATTCACATAGTTGCTAGATGCATTCACACCCAAGTTATTTCTAACTGTTAAAGTAGGGAATAATTTGTATGCTAATAAGCCATTACCAACCATTTTGATTTGATCGTAACCACGCTTTGTGTTTTGTAAGCCTTCTAACAAGTTTGCAACTTGTTTGTAAGCCATTGAAGTACTAGCACCCCAGTTTAAAGTACCATCTGGATTGTAAGGATTCTCATAAGTTTTAGCTCTATAAGTCATTTGGAATGGACTTCTTGGGCTATTACCTAAATAATCACCTTCTGCTAATTGAGACTTAGAATAACCAACACTACTGTTGAATTGAGCAGTGAATTTATCTGTAGAATGATCTAAATTAAAACGAATTGTATAACGCTTTAAAGAAGATCCTAAGTCAATACCTTGTTGATCAAAATAAGCACCAGACAAGAAGAACTTAGTTCTGTCAGATCCACCACTTAATGTTAATTCATGAGATTGAGAAATACCTTCTCTGTAGAAGATATCAGAATAGTCAATATCAATATTTCTTAAACTATCTAAAGCTTTTTGCTTTGTAGCTGCAGTCATACCAGCTGGTATAGCTGGGTTATTTGGAGACCAAACCCAACCTGGTGTATTTGCAATTTTTTCTCTTTCCTCATAAGCCAACATTTCTCTTGTGCTCATCAAGTTCATTCTAGAGAAGTTAGGTTTTTGAGTGATACCGTATTGAGTTTTGTAAGTCACTACGTTTTTACCAGTCTTACCTCTTTTAGAAGTAATAACAATTACACCCGTACCACCTCTAGCACCATAAACAGCAGCAGCTGTTGCATCTTTCAATACTGTGATAGATTCAAAATCGTCAGGGTTAATTGTTTGCATATCAAATGCAGGAATTGGCACTCCATCTAATACATACAGAGGTTGTGCACCAGCACCTTGGATAGATTTGATACCACGGATAGTTACAGAAGCACTAGATCCTGGTTGACCAGAACCTGAGTTAACTAACATACCTGGAACACGACCTTGGAAAGCTTGGTCGAATGAACCTACTGGTACATCATTTACTGTTTTACCGCTAATAGTTGTAACGGCACCCGCGAATTTTGATTTGCTCTCACGCGCGTAACCTGTAATAACAACTTCCTCCAATTGAGCTTCAACAGATACCATCTCAACGTTGATGGTTGTTGCGCTTCCAATTGTTCTTGAAACCTTATCATATCCAACTATGCTATAGTTGATAGATTTTTGATCAGTAACACTGATTTGATAATTACCATTTGCATCAGATAAAGCATTCACTTTACCAGCATTCACTGTTACTCCTGCTAATGCTTGTTTAGTTTTTTGATCAACTATTTTACCAGAGATTTTCTTAGATCCCTGTGCCAATACTTGAAGTGCAAAACAAAAAACAAGAGAAGACAATAAAACAACTTTTCTCATGTGATTGATTTTTAAATTTTGACTACGAATATAAGCTAAACATTAACAAATTGTTATAAAATGAGCATTTTTTCAACTTTCAACCAATTGTATATTATAAATATTATATATGTATAGCATTTATATTTAATTATTAATTAAATATTCAACATTTTGAGCCAATTAGTCTAAGATTTAGTTAAAACTATTGTTACCACAATATTAAATTTTGGGATTTAAATGACAAAAGTCACCTAAAAATTATCAATACGAGTTACCTTTGCGGCTGAAAATTAACAAGTTATTGCCTAAATCGATCTTTAGCCAAGATCCTGTTGAATTTCAAGAAAAAATTAGAAAACAAATCCAAACAAATGAAAAAAACAATCTTGTTCTTGGCAAGCTGTATGATGACCATCTTCAGTTTCGCTCAGATTACAACTTCAACCATCTCTGGTGTTGTTGTAAACGAAAAGAAAGAAGTATTAGTAGGCGCATCTGTCATAGCGACACACGTTCCATCAGGTACAACTTACAAAACAGTAACTAACAAAACAGGTGCTTATGTGTTCCCAGCAGTAAGAGTTGGTGGACCATTCACTGTTGCAGCTAGCTTTGTAGGTTACAAAAACGATCAAGTAACTGAAGTTGCAACAAACTTAGGTGTTGCATCAAACGTAGATTTCGTTTTGTATGCGGCTGGTTCAAACTTAAAAGATGTAGTTGTTGCTAGCAATAGAAATGGCTTATTCTCTAAAGAAAGAACTGGTACAGCACAACAATTCGGAAGAAGAGAATTACAAAACATTCCAGTAACTGGACCAAGAACAATTGATGGTATTACTAAATACAATTCAAATGGTAACGGTGCAAGTTTTGGTGGACAAGATTCTCGTTTGAACAATTTTACAATTGATGGTTCTCAATTCAACAATGGTTTCGGGTTAGGTTCTTCTGCACAAGCAGGAGGAAGAACTGGTGCTTCTGCAATCTCTCTAGATGCGATTGAGCAATTACAATTGAACATTGCTCCATTTGATATTCGTCAATCAGGTTTCACAGGTGCTGGTATCAACGCAGTAACTAGATCTGGTACAAACGAAATCGAAGGTTCTTATTATCAAACTGAAAGAGATAATACTTCTAAGTACAATGGTGTAAGAGCAAATGGTGTGAAAGTAACTCCAGCTAAATTCAGTGAGAAAGTACAAGGATTTAGAATTGGTGCACCAATCATCAAGAATAAATTATTCATTTTTGCGAACTACGAAAAATTAGAGAAAACAGAACCAGGAACAAACTGGATTTCTACAGGTTCTCCTTTAAGCGGTTCTCAAATCTCTCGTCCTACATTTACAGAAATGCAAACTTTATCCAACTTCATGAAAGAAAAGTTTGGCTATGTAACAGGACCTTGGGAAGGATATAACAATGCAACTATTTCTGAGAAGTTCTTAATTAGAACAGATTGGAATATCAATGATATGCATAAGTTAACTGCTCGTTATGTACACCATAACTCAAGTGCAGATATCAATATCTCTAATTCAACGTCTGCAGGTTTTGGTAACAGAACTAACTCTGTTTTAGCAATGTCATTCCAAAATAGTGGTTACGGTATTATGGATAACACACGTTCTATTGTTCTTGAATTAAACAGTAAGTTATCAAACACTTTACATAACAATTTGATTATTGGTTATGACAAGCAAATTGAAGATAGAGCTTACAGAAGTCAAATGTTCCCAACCATCGATATCAAGTCTGGTTCTACAACATTAACTTCTGTTGGATTTGATCCATTCACTCCAGGAAACAAATTAGATTACAATACATTCCACATTACAAATAACTTAACAAAGTATTTAGATAAGCATACAATTATAGCTGGTTTCAACTACGAGAAGTACCAGTCTAACAACTTGTTCTTCCCTGCTTCTAATGGTGTTTATGTATTCAACAGCTTAGCTGATTTCTATACTGCAGCAAACCAATCTATTGCTGCTGGTGGAGCACCATCTGCTTTTGTTCCTGCAAGAACTCAATTCCGTTATTCTGCTTTGCCAGGTGCGGTTGATCCAATGCAAGTTTTAAAAACATCTCGTTTAGATGTATATGGTCAAGACGAATATCAGTATAGCAAAAATTTAAAATTAACAGCTGGTTTAAGAATGGCTGTAATTGGTTTTGAAAATACTGCATTAGAGAATCCAGCAATCACTGCAATGACTTTTGCTAATGGCGAAAAGTTTAATACAGGTGTGATGCCAAAAACACAAATCTTATTTGAACCAAGAATTGGTTTCAACTGGGATGTGAATGGTGAAAAGAAAACACAAGTACGTGGTGGATCAGGTGTATTCACTGGTCGTCCTCCATATGTGTTTGTATCTAACCAAGTTGGTAACAATGGTGTGTTAACAGGATATATTGATGTGAGTGGAGCAGCAGCAACAAACTATGGTTTCACTGCAAATCCAAACAAATACTTTATCCCTTCTACACCTACATTACCTTCTACATTTGATTTAGCATTAACAAAAGAAGATTATAAATTCCCACAAGTTTGGAAAACAAACTTAGCGGTAGACCAAAAATTACCATTTGGATTTGTAGGTACAGTTGAATTCTTGTTTAACAAAAACTTGAATGCAGTACATTACTACAATGCAAACTTAAAAAGTGCTGTAGGACAATTTGCTGGCGCTGATAACAGAGCAAAATTTGGTGGTTCTGATGCAACAGTAAGAGTAAACAACAATGTTTCTAATGCAATTGTTTTGACAAATAAGAACCAAGGTGATTATAAGTCTATGACATTGAAATTAGAAATGCCATACAGAAAAGGTTTATGGGGATCTTTAGCTTGGACTACTTCTAACGCTACAGACTTTATGAGTGCTGGATCAATTGCTTCTGGTAGCTGGACAGGTGCTAGATCTGTAAATGGTAACAACGATTTAAGTTTATCAAATTCAGATTTCAATATCCCTAACAGAATCGTAGGTTTATTAGGATATAAAATTGAATACGGTGGGGAATACGGTGGAACAACAAGTTTCTCTATTGGATATATTGGTTCTCAAAATGGTGCTTATTCATACACTATTTCTGGTGATATGAACGGAGACAGAATCGCGAACAATGAATTGATCTATGTTCCTAAGTCTGCAACTGAAATTAAGTTCGCTCCATTGACTGTAGGTAATATCACTTACACAGAAGCGCAACAACAAGCTACATTCTGGAACTATGTTAATCAAGATAAATATTTGAGCACACGTAAAGGTCAATACGCTGAGCGTAATGCTTCTGTATTACCAATGTTACACCGTTTCGATGTATCAATTGTACAAGAGTTCTTTGTAAAAGTAAAAGGCAAACGCAATACTTTACAATTCAGAGCTGATATCTTGAACATTGGAAATAGAATCAACAACAAATGGGGCGTTTCACAAAGAGTTACTAACCCACAAATCTTAGCATTCAGCTCTGTTAACACAGCTGGTGAGCCAGTTTACAAATTGGCTACACAAAAGAATGTAGATGGTTCAACTACATTGATCAGAGATACTTATCAAAAGAATTCATCTGTATTTGACGTATGGCAAGCACAGATTGGTTTAAGATATATCTTCGGTAGATAATAAATAAAAAACTAAATAGCATTTAATTGGCCATTTAGTTAAGCATAAAATTTAAGCTACTTTAAACCGCCCCACTTGGGGCGGTTTTTTTATGCATATAAAATTGAACCTAGTAAATAAAATATTAAGTTTCTATGTCAGTAAAATGTAGGAACTTAGAAATCTAAAATTAAATATATGGCCATTTCAGTTTGGGAACAATCTACCTATTTTGCACCAAAGGATTTAGTGATCGTTGGTTGTGGATTTGTTGGGTTATGGACAGCGTATGAAGCAATTCATAAAAATCCGAAACTGAATATTACAATTTTAGAAAGAGGTACCATACCCTCAGGTGCGAGTACAAGAAATGCAGGCTTCTCCTGCTTTGGAAGTGTCTCAGAATTAATATACGATGTACAATTGATGGGTGAGGCAAACATGTTGGAAACAGTGAAGATGCGTTATGATGGATTGCAAAGAATTCAAAAAGTTTTTAAAGCCTCGAAGATTGATTATAACCAATGGGGTGGATATGAATTGTTTGAAGAAGGTGGTGCATATGATATTTCTAAATTAGACAGCGATATTGCTTATTTAAATAAAGTACTTGCGCCTGCTTTAAAGACAGTAAAGAAAAATGGCAAGTACCTACCCATCTACACCAATGCGACAAAGGATATAAAAAAATTAGGCTTCCAAGGGATTGAAGCACTTGCGTTTAATCAACTAGAAGGGCAACTGAATTCTGCTAAGTTGGTATTGGCCTTACAAAAAGCAGTACAGGCGAAAGGAGTACAGATATTATTTAATACGGAGGTAAAAAAATTCAAGAGCCATTCAAAGGGCGTAACGATACATACCAATTTAGAAGCACCATTAGAAGCGAAGCAATTTTTAGTTTGTACCAATGGCTTTGCAAAACAACTGATACCAAGCTTGGATGTGGTTCCGGCAAGAGGACAAGTATTTGTCACAGAGCCTATTCCTAATTTAAAGTTTAAGGGAACCTTCCACTATGATGAGGGATATTATTATTTCCGCAATCTAGGTAACCGATTATTACTAGGAGGCGCGAGAAATAAAGATTTCAAAAACGAAAAAACATACTCCTTAGAAACATCTAATAAAATTCAAAAAGTATTAGAGGAATTTATGATGAAGAGGATCCTTCCAAAAGGATCAAAAAAACCAAAAATTGAATTAAGGTGGAGTGGCACAATGGGGATCGGTAAAATCAAAAAGCCAATCATTCAAGAAGTACAACCCAATGTTTATTGTGCAGTTCGTATGAGCGGAATGGGCGTAGCCATTGCTCCAATAGTTGCTAAAAAAGTAGTGCAATTAATGGGCTGCTAATCTTTATATTTGCAGTATGGGGCAGAAAAAATTAATCAAGTTTGCGGCGATCAAGGAATATGAAAACGTGTTGGAATATCCGCAAGACATGCAAGGAAGATGGAATGCTTTTTTTAATGAATTAGGGAAAGCAAGTAGCCCAATTGATATTGCAACTTTATCGATTACCCAAAATACTGATATATCCAACAAACAAACTAGTTCAAATTCGGTACCTGCTAATAAGTCTCTTACTTTAGAATTAGCCTGCGGAAGAGGTGAATATGCAGTAGGTTTAGGCAGAATGTTCCCTGAACAAAATTTCATTGGAGTTGACTTAAAAGGAAACCGCATTTGGAAAGGTGCAAGCATCGCCAATAAAGAGGTTTTAAAGAATGTTGCTTTTGTTCGTTCACAAATAGAACTAACACCAAACTATTTTGCGAAAGACGAAGTAGATGAAATTTGGATCACTTTCCCCGATCCTCAATTAAGATGGTCAAAAGCAAAGAAGCGATTGACACATCCAAAGTTCTTGAGGTTATACCAGCAGTTTATAAAGGGAGGCGACGGAAGTAATAAAGAAAGCAGAAACAATAGAAGTGAAAGTAGTGATGGGTATAATGGATTAGAAGCAGGGATTGTTCATTTAAAAACAGATAGTCCCCTACTTTATCATTTCACCTTGAAAGTAATTGAGTTGTATGGTTTAAACTTGATTTACAAAACAGAAAACTTATACGCAGAAGCGACAATTGATCCTCGTTGTTTAATCAAAACTTATTACGAAGGATTGGATATCGCACAGAGTAACAAGATTCACTATATTCAGTTTAATATTGACAAGGAATTACCAGTAGCATTAGATGAAGTACTAAAAGAAGCCATCAAAGATATCCCAATGGATGCAGGTGAGCTTAAAAGAATGGAAGCAGAAGCGGCAAGAGAAAAAAAAGAAAAATGACCGAAGGCATACATTATTATATAGACCCAAAAGGTAAATGGGTTTTCACAGCAGCTTATCACGAGGAAAGAGGATATTGCTGTGGGGAAGCCTGCAAACATTGTCCATTTGAGTACGATGGCGTTCCTGAGCCAATTAAAACAAGAGCACAATTAATTAGAGCAGCTGCAAATAAAACTACTCCAGACGAACATATTGAGGAGTATATAGAAGCAAAGGGTAATACCAAACATTTATAGAAAACGCTTAATAATTCTGGTTAAGTAGTTAAATTGCTATTGTAAATGCAATACACACCTAAAACACAAGACTTTTTTCAAAACGTATTTGATGTGGTGCGCCTAATTCCAAAAGGTCGTGTGACTAGTTATGGCGCCATCGCTAAATATTTAGGCACAGGTGGTAGTGCAAGAATGGTGGGTTGGGCAATGAATGCCTCTCATGGGGTAAAGCCAAAAGTACCTGCTCATAGAGTTGTTAATAGGAATGGCATGTTAAGTGGTAAAGCGCATTTTGAAACACCCACTAAAATGCAAGAACTACTAGAGAAAGAAAAAATAAAAGTCCAAAACGAAACCGTCCTGGACTTTGAAAAATTATTTTGGGATCCTGCTGTAGAATTAAAATTCTAAACTAGTTGTCAATAGTTTTTAAACCTATTTGTATTTTAGTTTTAAACTATTCTTTAATTAGTTATAATACTGCTTAATCATTAAATAAACGATTGGTCCTGTTACTGCAACATAAAACCAAATAGGCCATACTTTTTTAGCTAATTTTTTATGTGCTGCAAAATCACTTGTTAAAGCTCTATAAGCAGTCCATAAAATAAATGGCAAGCTTGTTGCAGCCAAGACAATATGTGTTCCTAATAAAACTAAATAAAAAGGGCGTGTGTTTCCCAATACTGCTTTTTCTGCCTCATCTACCACCCCATCAAAATTTGCATCACCGAATTTTGCTTCACCTGCTAATAAATGGTGTGCTATATAAGTTACTAAGAATAATAGCGATAAAACCATTGCAGTCATCATAATTGTTTTATGCAATTCAAACTTTTTTTGTTTTACAGCCACCAAACCTGCAATTAATAAAACAGATACAGCCGTATTCAATAAAGCATTGATCAAAGCAAAGATGTGTTTGTCAAAAGGCAATTCAACTTCCAAAGTGAATTTGCTTAAAAATGTTACAACCAAGAAAACAACAACCGAAAAAACACCTATTAAAATATAGGCAAGTTTGTCATTCTTTTTAAATACTGGATTCAACATATATTTTTATTTATTTTTTAAAATATCACTAACAATTCTTGCAGCCATTGTTACAATGAATACAATCAGGCCTACTCTAATCTCTGCTTTATACTTGGTTTTAAATTCATTCCAATTCATAAAACAATTAATTTTTTAATCTTGTCTTTGTGAAATAATATACAAAGCTTGAAACTAAAAGTGCAATCACCAACCACAGCCAACTTAAGTCAACTATGTCTTGGAACACTTTGCTCTTTTTGGTTTTATCTTTCTCTAACATTAGATAACCTACATCCTTCGCTAATTTCAACATAGATGCAGAATCTAATCCGTTGTAGTAACCACGTACTTGCATCTTTTTATCAATCAATACAAACCTGCTCGTATGCACAAAATCAGGAGATACCGGCTCGGTACTAAATTGATCTACCTTCATTTCTTCAAATGCAAACTTATAAATTGAATCTCTATTGCCCGTAAGTAACCACCAGTTATCAGATGCCACATTCATTTTATTTGCATAGTCTCTTAACACAGGGACAGAGTCGCGCTCAGGATCAACTGAAAAAGAAATGAATTGAATAAAGTTGGTGTCTAACACTTTTTTACGGCTATTCCCTCCTCTGCTAAAAGACTGTTGGAGTTTCGCCATATTATTAGTCAACTTAGGACAGATGCTTCCACAACTTGTAAAAAAGAAATCGGCAATAATTATCTTACCAGATTGTTGGTACAAATTCACAGAGTCCCCTAATTGATTCACCAAACGAATATCTTTAGTCGTATGCCAAATGCTATCATCAATTGTTTTCCCTTTCACCACATTGCTTATGACTGTATCTAATAAATAATGGCGTGGCATGGTTACAGCAGTGTCACTTGCAGACTTAAGCCATAAGTAACAACCAATTGGAACAACAAGGGCAATGATTAAACCGTATAGAGACTTTTTAGACATGCTGTTTAGGATATTATGGATGTAAAGTTACAACAAAAAACCACCCCAATTTACTGGAGTGGTTTCGAATATTATAAAGAAATCAGGCATTGAAGCCCATTTCTACAAGACTAAATTAGTGTGCCGCTGGAGCGTCGTGCTTTGCATCTTCATGCTTTGCACCATTAGAATCAGCGTGCTTTTCAGTGCTATCTGTATGCGCCGCACCTGCACCATGTTCAGTTGCACCTTCATGACCACCACCATGCGCCGCACCATGTGCTGGTTGCTCTACCTTAATAGTAGATTGCTCCTTGAAATAGGGATCGTAAGTGTTACGTAAGTTTCTGAAAGAGCTACCATCCGCTAAGAAAGCGATGATGAACCAGATAAATAAAGATAAAGGAACCACGATCGTCATAATCAAGTTCTTTACTTCATGTTTTAAGTGCATGAAATAAGCAACAATGTAAAATGCTTTCGCCATCATTAAAATAACGATAGCACCTTTGATACCAAGTACCATGGCTTTACTTTCCATTCCAATCATCCAGAATCCCAAAATCAATTCAACGATTGTTAAAACGGAAAGGATAATGGTTACTTTTTTAATTTCTGCTACAGCACCACCTCCGTGCTCTGCATGTGTATCATGTGTATGTGACATAGTTAATTCGTTAATTAGTTTACAATAAGTAGAAGCAAGTAAATACAAATACCCATACTAGATCTACAAAGTGCCAGTATAAACCAGCTTTCTCAATCATATTGTAATGGCCTCTTTTTTCAAATTGGTTAGTTAAAGTCATGATCAACATAATAATATTAATCACCACACCACTGAATACGTGGAAACCGTGGAAACCAGTAATTGTAAAGAAGAAGTTTGTAAAGTTGGTTGAAGAAGCAGTTCCATCAGCATTGATGAAAGGGTTTTGACCCCACCATGCACCTTCGTGGAATAAGTGATTCCACTCCCAAGCTTGACAGCTTAAGAAAGCGATACCACCAATGATTGTCCAAATCATATTTCTAACAACCCCTTTCTTATCCATATTGTGACCAGCGTGCACTGCCAATACCATTGTTACGGAACTCACAATCAAGATGAAAGTCATTACCGATACAAACACCAAGGGTGCGTTGATACCTTCTGGTGCAAATGGGAAACTTTTAAATACAAGATTCGGGTCAGGCCATCCGTTCGTAGAAAAACGAACTGTTCCATAAGAGATCAAGAATGCGCCAAAAGTGAATGCGTCACTCATTAAAAAGTACCACATCATCACTTTTCCGTACTCTACATTAAAAGGGCTTTTTCCACCACCCCATAATTTTGCTTCAGTTGTCGAAGCGGTTGTTGTTGTTGACATGTTCAGTTACAATTTCAGTGCAAAAATATTGGTTTTTAGTCTATCCTACAAATTGTAGGAACACAAAAAGGTAAATCCATAGTATATCTACAAAATGCCAATAAATGGATGCCAATTCCACTGGCAGGGCATTATAGAACTTCGTTTTTACAGAATAAGCTCTTAAAAAGATAATCGCAAGGGCAATTACCCCACCCACCACGTGGAGGATGTGTAAACCCGCAATCACCAATAAAAAAGAGCTGGCAGAATTACTTCTTGGGCCAGTTAAGGCAATGCTATTTGCCTCTAAAGCGCTAAAGCCCATTATTTGTGTCGCCACAAATACAAGCCCCAAAAGCACGGTCAAAGTAATAAATCCTCGGTATTGACCCATCTCACGCTCTTTGAATTTCTTCAAAGCCATCTGCATGGTCACACTACTTAAAACAATCACTAAAGTAGAATACCAAAACACCACTGGTAATTCAAAATCCAACCAATTGGCTTGTCCTTTTTTTACAATATAAGCGCTCGTCAATCCTGCAAAAAGCATGATGATACTTCCTAAACCTACCCAAAGGATAAATTTATAAGGATGCGCTTTTTTTTGATCTGTACTCATATCTATTTGATTGTGGATCTTACTCAAAAAGTAAGGTCCTATTTTTAAATTTTATTCGCCATTAAAGCCAAATACACAATGGGTAAATAAATGTAACTGCTAAACATCACACGACGTGCCGCAGGCACACCCATGTTCTGGTATAAACGTACACATTGAACCACCATAAATATATTTGCTACCAATACCACCCACATACTCCATTCCCCTGTTATCTTAAAGTAGTTTGGCAAAAAACCGATAGGTATCATCAGCACCGCATACATGATAGATTGTAATGCTGTGAACTTAGTTGGTCCTTTGTCTGCAGGCAATAATTTAAAACCCACTTTAGAATAATCGGTATGTGATACCCAAGCAATCGCCCAAAAATGTGGGAACTGCCAAAGGAATTGAATCAAGAACAATGCATAACCGCCAGCATTAGAATACGTTTTTCCATCAACCATAAATGTGGCGAAAGGACTAAACTCATTGGTTGCTGCAACCCATCCAATCAAACAAGGAATAGCACCCGGAAAAGCGCCCACTAAAACAGCGATTGAATTTATTTTTTTAAGTGGCGTGTAAATAAATGCATATAAGAATAAACTAAACGCACTTAATACTGCAGATAAAATATTAAACTGATAAGCCATTAATCCAACACCAATGACCCCGGTGATTATCGCAAAAGTATATGCCGTTTGTTGAGACATTCTACCTGCTGCCACTGGGCGCGAAGCGGTACGCTTCATTTGCGCGTCCGTGTCCTTCTCGACTGCCTGGTTGATTGCATTCGCACTACCCGTAATACAAAGACCTGCAAAAGTTAAAATCAAAATATTGATCCAATCAAAACTTTTGATGTTGGGTGCAATCTGATAACAAATTACACAGGTAAAGACCACCGTAAAACTTAGGGTGAACTTCATCAACTGGCTGTAATTTTTAAGAGTTGCTTTCAATATTAAAAAATATGTGAAGTGAGTAAGGGTAAATTAAAGAAGTCAAAATTGAAATGATCTTTTCAGCGTGCAAACATCATTTGTGAATCAAAATTACAATGCCCTGAAATCAGGGCATTGTAAACTGAATATATTAGTGGGTAGTTTCATCCGCACCTACTGGAGTAGTTTGTGGAATGAAATCTTTTCCATCTTTACCGTAATCATAAGCCCAACGGTGTACTTCTGGTATTTCACCAGGCCAGTTACCGTGACCAGGACGGATTGGCGTAGTCCACTCTAAAGTATTTGCTTCCCAAGGATTTTCAGAAGTTACTTTACGTCCTTTGAAAATAGAATAGAAGAAGTTGATCAAGAATAAAATTTGAACAGCAAACACAATGATCGAAACGATTGTGATGAACTTATTCAATTCAGCAAATTGCTTGAAACTTTCCCAAATGCTAAAGTCAAAATAACGACGTGGCATACCAGCTAATCCTTCATAGTGCATTGGCCAGAAAATCATGTATGCACCAGCCATTGTAACCCAGAAGTGGATATAAGCAAGTGAGTTGTTCATGTAACGACCATACATTTTAGGGAACCAGTGGTACACACCAGCAAACATACCAAACATAGAAGCCACACCCATTACAATATGGAAATGCGCAATTACGAAATAAGTATCATGTAAGTGAATATCTAACGCAGCGTTTCCTAACCAGATACCAGTTAAACCACCAGAAATAAATAAACTCACAAAACCAATTGCGAATAACATACCTGGAGTGAAACGGATATTACCTCTCCATAAAGTCGTCAACCAGTTGAACACTTTGATAGCAGAAGGAACCGCGATTAATAAAGTTAATAGTACGAATACAGAACCCAAGAATGGATTTAAACCTGTAACGAACATATGGTGTGCCCAAACCAAGAAGGCCAATGCAGCAATAGCAAACAAAGAACCTAACATCGCCATATAACCAAAGATTGGTTTACGAGAGTTTACAGACATAATCTCTGATACCATACCCATGGCAGGTAATAAGATAATGTATACTTCTGGGTGACCTAAGAACCAGAATAAGTGTTGGTATAAAATAGCACTTCCACCTTCGTTTGGTAAAGCACCCACACCATTGATAAAAATATCAGATAGATAGAAAGAAGTACCAAAGTTTCTATCAAAGATTAATAAGATCATACCAGACAACAATACAGGGAAAGACAATACACCTAATACAGCTGTAAAAAACAATGCCCAAATTGTTAAAGGTAAACGCGTCATGCTCATTCCCTTTGTACGCATGTTTAAAATAGTAGCGATATAGTTCAAGCCACCTAATAAAGAAGATACAATGAATAATGCCATCGCGATAATCCATAAGTCCATACCAGTTTTAGAACCTGGAGATGCATCACCTAATGCAGACAATGGAGGATAAGCTGTCCACCCACCACTGAATGGCCCCGTCTCTACAAACATAGAAGACAACATAATGATACTTGCTATAAAGAAGAACCAGTAGCTCAACATATTCATAAATGGAGACGCCATATCTCTTGCACCAATTTGTAATGGAATCAAGAAGTTAGCGAAGGTTCCAGATAAACCTGCTGTCAATACAAAGAATACCAATACGGTACCGTGTGTTGTTACTAAAGCATAATATGCTTCAGGAGTGATTTGACCACCCTTTGCCCATTTTCCTAAAAGAGATTCTAACCAAGGAAAACTTGCATCAGGATAACCTAATTGCAAACGGAAAAGAACACTCATTAATCCACCTAATACTGCCCAAACCATACCCGTGATCAAGAATTGCTTCGCGATCATTTTGTGGTCCATGCTGAAAACATATTTTGATAAAAATGTTTCATGGTGTTCGTGGTGTCCATGCTCGTCATGACCATGTGCGTCATGATGTGCTGTGCTGTGTGCATGTACGTCTTGAACAATTGTTGCTTCGTTACTCATACCGTTTTATTTAAAATATTTCTAAACTTCTATTGTTAAAATAATCTTCTTTCTTTTTTAAAACCAACTTCGCTCAATTACATTTTTGCAACTGCAGTTTTTGCAGTGCTATCTGTAGTTGAAGTTGCAGCTGGAACATTACTTGGATCTTTCTCTGGGAAAGCCACTAAGTATTGTGCCTTTTGCTTCGCCATCCACATATCATATTCTTCTTGTGTTACTACTTCAATTACACCCTTCATAGAATAGTGACCGTTACCACACATTTGATCACAAGAAATCTCGTAAGCAAAATTAGGGTTACCCGTTTTCTCTCTCATCTCTGCAGTAGTGAACTTAGGTGTAAACCACATGGTTGTTGGAATACCAGGAACAGCATCCATCTTTAAACGAAAGTGCGATAAACCTACGTCATGAATTACGTCTCTAGAACCAATGATTAATTTAACTGGTTGGCCTTTCACCACATACATTGTTTGTTCCGTTAAAATATCGTCTTGTGCTAATTTATCATCCCATACAATACCAACAGAGTTAGTTGCAGGGTCAATGTTCTTATAATATTTTTTTCCAAACACCGCATCCTTACCTGGGTAACGGAAGATCCATCCAAATTGCTTTCCAGTTACTTCTACCACCATTGCATTCTTTGGAGGTTCGCCTGTAAAGAAGAACCAGTTACGTAAACCAAAAATTACTAAGACAGTCAAAGTGATTGCAGGAATTGCAGTCCAGATTAACTCCAACTTTGTGCTATGCGCAAAGAAGAAAGATTTTCTGTTTTCTTTTTCTTGGTACTTATATGCGAACCAGAATAATAAAATTTGAGTGATGATAAATACGATACCAGTAATGATTAAAGTAACCCAAATCATTTGGTCTACTTTTTCTCCTTGCACACTTGCAGCTTCTTGCGCTAACAAAGTTTTGTCAAAAAGATATTCATTACAAACGTACACGCCCACAAAGCCTAATACTAAGAACACGACCATTAAAAATCCGTTGATCTTGTTGTTTTGTTTACGGCTTTCTTCTTCTCCTTTAAGGATAGAAACGTACTCACTTGCTTTTGCGATTTGGAAGATCACAATAAAGATGAGGGCTACAATTGCTATGGATAAATATAAACTCATAATCTTATTTCTATTTTCTTACGCTAAATAATTTTTATTCAAATGTCGATTAAGTATGGTGGATGATACTTTCTTTTAAGAATGGATGATGCTTTGCAATCAATGGCTTGCTTGCCAATGCTTTTGCAACAAAGAAAATCATCACACCAACAAAGAACGCAAGGATACCAAAATCCAATACACCTAATTCAACATGCTCTTTCATTAAAGAACCCATAATCATTTGATAAAAATCTATCCAATGACCAAAGATAATCACCACTGCCATTAATGCAACTAATGTGTAATTACGCTTAGCAGAACGCTTCATTAAGATTAACAAAGGCGCCAAGAAATTGATGATTAAGTTCAAGAAGAAGATGCCTTTATAAGGGCCTTGAACACGATGCTTAAAGTAAACAGTTTCCTCTGGGATGTTTGCATACCAGATCAACATGTATTGAGAGAACCATAAGTAAGTCCAGAAGATAGAGAATGCAAACATGAACTTAGCGATATCGTGTAAGTGCTCATTGTTTGTTAATTCTAAATAACCTTTATTCTTAAGGTACACAACCCATAATGCGATTAATGCCATACCAGCAACAAATGTGCTAGCGAAAGTATACCAGCTATACATAGTAGAATACCAATGTGCATCGATACTCATCATCCATAACCAAGGAATCGTAGACGCTACAGTTAAACCAAACCATACTAAGAAAAATCCTGAGCGCACCATGCTTTGAATGTTAAATGCTTTCGCAGTTTCAGCATCCATTGGAGCAACGTCTGCTTGATTTGATAACTGACGCATTCTATAACCAAAATAACTCCATAATGTAATGGTCAAAGTTGTCCAGATTACAAAGAAAGTTGGATTCAAGAAACCAGTCTTTCCTTTTAAGATAGGATCGTTCGCCACCGCTTCTGTATCTAACCAGTGGTAGATATGGTGCTTATGACCAAAGATCATATACAACAAAACCATTAAAGTGATACCACCAAAAACAGGTACCAATGTAGAAATGGCTTCTGGAATACGACGGAAGGATTGCATCCATGCAGCTTGTGCCATTGCACTAAAGCTTAAGAAAAACATAGCGGCGTTACATACCAAAGTCCAGAAGATTGTGTTGTACATTAAAGTACCCCAAAAATGAACTTGCTCATGCTCGTCACTGCTAAATCCTTTGGTAAACATACCATACAATAACACAGCGCCTCCAATACCAATTAAGGAGTAGGCCCATGTTTTAAGTCTACCAGGAATTTCGAATTGTTCTTTTATAGATGCCATCTTTTCTCTTTTAAAAATCTTTTAAATAAGTGCTTTATTATTTTGCGGCTTTCGCTGCAGCTTGTTTGTCTTTGATATATTTGATAATCATCCAACGTTGGTGCTTGTTTAATTGAGAAGCATAAGAACCCATTAAGTTCTTACCGTATGCTACTGAATAAAACATTTGACCAGCAGGCATGCTCTCATACTTTACATCACCTACTAATGTTGCAGGCTTTGCAGCGTAAGGACCATTACCATCTTTATATAAAGGACCATTACCATCTAATTTAGCACCGTGACAGATACCACAGTTGATTAAATACAAACGCTC